>OLOP01001687.1_pt1 | contig 13759 bp, 8 predicted proteins | sample 1672381 | NCBI WGS metagenome assembly OLOP01 (sample SAMEA3136678, study PRJEB25190) | human gut metagenome | biome: human gut; feature: human-associated habitat; material: faeces | place: Austria | collected 2013 | reverse complement strand
AACAATAGCAACTTTACCCTGTTTCAGATTTCTTTGTTTCTGGATTGCTTTTACAATATCTACTGCAAGTACTGTTTTTCCAGATCCTTTACGGCCAATGATCATTAAGTTACCGGTTCTTGAAGTTCCCTCTCTCTGGGCACGTCTGTCATTATCAAGTACTGCAACAATCTGTTCACTCATTCCTCTGACCGGTACGAAGTAAGAGAATAATTTCTTCTGCTCCTCTGTCAGTCCGGCTTTCAGTCCAATCTCACTGGTTGCACTTAAGTCATATCTTCCTGTTACAACAAATCCGGTATCAAATGGAACTCCGCTTCCTTTTGACTTCTTAATTCTGCGCTGAATCTCTTCCTCAGATGGCTCTTCAATTTCCAAGTCTCCTTCAAGATCTTCCGGATCCGGAATCTCAGGAAGCTCATCTTCAAAGTCGTCTTCCTCGAAATCATCTTCCTCAAAATCATCCTCTTCCTCGAAGTCGTCCTCTTCCTCGAAATCGTCTTCCTCGAAGTCGTCCTCTTCCTCAAAGTCATCCTCTTCGTAATCGTCGTCTTCTACATAATCATCTTCATAGAAGTCATCGTCTTCCTCAAAGTCGTCTTCTTCCTCAAAGTCATCCTCTTCCTCAAAGTCGTCCTCTTCCTCGAAATCATCCTCTTCCTCGAAGTCGTCCTCTTCCTCGAAATCGTCCTCTTCCTCGAAGTCATCCTCTTCCTCGAAGTCGTCCTCTTCCTCGAAATCATCCTCTTCCTCGAAATCATCCTCTTCCTCGAAATCATCCTCTTCCTCGAAATCGTCTTCGTCTTCGTCCTCGGATTCATCTTCCGGGAATTCATTCCACTCTGCATCGAATTCCTCTACTTCTTCCTCATCTTCCTCCGGGAATTCATCTGCAAAACCATCTTCGTCAAAATCGTCTTCGTCGAATCCATCTTCCTCTTCAAAATCATCTTCTTCGGATTCCTCGTCTTCGAAATCATCCTCGTCTTCGTCGGATTCCTCGTCTTCGAAATCATCCTCGTCTTCGGAATTGTCTTCCGAAGCATCCTGGTTTTCTGTTTCCGGAATTTCTTCATCTTCTTGTACTTCTTCGATTTCTTCTACAGCGTCGACTTCATCTTCTGCTTCAAACTCTTCGTCCTCACCCTCAAAGTCTTCGTCTTCAAACTCTTCCTCTTCGAAATCATCTTCATCCTCAGAATCCTCGTCCTCCGTCTCCTCTTCTTCCGAAACTGCTTCAACAATCTCTTCTTCAGGTTCTTCCACAATATCGTCCAGCTCTTCTTCTGAAATAAACTGATCTACAATTTCTTCTTCAACAGATTCCCCTTCTGCTTTTGCAAGCTCCAGTTCCTCTTCTATATCAAAATTTTCCTCTTCTTTCTCCTGTGCTGTCACACGATCTTCCAGCTCTTCCACAAGCTGTCTGATATCATCAGAAAGCAATGCCTTTCTTCTTGCTTCCTCTGCCTCAAGACGAGCCTTCTCTTCCGCTTCACGACGAGCCTTCTCCTCCGCTTCACGACGAGCCTTCTCCTCTGCTTCACGACGAGCTTTCTCTTCCGCTTCACGGCGTGCTTTCTCTTCTGCTTCCTGACGGGCTTTTTCTTCTGCTTTCCGTCTTGCTATTTCTTCTACCTCGCGTTTCTCTGCCTCAAGTCTTTCTGCCTCACGGCGGGCTTCCAGTGCTTCTCTCTCTTTTCTAAGTCGTTCTTCATCGGATGCTTTTTGCTTTGCGATCGCCTCAGCATTTACCTTCTGCTTGGCTTCCCATTCCATCAAGATGTCTTCAATCTTCATCTGACCTTCAATGCGGAGTTCTTCTTCTCGTTCCTCCATCTTCTTCTGGTCTTCCGGATTAATTCCACTCGCCATAGCCACACCATTAGCCAGTGCTTCTTGAAGTGTCGCACCCTTCACAACTGTCGTAATAGACTTTTTTGGTCCTTCTGCCGCATGCTGAAGAATTCCTTCTAACTCTCTGACATTCCGAGCTTCTTCCGGAGTTTCCTTTCCGATTGGTTCAATGACTGGTGCTTCCATTTCTACAACTTCTGGTTCTTCTGAAACAGCTTCTTCCGGCTCTTCTGAAACTGGCTCTTCTGAAACTGGTTCTTCTAAAACCGATTCTTCTATCGGAACTTCTTTGTCTGCCTTGGCATTTTCTTCCATTGCCTTCAATGCTTCTCCAAGCTCTGCTGTCGGAATTCTTCTCGTTGCATCCAGACCATCCACAGTTTCTGTTGTATTGGCTCCTGATTCCTGCTGTTCTGCCTCCGCAGCTTCTGCTGCTTCCTGCGCTGCTTTAATCTGTTCTTTTGGAAGTGATACAGTATCCTGTGGAATACTCTTTACATCCTTAAGCGCAGCTCGCTCAGGTTTTTTATCCGCTGCTTTCTTAGGCTCTTTTTTCGGTACACCTTTATACTCATCGTACTTTTCCTGTTGGAGTGGTGTCAGTGGTTTGTACTTCATCTTCAATTCCATTGCCTGATATACATATTTTCCTTCGCTGAACCACAAGATCAAATCGTCACATTCTTCCAGGCACTTTGAGGTCATGCCTGCTTCATGATATAGCTTTGCGAGCTCATACGCCCATTTTTCAATATATTCTGCCTTTTTAAATTCTTCCAGTGCCGAAATCTGTTCTGACAGATCGGACCCTTGTGCCTTCAAAATCCGATATTTCAAAATGAATTGATTCGGATCTCTCGGTGCCAGTTTTACAAATTCCTCATAACAGTCCGAAGCCTCATTAATATCATTCAGTTTCAAGGCAAGTACTGCCAGACGATACACAACCTTTCTGCTGGACGGTGCTCTGTCAAATGCGATCATAAGCGTATCACGGCTCTTCTGAAACTCCCCGTTATTCTCGTAGATTTCGCTTACTGTATTTAACATTGCCGGGCTCTTCACCCTTCTCCAGTCTATTGTATCGGCAATTTCCATTGCTTTTCTAAATTGTTTCTTTTCGTAATGTTCGAGCATCTGCTCGGTTTTTACCCGATATTCATATTTATCCAATATTCTCACCTCAAATTTTTTGACAATTCTACAGATACAAGTTTATCATACACCAGTCTTATTGTCAAAAACATACGAGATTTTGTTACAAAAATGTTACAAAATGATATCGTCCACTTTTTTGAAATCTTTCAGACTATACGCTTCTATAATATTTCCCTGGATAACATAAAGCGTATCTTCTATATAAATACCTCTTGTGATCCTCATACTATTTCCATTGATTTCCTCATGCATCGTACATGTAAATCCTTGTTTTTCGTCGTAAGAAAATGTATAGTACTCCCGGCCGCCTTCGCTGTCTGCAGCAAAACCAATCAGATTTTTCTCTGCATCTACTAAAGCTGCCTTATAATCATAAGAAACATCTGTATAGTACACATTTTCAATGACATAAGTCTGCTCCTCTTTCACATTTTCCGGATCGGAAATATCGAACATCGTCAATTTCACGCCATCTGTTGACATAGTCTTTTCATCAACATTCATCCCAATACCCAGAAGCTTATTTTTCCCATACGGATGCAGATAATCTGAAAATCCAGGTATCTTCAACGCTCCTATGATCTTTGGATTTTTCGGATCCGACAGATCAACGGAAAATAACGGATCCGTCTCTTTAAATGTTACAAAGTATCCTGCCTTTCCCATAAATCTTGCGGAGTACACCCTCTCATCTTCTGCCAGACCTTTGATGGAGCCGGTTTCTTTCAGTTCTTGATTCAAAACATAAACACTGTTCGTGTCGCCATCGGTCACTACAACTCTCAGATATCCATCATATTCATCAATAGAAAATGAATCATTAATATAGCCGTCTATTTTGCACTGTGCCCCAGCCGTCAATTTCCCACTTTCATAAGAAACTTTTCGGATTGTCGTCACATCTTTTCCGGAATATTGCCACACATTTTCATAAAAATAAATATTATCGTTGCTCACATATAAATTGCCACCGTCTGCCAAAAGTGCCTTACTGTGCGCTGTCTCATTTGGATTTTCCAGAGAAACTGATGTGATGATCGAATACATATCTGCCTTTGAAATGGACGGAAGACAGATATCTGTTTCTTTAATCAGATTATCGTTTACAAGTGGTATATAGGACTTCGGATTCTTCGCCGTTATACCATCAAGTGTTACATAATAATCACTGAATAAGTATAAGTATCCATCTGCAATTCTTGAAGAATTGTAATATCCACTCTGACTGACTCTGCCAACTTCTTTTGGATTTTCCCGGTCTGAAATGTCATAAGTTACTGCGGTCGTATTAGCCCTCTGACCATATCCATAATCATCATCATTCCATTTGCCGCCCACATAACCGTCACACACTGCAATTAATTGATTTCTTTCAATGTCCAGATACATTTCCTGGATTTCAGAAACATCTTCCACTGTTATAGTAGCCGTTTGCTTCATCCGATTATCGCGGGTATCTATAATGGCAATCTGATCGCTCTTATCTTTTAACACGTAAAGGTATGTTCCATCTGTTTTAGCTGTATCCCCCTCGTCCACACCTTCCTGACGTACATTTGTCTCAGAATAAGAACCGCTTGCCACTCCGGTGTCCGCTGCTGCAGTACTGCTTTCTTCAATATTCTGTGCTGCATCTCCACTTGCCTTACTGTCAGCTGATTCATCGACTCTTATATCATTCAATGATCTTGCCCAGCTTGAAGTGTATGCACTGTCTCTTTCCTGATCTTTCTTATATTTTTCCAAATATGCATAGACATCCTTATATTCCGCCGCACTTTCTACTTTCGTACTGTCACTGATTGTCACATCACTGCATGCTCTCTTATCATCTCGAGCCGAGTCTTCCATTTTAAAATAATTTTGGTATACCATCACTCCTACGATCAGCACCAGGCATGCGGCTGCCAGCCCACCGATTCTCGCCGGAGTCCACACTTTTTTCTTCTTTCCTGCAAGCTTTGCTTCAATCTGTCTCGGTTCAAGCGCTTTCGGCACCGGAACCTGTTCTGACTTTTCCTTTATTTTCCGAATCATGTCCTGCTCATTCTTATTCATAAAATGTCCTCCCATCCAACACACACTGCATCTTCTCCAGCGCCCGGCTTCGTTTTACCCGGACAGTTCCCGGCTTCAGGCTTAGGATCTTCCCGATTTCTGTGCTGTTATAACCGCCAAACACTGATAGCCCGACTATCATTTGCTCTTCTTCTGAAAGAATAAAAAATGCATTTCTCACATCCATCGCAAGTCCCACATCTTCTTCATGAATTCCTTCCACCTGTCCTTCCGGGAAAAAATCTTCTGTCTGCTGTATTCCTTCTTTCGCCACCTGTTTCAATCTTTTCTTACATGTATTTGACAAAATTGTAAAAATCCAGCTCTTGAAAGCTTCTTCTTTTCGAAGTTTATGTATATGTTCATAAGCAGATAACACTGCCGCACTCACCGCGTCTTCTGCCTCATGCGGATCACGCATCAGACAAAGCGCGTAGCGATAGAGGTCTTGATAGACCTGCTCATATAGCTTTGAAAATGCTTTTACATCACATTTCATTCTTTTTCCTCCTCAATTTGTTTTTTTCAAGAAGTTCTCCACACTCCTCCATTGACTTATCCAACTGCCGTTCCCAATACCCAGTGTAAAAAGTATTATTACTTCTTCTACATATAAGAGTCCCAAAATATCCCAAGTGTTACAAAAAGGCGTCACTTTTTTTCATAAGTGCCGCCTTTTATTTACATTCGTTTATTCAATTATATTACCGCCGAAAATACTGCGCAAGATAAAATTCAGCGTAATTCCCAGTGCAACGGAACATAGAACGTGAATTTTACCTATCGGATTATTTAGCCCTTATAATAATTAATCAGACAACCTTTGAGAATAATCTCTCTTTCTGCGTCTGTCATATCTCCAAGTGTAAATGTGACTTCTTTCAATGTATCTCCGACTACATAAGCTTTGATCTCTGCATCTTTGTTTTCCACTGCTTTTCTGATTTCCGGTACAAAGATATAATCGCCATTTTTGAAGCTTAATTTCTTGTCGTCTTCTTTTGTGATAAATGGAAGCATTCCCCAGTTGATCAGATTGGAGCGATATCTTTTTGTCGCATATTCATTTGCAATATTCGCCCAGCCACCGAGCACCTTCTGACAGGAAGCTGCCTGCTCTCTTGCTGAACCGTCACCTGGTTTTACTGCAAAGATCGTACTTCCGACTCCGATATTTCCTTTTCCCGCTTCCGGATATTTCTCCTGGATCTTTGCCATAACCGGTTTTAATTCTTCCAATACCTCTAACGGACATTCGCCTGCTTCGATTGCTTTCTGTGCTTTCTGTACTTCCTTTGCACGTCCTACATATGCAGGATCTTTTCTGGAAAGTGCAAACTCTGCCAGTCCAAGTGGATTGGATCTGTAAGAAGATGTTTCTCCAGATGGAATCAGCTCATCTGTTGTTGTAACCGGATCATGAATCTCTGATACAACTTTCAATACCAGATTCTCCGGAAGTGCTGACATTGCCGGCCAGTCTTTGATATTCGGTCCGAACTTGATCTTTGTATCCGGATCAGCCACACCATGACTGTCAAATACACGATTTGCATAAATCTTCTGGTCAAAGTGGTATTTCTGTCCCTTGTATTCTACGTCCATATCTGTTGCAGGTGTCAGGAAGCCTTTATTTGCTGCCGTTGCTGCAATTGAACGGGCATCCATAAGTGCAACGGATGCAATCTGTCCACTCTGAAGCTTGGAACCTTCACGGTTCGGGAAGTTTCTTGTAGAGTGGCGAATAGAAAATGCGTTATTTGCCGGTGTATCTCCAGCTCCAAAGCATGGTCCGCAGAATGCTGTTTTTACAATTGTTCCTGCTTCCATAAGATCCGCAACTGCACCGTTTTTCACAAGTTCCATATAGATTGGTGTACTTGCCGGATATACACTAAATGTAAATTCATCTGAGCCAATGTAATGACCTTTTATGATGTCTGCTGCTGCGCAGATATTTTCAAATCCACCACCGGCACATCCTGCGATGATTCCCTGATCCACATATAACTGTCCGTTCACAATCTTATCCTGCAGAGAATAATTAACTGCTCCGTCCAGGCTTACGAGAGCTTTCTGCTCTACATCGTGAAGGATGTCTTTTAAGTTCGTTCTTACTTCGTCAATCGTGTACACATTAGACGGATGGAACGGCATTGCGATCATTGGCTTGATCTCGCTTAAGTTCACATATACCATACCGTCATAGTAAGCAACAGCTCCAGGATTCAGCTCTTTATAATCTTCGCTTCTTCCGTGAATGTCGTAAAATTCTTTGATCTTGTCGTCGGTCTTCCAGATAGATGACAGACAGGTGGTCTCGGTTGTCATAACATCGATACCGATACGGAAGTCAGCGCTTAATTTGCTTACACCAGGTCCTACGAATTCCATTACTTTATTGTTAACATAGCCATTTCCAAATGTTGCACCGATGATCGCAAGTGCTACGTCCTGTGGTCCGACACCTTTCATTGGTTCGCCGTCTAAGTAGATTCCGACTATGCCCGGCATCTTGATATCATAAGTCTTATTCAGAAGCTGTTTTACAAGCTCCGGTCCGCCTTCTCCCATAGCCATGGTTCCGAGTGCTCCGTAACGGGTGTGGCTGTCTGATCCTAAGATCATCTTGCCGCCGCCGGCTAACATCTCACGAGCAAATTGATGGATGACTGCCTGATGAGGCGGTACATAGACTCCACCGTATTTCTTCGCGCAGGTAAGACCAAACATGTGGTCATCTTCGTTGATGGTTCCTCCAACCGCACAAAGTGAGTTATGACAGTTCGTAAGTACATAAGGAATCGGGAATTTTTCAAGTCCGGATGCTCTGGCCGTCTGAATAATTCCGACAAATGTAATGTCATGGGACGTCAGCTTATCGAACTTGATCTGCAGACGATCCATATTTCCTGAGGTATTATGCGCTGCCAGAATGTTATATGCCATCGTATTCTTTGCAGCTTCCTGTGGAGTCACATCTTTACCTGTCTTTGCAGCAACTGCTTCTTTTTCTTCCACAATCTCTGTTCCATTCAGTAAATAGACTCCCTTGTCATATAATTTCAGCATGTTTTGTCCTCCTACTATCGTGTTATAAATATATTGAAATGTCTGAATTCAGACACTTTCTAACAAAATTACTGTTTCATATATTTCATATGATCCGCTACCATCATAGCAATCTTGAATGTCAGTGCATCATCAAATACACGAACATCCAGTCCAGTCTTCTTCTGAATCTTCTCCAGACGGTACACCAGTGTATTTCTATGCACATACAGGCGCCTTGCCGTCTCTGATATATTCAGATTATTATCAAAAAATGTATAAACAGTCGTCAGTTCTTCTTCTTCGAAAATATCTGCTTTGCCATCTTCGAACACTTCATTCAGGAACATCTCACAGAGTGATGCCGGAAGCTGATGGATCAGACGCCCGATCCCAAGTTCATTGTATGCAAGAATTTTCTTCTCTACATAGAATACTCTTCCAACCTCCAGTGCCATATCTGCTTCCTTATATGATCTGGATACATCCTTTAACTCCTCTACAATTGTTCCATATGCTGCTCTTACACTTACCATAGCTTCCATGTTCAGTGTTGTGACCAGCTCTTTGGCGATCTGTTCTACCTGCGGATAGTCATCGGTCGACTGCAATGATTTTACCAGAATGATATGTTTTTCATCAATTGCGGTTACGAAATCCTTTGTTCCCGTCGCATACAGACCTTTCAGTGTTTCCTGTACCAGAATGTCTCCTTCATTCTTCGGTTCGATTACAAATACAACCCTCTTAATTTCTGCCGGAATCTTCATCTTCTTTGCCTGATTATAGATATCGACCAGAAGCAGGTTATCCAGAAGCAGATTCTGAATGAACCGGTTCTTATCCATCCGTTCTTTGTATGCATAAAGAAGATTCCTAAGCTGGCTTGCTCCCATGCGCCCCGCCAGTTCCATACCATCTGCATTTCCCTTCAGCATCAGTATATAAGTCGGATCACTGTCCTCATAGATGCGGAACATTCCCATCTCATCCAGGATCATCTCATCCGGCTCTTCTTCATCATCACGGAAATCCTGAATCTGAAGCTCATACTCTGTCAGATTCTCATTCGTCCTTACAAGACAAAGTCCCTGCATATCCCATATTGCACAGTCAAATCCGGTGATCTCCCTGATATCCTGCGCTGTTTTGTGTAATATCTGATTTGATAACACTCATTGTCCTCCATTTCCTGTCCGCAATACTGTTCTTTGTGTCCTCTTGCATACTTGTATACATTTTAACACGCTAACGAACTGCATTACGAATACATTATAACAGATAATAACGCTTTGACAAAGTAAAATTTTATTGTCTGCATAAAAAATGCAAAAGACCGGACGCTGTCTCACGCCCGGCCCCTCTTATATTCATCTGTTCCCCACGATTACCGCGGTCTTTATTCCTATCTGTAATTACAGACTAGTTAGTGATTGTAACCTGTGTCTCTTTATCAAATACGTGAATCTTCTCAGCATCCAGAGCAAATTTCACATGGTCACCTGTTCTTGCTGTTGTTCTAGGATCAACTCTTGCTGTCATGCTTGATCCTTCATAGTCAAAGTATAAGAATACTTCTGCACCAAGCATCTCATATACACGGATCTTAGCTTCGATCACTGTATTAGGAGAAGTTTCGATGAACATCTGCTCATCATGTACATCTTCCGGACGGATTCCGAGAACAACTGTCTTTCCTGCATATCCACCTTCGATCAGCTTCTTAGCTTTTGCCGGTGGAAGTTCGATCTCTGAAGGTCCTGCTACTAAGTATACTTTATCTCCGACAACTTTACATGTAGCGTCAACAAAGTTCATCTGTGGTGATCCGATGAATCCGGCTACGAACTGGTTGCATGGATGATCGTACAGAGTCTGTGGTGTATCTACCTGCTGAACGATACCTGCGTTCATAACTACGATTCTGGTTCCCAGTGTCATAGCTTCTGTCTGGTCATGTGTTACGTAGATGATAGTTGTACCTAATCTCTGATGTAATTTAGAGATCTCGATACGCATCTGTCCACGAAGTTTTGCATCCAGGTTTGAAAGAGGCTCGTCCATAAGGAATACCTTAGGATTACGAACGATCGCACGTCCCATTGCAACACGCTGTCTCTGTCCACCTGAAAGAGCCTTTGGTTTACGGTCAAGCAGTGGTTCCAGATCAAGGATCTTAGCTGCTTCACGAACCATTTTGTCAATCTGGTCTTTTGGTACTTTTCTTAATTTCAGACCAAATGCCATGTTATCGTATACTGTCATATGTGGGTACAGAGCATAGTTCTGGAATACCATTGCGATATCTCTGTCTTTTGGCTCTACGTCATTTACCACTCTGTCTCCGATCTTTAATTCTCCGGAAGTGATATCTTCCAGACCGGCGATCATACGAAGTGTTGTAGATTTACCACATCCTGAAGGTCCTACGAAGATGATGAATTCTTTATCTTCAATCTCAAGGTTGAAGTCTTTCACTGCTTCAAATCCATTTGGATATGTTTTGTTAATGTGTTTCAATGATAAACTTGCCATTGCTATAATTCCTCCTGATTTATAATCATTTTTATTCCAGTCGTTATCTGTTTCGTTCTGATAAAAGTATATAAAAAAAGTTCAACCCGGGTAATGCCCAAGTTGAACAATCTTTTTCTCATTTTCTATACAAGTTGACGAACAGCCTATAAAAGTGCCTGGTAAATATCTCTTTTTCCTACACCTCTGTCTTTTGCCACCTGTTTCATCGCAGATTTTTTGTCCATTCCCTGTCCGAGATAAAGTTCCATATGTTCTTCGATACTCATCTCTTCCCATCTGGCTTTTTCCTCATTGCGGATCTCTTCTCTGCTCTTTCCTTCGATCACCATGACACATTCACCCTTCGGCTCCTGTACATCATAATATGCCAGCGCATCTTCGATCGTTGTGGCAAATACGGTCTCGTGCTTCTTCGTAAGTTCTCTGCAGATGCTGATACGTCTGTTACCGAGAGTCTCCTGAAGCGTCTTCAATGTACGGACCAGTCTGTGCGGTGCTTCATAAATGACCATAGTTCTCGTCTCATCTTTCAGTTCCTCCAGAACGGCCTGTCTTTCTTTCTTATCCGTTGGAAGAAATGCCTCAAATGCGAACCTTCTCGTTCCAAGTCCGGATATCGTAAGCGCCGTGACACATGCACAGGCTCCCGGAACAGCTGTAACCGTGATCCCTGCTTCCTGACACATCTTCACCAGTTCTTCGCCCGGATCAGAGATTCCTGGCATCCCGGCATCCGTGATCACTGCAATGTCCTCACCGCCTTGCAGACGTTCTACAAGTTTGTGTCCTTTTTCTATCTTATTATATTCATGATAGCTGGTCATCGGTGTCTTAATCTCAAAATGATTCAGAAGCTTGATACTGTTTCTGGTATCTTCTGCTGCGATCAGATCCACTTCTTTTAATATCCTCACCGCCCGGAATGTCATATCTTCCAGATTCCCTATCGGTGTTGCACATAAGTACAATGTTCCTGCCATCTCATACTCCTCCATCTTATGTTTGGTACCTGCTCTGTACCTATCTGCCCGTTCCATCTGCTGCCATGGCTTTTGCGCCGTGATATTTTCCTTACTTACGACGGACTCATTCTGTAGAGTGCAAGCAGTTCCTCCGTATAACTTCCATCTTTCTGATATACAACCAACGGCGGTTCTACCTGCATCCTCGGATTTCCGCCCTTCATTCCCTCGATCAGAACCATATTCGGTTCTTTATCTATATACGGATATACCAGCCGCATACGCTTCGGCTCAATTCCATACGCACACATCTTTGTCATGATCTCCGGAAGCCTGAACGGTCTGTGGACCATATAGAATCTTCCTTTGACTTTCAGTATCTTCGCACTCTCTCTTAAGATATCATCCAGTGTACAAAGTGCCTCATGTCTTGCAATATACAATGCTTCATTCTGATTCTTCAGTCCGTGGTCTCCGATCATATACGGGGGATTGGTTGTAATAACCCCAAAAGAGGCGGCTCCGAATATGGATGCTGCCTCCTTGATATCTCCCGTTACAATGTCGATCCGTTCTTCCAGCCCGTTATAACTGACACTGCGCCTTGCCATATCTGCACTCTCTTCCTGGATCTCCAGTCCCGTATAATGCAGTCCCGGATATTTTGCCTCCAGAAGTATCGGAAGAATTCCTGTTCCCGTTCCGAGATCCAGTGCTTTTTCATTCTTCTTTACTCTGGCAAATGCTGACAAAAGCACTGCATCCATTCCAAAACAGAAACGGCCCGGACTTTGAATGATCTCATATCCTTTGATCTGCAGATCATCCAGTCTTTCATTCGGAAGTAATTTAGTTATCATCTAATTTTGACGCTCCGTTCTTTTCTTCTAACGCCTTCAGTTCCTTCATCTCTTCTTTCGAAAGTCTTACGTCTTTCTTCTTACGTCTTGGTTTGAACTTCAGTTCTGCTGCCGGATATTCACGGATCTCTTTCTCGTCATTATCCAGCGTCACAACAACCTTAACCAGCTGGCGGAGCACGTTAACTGACTGTACATCTCCTCTTAATCCTTCCGGTGTCGTCACATGATCTCCGTTCGCCGGAAGATGACTGTTCAGTTCTTCATATGTCTCTTCTTCATTCGTCAGACAGCACATCAGTCTTCCGCAGACTCCGGATATCTTTGTCGGGTTCAGTGAAAGATTCTGTTCTTTCGCCATCTTGATCGATACCGGTGCGAACTCGGATAAATACGTGTGGCAGCAAAGTGGTCTTCCACAGATACCGATCCCGCCGCGGATCTTCGTCTCATCACGCACTCCGATCTGTCTTAACTCGATTCTTGTCTTAAAGACAGATGCCAGATCTTTAACAAGCTCACGAAAATCAATTCTTCCGTCTGCTGTGAAATAAAATAATATCTTATTCCCATCAAAAGTGTACTCAACGTCGATTAATTTCATTTCCAGTCCATGCTTACGGATTTTTTCAAGGCAGATCTTAAACGCCTCTTTTTCTTTCTGTTTGTTTTTATTTACAACTTTCTGATCCTGCTCAGTCGCAATCCTGATCACTGATTTCAACGGCTGGATCACATCTTCTTCGGCAACTTCTTTTACTCCGCTTACAACTCGCCCGAACTCTACGCCGCGGGCAGTTTCCACGATCACATTGTCGCCTTGCTTAATATCAAACTGTCCGGGAGAAAAAAAATAAATTTTCCCGGCAGTACGAAATCTGACTCCGATTACTTTTACCATTTTGTCAATTCTCCTTTATCGTCAGCAGGAGCAGTTCCATCGTCAGCTCAAAATTTACATTCGCTTTCATTCTTGCCTTTGCCTTTTCAAGAGAATCGAGAATATTTTCAATCCCCTCGTATGAGCTCTTCTTCGCCCGCTCCCGAATATATTTCATCTGATCGGAAAACACGACCCGATCCACACTTCTTGTTGCTTTATAGATCAACACATCTCTGTACCATATCGCGATCATATCAAGATAATCGCTGATCTCCATCTTATATATCATGCAGCGTTTTACCGCTTCCATCAGATCCGGAACTGTCATCTCGTCGATATTTCTCAGCAAATGTACAACTTCCTCTTTAATCTCATTGAAATATTCGGAGTTT
>OLOP01001677.1_pt1 | contig 13802 bp, 10 predicted proteins | sample 1672381 | NCBI WGS metagenome assembly OLOP01 (sample SAMEA3136678, study PRJEB25190) | human gut metagenome | biome: human gut; feature: human-associated habitat; material: faeces | place: Austria | collected 2013 | reverse complement strand
CCCCTTAAATTCTTGGAGAGCAAATTCACCTAACCCCATCCAAATTTATTGCGCCCTTCTTTTCTTATAGTTTTAAAGCAATATTTACACCATCACGAACCGCTTCCAAAGCTTGTGCTACACTTGATGCATCACCAAATAAGTATGTTTCTTTTCCTGTTTCCCGAATAGCTTCATATAGACTTGGATCTGGTTTTGAACCTGTCGCATATACGATAAAGTCAAATTTTCCTAAGTTTTGTATTTCTCCACCTTTTTCAACCTTAACACCATCTTCTACAGATATGAGTTTTGTTTCTGTTAGTGCCTTGATTGGTAAACTTTGAATACGAGTCATTGTAGAAACTAAGTTTGCCGGAGATTCTCCGTCATCAATATTCTTTTTCATTTCTAAAATTGTAACATGTGCATCCAGGTGTTTTTCACAAATATATTCACTGGCTTCAACACCAACCATGCCTCCACCTACGACAAGGATATTTCCGTGTACATCAACTTTATCACCTAAAATATCATGTGCTGTACAGGCATTTTCATTGGGTCTATTTGGAATAGAACCGTTGCATACGAGTACCACATCAAAATCATGTACATCACTTACTTTCACTTCATGATTTAAATGAACTGGAATTTGTAGTCTTTGACATTCACTTTCTAAATAATCAATCCATTTATGCATTTCTTTTTTCGGGGTAATCTTGCTGGCAAGATTGATCTGTCCACCTAACACACCACTTTTTTCAAAAACTTCTACATCAAGTCCTCTTAAAGAACACATTCTTGCAGCGCTTAATCCACCGATTCCGCCACCTACAATCATCACTTTTTTATTCGATGTAGATGGTTCTATCTTCATTTCCATTTCATGACCACAGAATGGATTGATAACGCAAGTTCCGCATAAACGCTTTGTTTGTTGTCCAACACATCCTGCAAGGCATCCTGTACAAGGTGCAATTTGTGCATCTTTATCTTCTTTTGTCTTCTTGACAAAATCTGGATCTGCAAGTAAAGCACGACCCAGTACAATACCATCGACTTTATCTTCTTCTACTAAAGAACGAGCTAATTTCGCATCATTGATTTTTCCCACCAACAACACTGGTACATGACTGATTTCTTTGATTCTTAATGCTTATTTCAAATTAGTTGCACACTCTTCTCCATGACTAGGCATAATTTTATTTGGCAACTCATATTGAGATCCACCCGAAACTTCAAAGGCATCTACACCTCGTTTTTCGAGTTCTGGTATCAATTGAAGTGTATCTTCAATTGTATTTCCACCTGGAATCTTCTCCGATCCAGAAATTCTTAAAATAATCGGAAAATCATCTCCACATTTTAATTTAATCGCTTCTACCACTTCAAATAATAAACGTGCACGACGCATTAAATCGCCACCATATGCATCTGTTCGCTTATTTTTTAAAGGACTTAAGAAAGAGCCTAGAAGCATATATCCGTGAGCACAATGAAGTTCAATTCCATCAAAACCAGCTTGTTTTGCCTGATAAGAAGTATTCGCATACATGGAAATAATGTTTGGAATTTCTTCTATTTTTAATTCACGAGTTTGTTGATACATAGAATTTAAATAGCCACTACTAGAAATTGGTGTAACCCCAAAGAATGAAGAGATGCTTTCTGGCCCAGGATGCGTAATCTGAGGAATGATTTTTGTTCCATACGCATGGATCTTATCCGTAAATTTCTTGTATTCCAAAATGCTTTCTTCACTTCTAAAACATAGCGTATTTCCTAAATAAGGTGTATTAGGATCCACACTTGTCGCATCCGTAATAATGCAACCCACTTTCCCTTTAGCTCTTTCAATCCAATACGCTTGTTCTTGTAATGTAGGAATTCCCGTTTGATCTCCATATCCTAAAGACATCGGCGCCATAAATGTACGATTTTTTAAGGTCATCGAACCAATTTGAAGTTCATCAAATAATGTTGTCATATCGCTACCTACTTATTAATTTCTAAAACCGCATGATACGCATCTTTAAATGCATCTAAAGCAACACCTGCTTTTTTACAATCACCAACAATGTATGTAGGAATACCTAAATCTGCATACATACTTGTATCGTTGGCTTTGGATCCAACAGCCATAATGACACTATCATATGGATATTCTTTGCCACTGGCAACAACTGCATGATCATCAATTCGTTCTACAGTGGCACTTGTTTCAATTGTGATTGGCATTTGTGCCATCGCAAACTGCGCTGTAATTTGACGCAATGATCCTAGATCCTGTAAAGCTTTTTCTTTCATTTCTAAAACAGTGACTTTCTTTTGTCTTGAAGCCAAGAATTCAGCGGTTTCAAAACCAACAAGACCACCACCAATAATGACGACGTTTTCACCTGGCACTTCTACTTTTTCACTTAATACATCATGAGCAACAATGGCTCTTTCACTACCTTCAATTGGAAGTACAAATGGACTTGACCCAATCGCAACAATGAGTGCATCCGGCTTAATTTCTTCAATCATTTCTTTAGTAACAACGGTATTTAAGTGCACCTCAATTCCAGATTCTTGAACATCCAAAATCATTTTATCTACCGCATTTTTAAAGTCTTTTTTAGCTGAAATAGCCCCGGCCAATACAAATTGTCCACCAAGACTTTCACTCTTTTCAAATAAAATTGGTGTATTGCCTGTTTCTTTTAAATCTAGAGCCGCTTCCATACCTGCAATTCCACCACCTAAGATGACAATTTTTTTAGAAACAGATCCTGGTTTTAAGCCTAACGTTTCCTCTTCTAATAAGCCAGGATTTCGCATACAAGTAATGTGTTTAATAGCTGGATTATATAAGGATGCACAGAATGAGTCATAACAGCCTTGGTTACATCCGATACAATAGCGAATTTGATTCACTTTACCAGCTTTGGCCTTGTTACAGAAATTAGCGTCGGCAAGCTGAGCACGTGCCATGACAACTAAATCGGCCTTGTCATCTTCTAAGATTTTTTCGGCAAATTCAGGCGTATTGATACGTCCACATGGCATTGTCAACATGCCTGTTTCTTTACGAATACGCGCAGCATCTTCTACGTTAAATCCATTTTCAATATCCACTGGAGCCACTTCATATAGTGTAGCTGCCGTTAAGATATTTCCACGACTAATATTTAATACATCCACACCGAATTCTTTGGCATCTTTACAGAATTCAATCACTTCTTCAACCGTTAGTCCACCATCTAACATGTCATCATGACAATCCACACGCATGAATAGTGGCATATCTTCTGGCATATTGGCACGAATCGATTTAATACATTCCAATGGGAATTTCTTACGGTTTTCAAAAGAGCCACCCCACTCATCATTTCGATGGTTAATTCCACCTGAAAGCATAGAGTGTGGTAAATAGTTATGTGCACAATGGAATTCTAAACAATCAAATCCAGCTTCTACTGCACGTTTTGCAGCTTGTCCAAATTTATCTATTATATCGAGTAATCTTTCATTTGTGATAGCTGGCACTGTATATTGTGGACTTAATGGTAAGTCATTGGGCACTAAAATCTGAGCCGTTTGATCTGAAGCTACGGCTAATCCACCTTGCCATAATTGAATGCAAGTTTTTCCTCCAGCTTCATGCACGGCATCATTTAATTTTTTAAATTCTGGAATGTATTTGTCTTCGGAAATCGACAAGAATCCAAAAGGTGCACTGGCCGCATCAACACTTGTAACTTCAATTGTATTTAATCCATTTCCACCTTTTGCACGAGCCACATGATACGCAATCAGCTTATCTGTAACACTCTTTCCATCTTCACTTTCCGCACTTTCATGTGTTCCCATCGCAGACATGACAACACGATTTCTTAATTCCATACCACGAATCTGTATGGGTTCAAACAATTTGTCAAACATTTGATTCTCCTCCTTTTCGTATGTTTATTTCTTATTTTATTATACTTCAATTGTTAGCGGTTTCACATACACAAAAGAAAAAGAGCTGTCATTCTTTGACAACTCGTACGGTTTCAATACCATAATATTTCATGACTTCAATAGAAGACTCACTAATCACTTCTCCTGGAATCACTGGAAGAATCGCAGGAGGACAAGATACAGTCACACTGGAGCATACTTGTCCTAATGATTTAGATACATCCAATGTTATGCTTGACGAAAATAAAGCTTGACGCACATTCATGGCTTTTTTAGATTGTTCTAATTTTGGTGGTTTATTTATTAAAAGAGGTTTTCTTTCAATTCCACATAAACATGTCTCTAATCGTTTTAAGTCATCCTTCGTATTATATGGAGATGGCATTAATACAATATAGTCTGAATCATAGAATTCAGGATAGATATCACATTCCATTAAAAGATTTGCGATTTCATTTCCAGTATAACCAAACTCTTTCGTTGAAATCGTTATCTTCATGGGCTCACCAGATAAAATCGTGTATCCATGTTGAACTAATGTATTTTTCAAAGAGGCAACACTTTGAATACATTCAAACAAAGAGTTTCTAAACGTAGTATCCAACACCTCATTTGTCGCATCTAAAGATGCCATAATCAAATAGGATGGACTTGTAGAAGAAAAATATTCCATAAAATGTTTAACGTCATTTTTCCATACTTGATTCAAAGAATCACTTAAGTGTAGATAAGCTCCCCCTGTAAGTACAGGTAGTGTTTTATGGGCCGAATCACAACATAGATCAGCTCCTAAATCAATAGGATGTAAAGACGGTTCTAAAAAACGAAGATATGCACCATGCGCATTATCGATGGCGAGTAGTACATTATGTTTTTTACATACACTAGCTAAAGACTTAATATCCAAAAGATTTCCTAAATAGTCTGGATTTGTCAGATATACAGCCGTTGGGTGACTTTCAATAATTGCCTTTTCTAAATCCTCTGCATGTATCTTACAAGATAAATAATCACTATTTCCATATAACCATTCAATCTCAAAATCCAATAGTGCAGCGGCATGAATAAAACTTCGATGCGCATTTCTTCCTGCAAGAATTTTAGGCTTCTTGCCTTTACTTTTGGCATCTTGGCATAATATCGTGCACATCGTTTGAATGCATAAAGTAGAGCCTTGCGTTGAATAATAGGTTGGACAGCCAAATAAAGAGGAAGCATTTTGTTCACTTTCCTTAATAATCCCCTCTGCCGCAAACAATTCATCAGCTCCATAAATTTCTGTAAGATCCATTCCTTCAAAACCAAGAATGCCAGCGCCTTTATGGCCTGGCATATGCATTCTTACAGGTGATTTTTCTTGATATGATTTTAGAAAATTAACAATCGGCGTCTTCATGATTATTTTCTTTCATATCACGAATAATGGCTACGGCAAGGGCACACTCTAGTCGTTTACAAAATAGTTCACAACCCTCTTTATATACACCTTTGACAGATCCTGTCGCATGGTATGCATTGGCTGCACATCCTCCAGAACAATAAAGTCTTGCCCAGCAATCTGCACATTCTTTACGTGCATATACGTTACATGATGCAAATTCATTCTGAATCTTTTTGTTTGTGACACCCGTATAAATGTCTCCTAATTTAAAGGCTTCTTCTCCTACAAATTGATGACAAGGATATAAATCTCCCCATGGTGTTACGGCCATATATTCAGTTCCTGAACCACATCCTGAAATACGTTTATAAATACATGGTCCACCTTTTAAATCAATCATATAGTGATAGAAAGTAAATGGATCTTTCTTCTCATCATATTCCAACATCAACTTCGCTAAATCTTCATATTGTTTTTTCACAACTTCACGATCCGCTTCAGTTAGTGCAGAAGGATCATCTGACTTGGCAACAACAGGTTCCATACTTAATTCTCTAAAACCTAAATCTAACATTTGTTGCACATCTTTTAAGAAGTCTGGATTGGCATGAGTAAAAGTACCACGCATATAGTAATTTTTACCTTCACGAGCCTTTACTAACTTTTGGAATTTAGGAACGATTGTATCAAAACTTCCCTTACCAGAATAATCCACACGATAACGGTCATGCACTTCTTTACGTCCATCTAAACTTAAAACAACGTTGCTCATTTCTTTGTTCGCAAATTCGATTACGTCATCATCAATCAACATACCATTTGTCGTTAATGTAAAACGGAAATTCTTTCCAGCTTCTTTTTCAATACTACGAGCATAGGCAACCAATTGTTTAACTACATCAAAGTTCATTAGTGGTTCTCCACCAAAGAAATCCACTTCTAAGTTTCTGCGTGTTCCTGAATTTTCCACCAAGAAATCAAGAGCTCGTTTTCCCGTTTCAAAACTCATTAATGCACGGTCCCCATGGTATTTTCCTTGGCTGGCAAAACAATACGAGCAATTCAAGTTACAAGTATGGGCAATATGAAGACATAAAGCTTTAATAACACCACTTGTCTTAGCCTTTAACTGTCCTGCCATTGGCTCATATGTATCTTCACTAAATAAACGACCTTGTTCTTTTAATTCTAAAATCTGGTCGTAACATTCTTCCAATTCAGATGTATCAACACTAGGATATTTCTCCTTCATTTCTAAAACCAAGGTATTTTTATCTTTATCTAAAAATTCAGCAATCATATCATAAGCAATTTCATCTACCACATGAATGCTTCCTGAACAAATATCCAATACAATATTCTGATCAAACATCTTATACTGATGAATCATCTATATTTCCTCCTCAAAATTTTAAAAATGCTGCCTTAAAGGCGGCATTAAAAATGCCGAATTACTTCGGCATTTCTTAATTACTTACTTTCTTTATTATTTTCGCAAGCTTGGTTCGCGATTCCGCAGCTAGTTTTACAAGCTGATTGGCAAGAAGTTTGGCATTCTCCACATCCACCATTTTTTGCGCTTTCACACAAGTTACGAGTATCTACTGTATTAATATGTTTCATGATTATATACCCCCATATAAATTCCTCTTTATTTTAACACGCCAACAAAAGAATATCAAATTAAAAAGGCATTCCGAAGAATACCTTTATAAACTATTTAGAACTTTCTTCCTTAGTACGGAATACGTAACGACTCGTTACTGTAGCACCTTCTGGAGCACCAGAGTAAGAAGCATATTCTTTATTCATAGCTTTGATTTCATCCATTACACTTTGTAAGGTTTCAAGTTCTCCAACACCTAAATCAACCTTTTCTTTTAATTGATCCAATCCTTCAGACTTGAATTGTTCATTACCCTCATACAATTGTTTAGCACCAGTATTCAATGTTTCAAATGCCTTACCTAATGTATCTAATCCATCAGCCATTTCATTGAATGTGCCACTCTGTCCAGCAAGTGTTCCTGTTGCATCTGATAATGCACTAGCACCACCATTTAATGTAGCACTATTTGAAGATAATGTTTTACTTCCCTTGGCTACTTGAGTAATACCAGCTTGAGATTTCTTTTGAAGTTGAGTTAATCCAGCATTGACTTGTTGAACACCACCTAAGATGCCTTCAGAACCGGCAGATAATTCCTTAGCAGCAGCTTGTAAACCAGTTACTAACTCTTTGAAGTTTTTAGCATTTTTCACCGTTGGAGTACTTGGATCTGTATATTGATTTAACAATTTATTCATTTCACCTAAAGTACCCTGTGCTACAATTAAATCTTTCTTCAATCCACCTTTGCCATCTTTTCCAACTAATTTTTCTTGAGCATCTTTTAAACCTGATGTTACACTAGAAGTTGTACCAACTAATGTTTTTACTAATGTTGAAATTTTTTCTTGATCCTTCTCTACATTTTCAACGTACTTATCTAGATTATCAATATCACTAACAGTAAAACTTTCTGGAATCAAACTTGCTAATACATCAGATCCAGCAGAAGGCTTATTTTGTTGCAATTTATCAATAGCTGCCTGAATTTCTCCCTGTTTTTCAACATTATCAGTTGCTAATTTTGCTTCATTCAATGCATTAACTGCAGTTGTATATGCAGTATCAATATTGCTATTAGCATCTCTAGTAGCTTGATTAATCTTATTTATTTGATCATTTATTAATTTAATTTGTTCTTTAATTTCATTATTTTTTTCATCAATTTCATTGTTTTTATTTGAAATCTGGTCTTTTAAATTAGAAACATCTTCTTTTAATTTGTCCACATCAGTTTTCAACTCATCATTATATTGAGTAATATCAGTAATTGCATTTGAAGCAGTTGTAAGACTACTACTTAAACCGCCTAATTTCGCACTATCATCAGTGATAGTATTTTGCATACCACCTAAAGTATCCATAGCTGTGTTTATTTGGCTCTGCATAGTATCTAGTTCATTTGGATTTAATGTATTGACTTGTGCTTTTAATTGTTTTAAACCTTCATTTAATTTAGTTGCACCATCCAATAGATTTGTTTTTCCTTGACCTAAGTTACCTGAAACACCAGTTTGAATTTGAGATACACCTTGAGGAATTCCATACAACTGTTGACTTCCTGCAGCTAAAGTATCCACACCATTTGTATAAGCTGTTAATCCTGTTTGTAAGGCTTTAACACCATCATTTAATTGGATAGCACCTGCAGATAATTGTCTTGCTTGATCAGATGAACCTGTTAATGGAGCGGCTTGTTCTTTTAATTGTGTTGTTCCATCATACAATTGTTTTGATCCATCGATCAATTGATTGTCGGCTTCAATTAATTGATCAATTCCATCTGTTAATTCAGATACTGAACCAATGTCACCTAATTCACTTGCCAAATCAATTTCATTTGTCATACCAACCATGATAGATCCTAAATCAAAATCATTGACATCCGCTTCTACTGTTACATCATCACTGATTCCTAATTGATTATTTACTTTGTCTAAACCTGCAGATTTTAATGTTTCATTCAAACCTGGAATATTCGCAAATGCCAACATTTCATTTGTTCCATCATTTACGATCTTACCAGATTCACACTTCACATTTGAGAACTTACCAGTACTCATATTCAACATACCACCAGCTAAATAACTAGGGTGAATCACAATGGATTTGCCATTGATATTTTTTACTTCTGAATAATTATTTGTGAAAGAAATTGTTAATTTTAAATGTCCTGATTTTCCTTGAATATCATTCGCAGAAATTTCTTGGCCATCTAATTCATAACGAAGCTTAACAGACACTGGAAGTTGTTTTGTGGCTGTTCCTTCATAATACACATCATTTCCTTTCGCATTCCATGTATATGTATTTCCATCTTTTGAAGGTTTTTCATTTGATTTAATATTCTTAACATCTGTTAAGTTTAAAGTTTCTTTAATATTATTAATTCCATCCTCATCATGTAACCAGCTAGATACAATTGTATCGCTGATTGAACCATCAGAGTTTAATACAGAATAAACGGTTTCTGTTTTTTCTGTAGGATTTTCATCATTACTTTGCGCAAATACAGTCACAGGCATCATACTTCCTGCCATAACTGCACTCAACAATACACTACCAACTACTTTTACTGTATGATTTAAATTCATATTTATTCTCCTTTCGCTTCCATGTTTGATTCTGGCCAATTCTTTGTCGTCTTTTCAATGAACTTGTGGCAGAAAATCAACAATGAAGGCAATACTAATAAGATACTTACGACTGAAATTAATGCACCACGTGCTAATAAGATAACTAATGATTTAATTAAATCCATCTTAGCTACAAAGCTTACACCGATACATGCGGCAAAGAATGAGAATCCACTTGTCATAATTGACACACTCGATTTTTCCATCGCAATCAAAGCCGCTTCCTTAACCTTCTTACCATGCGATAATTCTTCTTTAAAACGCGTTGTCATTAAGATGGCATAGTCTACTGTGGCACCCAATTGAATAGTTCCGATAACCATACTTGCGATAAATGGAAGTGTAGTTCCTGTAAAGAATGGAATACCCATATTGATTGTGATCGCAAATTCAATTGTTAGTACTAAAATGACTGGAAGTGCAAATGATTTAAATGTTAAGGCAACAATGATAAAGATCATGATTACAGATAATACGTTAACCATCGCAAAGTCTGTATTTGTTGTTGTGATTAGATCACGTGTCATACTTCCTTCTCCACCAATCATACCCTTCTTATCATATTTATGAATGATGGTATCCATTTTATCTAACTGTGTATTTAATTCATTGGTTGCAGCTTTATAATCACTGTTCACAACAATTAATTTCTTTCCACCATTTTGGAAAATATCCTTTACTACACTTGGAGTAAAGTTGGATGCAAGTCCTGGACCCACAAACTCTTCATACGCTAATACGTTATGAATTCCTTTTAAATCTTTGATTTCAGAACACATATTCTGAATTTCATTTGTCGTTAATTTATCATCCACTAAAACGAAATGCGTTGTTGTCATATCAAATTTATCTTTTAACTGATTTGTACCAATGATACTCGCAAAATCACCTGGCATACCAGAAATCAAATCATAATAGATATTTGTATGTGCCTGACCATATCCAAATGGAATGAAAATCAAAACGAAGGCAACAAGAATTTTCTTATAATGTCTAATGACAAAACGAGGAACTCTATGTAACTCATTCAAAATTGTTTTATGTTTGTACTTTTCAATCGTCTTATCAAAGAACATCAACAAGCTTGGCAAAATGAAGATGGTTGATAATACACCAAGAACAACACCTTTGGCCATGACAATACCAATATCTCTACCTAGTGTTAACTGCATTACACACAAGGCAACGAAACCAGCAATTGTTGTGATTGAACTTGAAGTAATTGAAGTAAACGTAGCTTTGATGGCCTTAGCCATAGCCTCTTCATTTGGAAGTTTTTGTTTTTCTTCTTGATATCTATGTAATAAGAAGATGGAATAATCCAATGTTACAGCTAACTGTAATACAACAGCCAAAGCCTTTGTGATATAACTAATTTCACCTAAGAATACGTTTGTACCAAAGTTATAAACGATTGGGAAAATCATTCCTAACATAAATACAACTGGAGCAATCGTACTCTCTAATCCTAAGAACAATACGATCATACACAATACAACCGCAATACCTGCATAGATTGGCGTATCGTGTTCTGTTTGATCTTTAGTATCTTCACTGATGGCTGACATACCACCTAAGTAACAATCATCTTTTGTATATTTTTTTATTTTACTAATCGCATTCATTGTACGCATTGACGATGTTGGCTCTTTAAATGTAACAATCATCATTGTACTGTCGCCAGAATAAAGCATATCCTGAATACTTTCTGGAATTGCCTGTTTTGGAACAGAGATATCTAATACATCATCTCTCCAAATACATTTTTCAACTCCATCAATTTTATTGATCTCTTCCTTAATTTTTGCGGCCTCTTGATCCGTCTTGTTGTTGACAACCAAGAAGTCTACACTCGATAAGTTAAAATCATCTCCAAGAATCTTTTGTGTTTTCATAGATTCTGAAGTCGAAGGTAAATAAGATAATAAATCGTAATTAATATTTGTATTGAAATAACCAATTGCACTTGGAATCAAAAGAACAATGGCCACAGCCAAAATCATATTACGATATTTAACTATCCATTTTGACATCTTATCCATATCGAATCACCTTTTTTCTATCCTTTCCTTTACTACGTGAAGAGTATAGTACCAAACTGACCGCTAGTCAATATTTTTGTTTTATTTTTTTAAAATTCCCAATATACAATTGTTTTAATATGTTCAATCGGTCATTTTTATTTGTATTTTCTAAATTATTGTTTATAATAAGGATGGTGATACGCATGAAAAGTAAGATAATCGAAAACAAGAAAATAAAAGAAAGCAACCTCTTACAGGCTGCCTTTAATCTATTCACAAAAGAAGACATCACAAATGTCTCTGTTAATGATATTGTAAAAAACGCGGGAGTCGCAAAAGGAACATTCTATCTTTATTTCAAAGATAAATATCAAATACGCGATATTCTAATTCAAAAAGAAGCACATCGCCTATTTGAAGAAGCCCACAAACAATTAGAGAAAAATGATATTCGTAATTTTGAAGACTCTGTTATCTTCTTGATTAATCAAGTATTGATTCGACTAGAAAACAATCCATTGATTTTAAAATTCGTTGAAAGAAACCTATCTTGGGGCGTGTTCCATGCTCAGTTAAATACGGCTATCGATAATGATAGTTTCAATCTTATAAAAGAGTTTAACGAAATCGCAACCGCAAATGGATATGAATTTGAAAATTCAGAAGTCATACTCTACTTAATAGTTGAACTTACAGGAAGTACTTGCTACAACAGTATTCTTCATAGTCAACCCCTTCCTATTGAAGAATATAAACCCATTCTTTTCGATTCCATTCGAGCTATTCTTTCCCAAGGAAAGAAAAAAAACTAGGACAAGCCTAGCGTACAATAATATAAATCATATAAATGACATATACGAGGATCGTAAAGATCCCCTTTTTTCTTGTCATCATATCTCCCTTTTTCGCAATACCATAAATCAATAGAGAAATACCAATCAAGACAAAAGTATCAATAATATTCTGTGAAGTAGCCGCAATTGGATGAATTGTACTTGAAGCACCCAAAATAAATAAAATATTCATAATGTTACTTCCAATCGCATTTCCCAAAGATAAACCACTCTCACCTTTTCTTGCCGCAACAACACTTGTTACTAATTCAGGTAGTGAAGTTCCAATAGATACGACAGTTAAACCAATCAACGTATCACTCATACCAAGCATAGCTGCAATCTGTTTTGCACTATCTACAGTGATGTCCCCACCCCAGATAATACACGCAACTCCAATCACGATATAAATCAAGCATTTGATTCCTGATAAAGTTTCAACTTCCTCATCCTCAACACGATTCTTTTTAGCACTGCGAATCAAGTTTAAAATAAACAAAACTAAACCCACTAAGAAGATAATTCCTTCAAAGCGATTCAACATTCCATTTAACACAAAAATAGAAAGTAAGATGCTCACTAAAATATTGATTTTTAGATCACGATTCAAAATATCCTTATCCATTAAAAATGGAGTAATCACTGCACTAGTTCCAACCACAACCAACGTATTGAAAATATTAGAACCCACAATATTTGAAATCGCAATTTCATTACTGCCCATTAAGCCAGCCGTAATACTCACACTCGCTTCTGGTAAGCTTGTTCCAAGTGCTACAATTGTCAAACCAATAATAACTGAAGGCACTTTTAACTTACGAGCCACACTTGCACTGCCATCCACAAACAAGTCTGCACCCTTCATTAAAAGGACCATACCTAATACTAATAAAAGAAATACCATTTTCTCAATCCTTTCAAAGTCACCTTATTATATCACAGGCTTAAAATAAAAGAAGAGATTTTTTCTCTTCTTATCAATCACTTAATACTCGTTTTAGACTCTCAACAGATATTGAACAAACCTTAGAAATCTCATTGACACTCATTCCATTCTTTATCATAGTCTTGTACAAAAGAACTTGTCCTAACTCTACACCTTGTTCAATGCCTTGTTTGATTCCTAACTCAATTCCTTCAGCTTTCCATTCCTTTGACTTTACTTCCAGCCATCTTTTTTCAGCTTCACACATTTCAATCTCCTCCTTTTCCTCTAATTCTTCTAAATCCAACCATTCTACATCCGTTAATGTCTTGACCACTTTTAACACACTGCTTTTCACAAGTCCAAAATGATTACTCGTTCCTTCATAAATAGATTGGTCATAAATACTTCGACATATGTAAAATAGATTATACACGTCTTCTTCATTAAAATTATATGAAGTATTT
>OLOP01001666.1_pt1 | contig 13857 bp, 13 predicted proteins | sample 1672381 | NCBI WGS metagenome assembly OLOP01 (sample SAMEA3136678, study PRJEB25190) | human gut metagenome | biome: human gut; feature: human-associated habitat; material: faeces | place: Austria | collected 2013 | reverse complement strand
CTTCTTGGCTTGCTCCTGGCCCTTTTTGAACCATTCAGGTACTTGATGCTCAACAGGCGCCACATAGGCGGGGGCAGCAACAGGAACGACAACCGCGGCAGAGGATGGAGTTAAGCTCTCTTCCGGAGAAACCTCCACGGCGCCGTTTTCCTCTCCCTTCGCCGGAGATTCATCCTCTGTTGCCACCTCAGCAGGCGTTGCAGACACCGGTTTCCCTGACAACGCCGCTACGGCAGCTTTGGCGGCCGCCAGGCGCTCGGCAGCCGACTCCATGGAGGTTCCCAAATCCTCGGAAGTATTCCCCGTATGGTAGACAATCTCCGCCCCCTCGGGAACAAGTCCCGCCGACACGGCGGCCGCCTCGCCATGAACCGTTGGCTCGGGGGCATCGGGGAGATCCCGAGCGGCGGCCACGCGAGAGGCGACTTCCAAAAGCACCGCCACTCCTGCGGCGTTGCAGTTTGCGCCCTCGTTGTAGTTCGCGAACTTCTCAAGCAGAAACGACGCAACCGGCAAAACCGCTACCACCATGGCAACAGCCAGAAGGACGTTGAACACCACAAGCACGGTACCGTCGGGAGCGAGCACCATTCGAATCGCCAAAAGCAGCGGCATGACCACCAGCATCGCCAGCTCAACCCAATAAAGGATGGGGAGCACCGCCGGCATCGCGCCGTTCAAATCGCGTCGCACCTTACCGCTGTCGTAGTTCGCCACCACGATCACCTTGCGTCTCCGGCTCGCTCGCGTCGGCGATTTCGCAGGCAGGTAGCGCGCGACGACGTTCTGGCTCACCCCGCGGTTCAAAAGCCGCGAAAGCACCGGCTTATCGAACACCTCGGCGGCTGCCAACGCAGCGCAGATGAGGGACACCACGATGGCAGGAACAGCCAGCGCCCCCACAATCGTCGCCATCAGCGTCACCAACACAGCTACACCACTGCACAGCGTTCGAGGAAGCGAGCTGTCGGGATTGCACTGGAAATCTTCCATAGCAGTCGTCAGACCGGCCTCGGCGGAAAACTGCTCGCTTATGTAAAGAGCCGCACGCTGTTCTTCCTCAGTACCCGCCGGCCGGGGGCCGATCTCCTGAGACAGATATGCGACATGTTCGTTCAATTCGGCCATGTACGTTGCCTTTCCTCGGTGAAGAGGGTTCTATGGACATAATTATCGTAAGTATACGCCATTACGAGGCCGTTCCGAGATATTCACGAAGAAAGGCATCAGCATTTCCTGCTTTTAGGCGCTCGGCCTCATAGGCGCCTTGGTCGGCCTCAATCTCTTTGTAGAATCGAAGAGCAACGATTTGCTCCGGGTCATCTTCCCCGAGTTCTTGGGCTAAGGCGGCCGCTTCCTCCTCCAATGCGTTATAGCGGCTGTTCTGAGCTTCGAGCTCTTCCTTGTTGCGGGAAAGATAGGCATCGTCGGCAGCAAGGGCTGCCTGCTGCGATTCCATTCTTTTAACCACGTAGGCTTCGAAGGCCGCCAAATCGAGACCGGGATAGGCCGCTTCGGCTTGAGAGAAATCCTGCTGAGCCTCTTCCAAAAACGCCAGGGCCTCGTTGCCCTTAGCCTGCGAGGCAAGAATGTTTTCCTTGCTCATCTCTTCAGCCAGCGCCGTGGCCTCACGAATAGCCGCATCGGCGTTTATCACGGCATTCCACCCCGAGCGGGCTTTAAGGAACGCCTCCGTCGCCATCAACGACTCCTCGATGATATTGACCCCCGCATCCAGCATATTAAGGCGCGAGCGAGCGGCCGTCACCACCTGAGAGGCCGCTTCCTTATCGTCATTGTCGCTCAGTGACGACTGCAGCGTTTCCATGGATGCGATAGAGTCCTCTAACTGGGCTCTCATCGGGGCGATCTCCGCGACAACGGCACGATACCCCTCGTTCAGCGCTTCCGCGGAAGGCGCGGCGTCTCCCGTCGCCGAGGGGGAAAGGCGCTTGGCATCGCACTGTTCAATAACCAGTTCGTCGAAGGGGAGAAGGGATTCGTCGCAGCTCTTGATGATGTCGACCTGATCATTCAGGGTATCAAGCAGAGACTTCTGCTGCTCCCTCATCGACATAAGAGCTTGGCCGCCCACCAGCGTGATGACCAAAAGGGCGCACACCACCACGAACACGGGCACGATGCCCCTCATTTTTCGATCAACAGCGGAAGAAGAGGCTGACGGGGATGCGGGAGCTTCGCCAGACAAGACGATGGACTGCCCTTTGACCGGTGTTGGCCGAGGCTTCTTCCCTTTTCCCAACGTGAAAAGAGAAGGGCCGCCCGAGCCCCCCTCGTGCCGATCGCGCTCCTCGGCATCGCGAGCCTCACGGGCGGCATCGAGCACGCTGAAGGAAATCTCGTTGGAAGATCCCCGCGTGCGCCGCTTTATGTGCATCGGATGATGCGCCCTCTTCGCTGCCATGACCAGAACGCTCCCCTAGCGGCGCGCTGCTATCTCGTCGACGATCTGAGCCGCCGATAGGAACCGGATATTCTGGCTGGGAAGTGACCTTAGGAACGTCTTGCCATAGCCCTTCGTAATAAGACGCTTGTCCGCAAGGATCAGAATGCCCCGGTCATCAGCTTTGCGAATAAGACGGCCTGCTGCCTGCTTCATTTCCAACACCGCCGCTGGCAGGACATAGCGCCGCCAGGCGGCATCGTCACGAGCGGCCCGTTCGCAAGAAAGAGGATCAGTTGGCTTCGAGAAGGGCAATTTCGGTATCACGACGCCCTTCAGCGTGGCGCCCGGCGCGTCGAACCCTTCCCAGAAGCTCTTTAGGGCGAAAAGGGACAAATGCTCGTCGGCGAGGAAGTCATCGCGCAGGCCCTTCACCGACACGCCCCACTTCTGGCACACGACGCGCAAATCGTCTCCCTTCAGAGCCGGCTGCACCTCTTCGAAGCATTTCTCCATTTCGCGGCGATTCGTGAACAGGGTAAGCATCGACCCGTTCTGGGCACGGTGAGCGTCGATGAGCAGGCGCTGCAGAGCACCGAGATAACTCGGATCATTGGGTTCGGGCATATCGTTGACAACATAGACAACCATCTGATTGTCGAAGTCGTAGCTTGAGGCAAGCAGCAGCTCGTCGGCAACGGAAAACTCGCTCTCGTTCAGACCCATGGCCTGGGAGAAGCTGTTGAAGCTGCCGTCAACGGTCAGCGTGGCCGACGCATAGACCACCGAATGGGTCCGCGCGTACAAGGTCTCGTTCAGCGTCTCCCCCACCGACACGAGCAAGGCCTCCAGCTTGTTCTGCGGGCGATCGGTCTTGCGACTCAAACTTGCCGCATATACGTAGCGCTCGGGGCACTGCGTGCAGACGACCTCGACGTTCTGGATGATTTCCTTCATCTCCATGGCAATAGAGGCGATCTCCCGCTGAATGACGGCAGCGCCTTCAATGTCCTCCAAATAACCCACGAGTTCCTGGCAAACCGTCACCATCTTCTCGGCACGCTCGGCCATGGCGCGGCCAAGACGGGCAATGTTCTGGAAGAGGGAGCCGTGGCGAATCTCGTCATTCAGCCAAAGATCCACCGTCTCGTAGCCCTTCGAGCGCTTATTGGTGTCATAGAAGAACAAGTCGGGCAGTGCCTTGCAGAACGCCTGGGCCGCTTCGCCGAATTCGGCTCCCGCGCGGCGCGCCTTTCCCGTGAGCCCATAGAACAGCGTCGTCGAGGATTCATTGCCCGGCATGACAACGGTGCGCTCCGCCCGCACGAAGACGTTGCGCCGAGATTCCTCGGAAGCTACGCGGCGCGCGAGGGAGAGAATGTCCTCCTCTGCCAGTTCAAGGGAAAATGCCCGGCGGGCCTCGCTTTCGGCGCTGTGGGCCTCATCCACCACCCAATAGCGGATGGGGGGGAGCAAGCCTCCGTCAGCGGCAAGATCGCAGAATAGGAGACTGTGATTGGTAACGACGATATTGGCGGCCTCGGCCTTGCGGCGCGAACCGTGAACGAAGCAGGACGTGCCGAAGAATGGGCATTTACGGCGCAGGCAATCGTGGCTCGTGGTGGTGATCATCCAGCGCGGCAGCGTGCGGTAGTCGATCTTCAGGCCGTCGATGTCGTCGTAGGCCGTCTGCTCAATGAAGGAAAGCAAGGCGGCAAGGGCCGGAGCCTGAGGTTTTTGCTCCTTCCCCACGGTGCGCATGCCGGGGCCTTCCACAACGAGGCGCTCCACCTTGTGCAGACAGGGATAATGGGAGAACCCCTTGAGAGCAGCATAGGTGAGGTCGGCACCGAGCTCCTCCGAAAGAGCGGGAAGCTCATGATAGACCAGTTGGTCGAGGAGAGCGTTCGTCTTAGTAGCTACGCCAACATTAATACCGTTATCTCGGGCAATGATGGCCGCCGGCAAAAGATAGGCCATGGATTTGCCCACGCCTGTTCCTGCCTCCACCATAAGATTGCGCGATCGGGCAAACGCGTTGCGCACCGCCTCGGCCATAGCCACTTGCTCACCGCGCTGCTCGTACTCTTCGTACAGGGAGCCTACTACGCCCTCGGCGGTGAACGCTTGGGCCACAGCATCGGCCGTGGGGAGCAAGAAGGATCGCCCTGGATCGGCGGCGATTTCATCGGCATCCACGAGCGGTCTTAGATCGGTTTTTCCTACACGTTCGCGACGCAGGGTGCGCAGCGAGAACGGAGGGGGTTTCTCCTCGCTCGTCTCAGCCGCACGCTCGGCAAAATACTTGAACACCACGACCGTCGGCCAATCGTTCGGTTCCGCCATAGAGGCGATTTCCCGCAGCAACATAGTCGGCATGGCTTCCACAGCAGCAAGCAAAATACGCAGGAGGGCACAGGTCGCCGCCACATCTTCATCGGCCCGATGCGTTGACCGAGGAGCACCGAAGGCCTTCACGAGATCGATGAGTCGATGGGATTTCATACGGGGCAGCGCGATGCGGGACAAATCGAGGGAATCGACCCAAGTGTTCTCGAGCAGCGGATAGCCCGTCGGATGCTTCGTCGTGAAATTGCGGTCGAACTCGGCATTATGGGCCACGACGACGGCGTCTCCTACGAAAGCGGCCAGATCGGCTAGGGCCTCGGACGCCGAGGGAGCGTCGGCCACATCCTCATCGTGGATATCGGTGAGATGGGCAACATCCTCAGGAATGGGCTTTCCCGGGTTCACGAAGGTAACGAACCAGTCGACAATTTCGCCGTTTTCCACCCGTGCCGCTGCAATCTGCGTCAACTCATCATGGACGAGAGAGAATCCCGTTGTCTCCGTATCCAAAACAACGACATTATTATCGAACCGGCCGAAATCGCTCCTTTGGGCCCGTTCAGGCAGCGACTCGTAACGCGCGATAATCTCCGGCGTTCCGTCGCTGATGAAGTTCTTCAGCTGTCCTTCAAGGGGGGTGGTGTCACGTGACATAGCGCAGCCTATCTTTCGCGGCGCCCTTGGTGGTGAAAAAAAGGAACCTCGGCCTAGCGAGTGTTCCCTGATTCATCGGGCTCGGTTATGGTGTTCTCGACAACTCACGGTATTGTATCAGCCAGGGCGGAGAGAATATTCATGGAACGGTATTTCGGTACATATCAAACATTTCGAACGGTCTCAAAGAAAGATGCGGCAGTGCTCATGGGTTCCAACACCCTCGTGGGAGACCGATACCGCATCAATCTCACTATGGACGAGGGCGTCCATCGCGCATGGCTTATCAACAAGTTCAACGAAACTATCGGTTACTTCGACGACAGCTTCTCACGCGAACTGAGCCTTTTTGCAGCGGAAGGTCTGGAACTCGTGGGAATTCTCTCCTTTGTCGCCTTCACGGAAACACCTGAGCCAGGTGAATATTGGGGACAGGCCGCAGTTATCGGGTACAGCCCCCATTACTCAGAAGAATTCAACCAGTTCATCGATGGCATCTGCGGGCTTATCGGCAAGGGCATTCGCCCGAAGCTGGCGTTGAAGGGGTCGGCCGTCGACGAGATCATCGACTCGAACGGCACGTGGCTTCCGAGCGAGCGCGAACCTCTCCCCGAGAAACAACGCGGCATGGCGCTACTTAAAACGCGCCGAGGGTTCATCGACGGCCTCGTGGAGGCTGGACGCACGGGCAATAAAGGCTGTTACATTCTCAGCTGGGCCTTTCTTCTTGCCCTCGTTGCCGCCATCATCATCGGCCTGAAGTCTTGCGGAGTGTTCTAAAACGAGAACACTTGTTTTAGTTATCTAACCGGTAACCGTAAGGGGCGACCTTGGTCGCCCCTCGGCCGCAAGCGCTTACTCTCCCTCTTCGAAGGCATACTCAATGAGCCTCGTGCACAACTCAGGGAAGCTGATGCCTGCCGCCCGGGCCGCATCGGGAAGAAGCGAAGTCGCCGTCATGCCAGGGATGGTATTGGTCTCCAGAATCCACGGGATGCCATCCTCGTCGAGAATGAAATCGGAACGCGACACGCCACTGCACTGCAATGCCTTATGGGCGCCGACAGCGGCGTCCATTACTTGCTTGGTTTTCTCCTCATCGAGAGGTGCCGGGCAGATATGCTGCGAACCACCGGGTGCATATTTCGATTCGAAATCATAAAAATCAGCTTTAGGAACAATCTCGATGACAGGTAAAGCGAAAGGATCCCTATTGCCCAACACGGCAACCGTGAGCTCGGTACCTTGAATATACTTCTCAACGACAACAAGCTCGTCGATTTCGAACACACGCTCGATGGCATCTGCGATAGCTTCTTCGCCTTCCACGATGTAAATGCCCAAAGCGCTGCCTTCGGTAGCCGGTTTCACGACACAGGTTCCGCCCATAGCCAACGCAAGTTCTTGAACGGAATATCCCTCTCCCTTCTTGATGTATTGATAGGGAGCAGTAGGAATGCCTTCGCGCTGGTAAAAGAGCTTGGATTGGGCCTTGTTCATCGCCGTCGCGCTTGACCACACACCAGGTCCCGTATAGGGAAGGCCGATCGTTTCCAGAAAACCCTGGAGCACGCCATCCTCGCCACCTTTTCCATGAAGACAGAGAAAGGCAACGTCGAAGGGCTCCTCAATGAGCGTTTTCAGATGGTCCTTCTTCGCCGGATCCAACTCCTGAACAATAAACCCCGCTTCACGAAGCGCCTCCCCGGCGCCTTTGCCCGATGCAAGGGAAATTTCGCGTTCCCCACTGGTTCCTCCAGCTAAGAGGGCGACGCGACATTTTGCGGGTTCAACTACTGCTGCCATGGAGCATTCCTTCCAGACGGTAAATCTCTGGAGGCAGTATATCAGAGCAACGCCACCGTCTATAATGAACCTATGAATAACGAACTGATAAAGCTTACAGAAGCCGAACTCGAGGATCTTGTCACCTCGTGGGGATATCCTCGCTTTCGCGCAAAACAGATTCACGAGTGGGTTCACCGCCATCATGCGGCTTCTTTCGATACCATGTCCAATCTTCCGAAAGACCTCAGGACGAAACTTTCTGAGTTCTTTCCGTTGGAGACGGTAAAAATTTTCGACCGACAAATTTCCTTAGATGGGACACGCAAATATGTTGTGACTCTGGCCGACGGCTCATTAGTTGAGACGGTGGGCATGCCCGTCTACCATCGAGACGGCTCTCTCGATCGGCTATCAGTATGCGTTTCCTCACAAGTAGGATGTCCTATGGCCTGCCAGTTCTGTGCAACTGGCCGCGAAGGCCTTACACGGAATCTCACGGCTGCAGAAATCATCGCTCAAGTGGCTCTCGTCCAAGAGGATTTCCAAGAACGGGTAAGCAATGTCGTTGTTATGGGTCAAGGGGAACCTTTCCTTAACTACGATGAAGTTCTTGTCGCTTTGCGCATTCTAAACAGCCGGGACGATTTCAATATAGGAGCGAGACATATCACGCTCTCTACCTGCGGCATTATAGATGGGATCGATCGTCTCTCCCAAGAGCCAGAGCAATTCACGCTCGCCGTGTCTCTTCATTCGGCTTTACAGAAGAAGCGTGATCGGCTTATGCCGAAAGTGGCAAAGCAACCTCTTTCGGATCTAAAAAAGGCTGTGGAGAGATACACCCAGTCGACCAACCGTCGTGTCTCCTTCGAGTATCTTCTCATCAAGGATGTCAACGATTCAGAAGAAGATCTTCAAGCACTTCTCGACTTCTGCGATGGGCTACTCTGCCATGTCAACCTTCTTCCGGTGAACACCGTAGAAGGATCCCCTCTGCAAGCTGCCTCGCCAGCAACTGCAAAACATTGGGTCGAGACGCTGATCCATTATGGTGTGGAAACAAGTTTCAGAAAATCCCGCGGAGCTGATATCGATGGAGCATGTGGTCAGTTAAAAAACAAGTTAGCGCAAGGTTCTCTTCGTTAATTCGTCTTTCTCTTCTCTTGTTTCACGTGAAACAAAGATAACTAATGGCATGTTATGTAAAGCATTTTCTCTTACCTCACACTAGGGTCTATAACGACTTCTTTCAACAAAAGAAAAGAGTCTGTTTCACGTGAAACAGACTCTTTTCTTAGTCATTAAATGCTATCGAAAGTTACTCACCAACAAGCTCACTGAAGAGTCGCCGCAAATCTTCCTCATCTTTGAATTCAATCTCGATTTTGTTCTTCCCTTTAGACGATTTCACACGCACGTTAGTCTTCAGTGTCTCGCGTAAGGTCTTCGCCACAGACTTGTAAACCGCAGGCATCGGCTCACGAGGAGTCGAGGCAGAGCCGTCCTTTTTACCTGATATAAGGCGAGCAAGATTCTCTGCTTCGCGTACGTTCAAACCGTTATCAATAATCTTCTGAGTCAAGGAAAGACGACCTTCAGCTGTGGGCACTGAAAGAATGGCACGTGCATGGCCCGCCGTGATCTTTTCCTCAAACAGAAGCTGCTGAGCCTCTTCAGGAAGATCGAGAAGTCGAAGTGCATTGGCGACAGTCGAACGACCTTTGGAAACTGCTTGTGCCACTTCCGCCTGAGTCATCGAGCGTCGCTCCATCAACCGACGGTATCCGTACGCCTCTTCTATCGGGTTCAAATCAGAGCGCTGGATATTTTCAATTAACGCAAGCTCAAGGGCTTGGTCGTCATCAACCTCTTTTACACGAACGGGAACCTTCTTAAGACCAGCAGCCTTTGAGGCTTGCCAGCGGCGCTCACCGGCGATAATCTGATAAGTGCCATCGGCTATTTGTCTTACAAGAATAGGTTGAAGCAGACCATCTTTTTCAATAGAAGCAGCGAGTTCTTCTATTTCCTCTTTTTTAAATTGGGTTCTCGGCTGATCAGGATTAGGGGCGATTCTATCAATCTCCACCTCATCAGTTCCCCGTGCAGGAACCTCCTCAGTCCTCGATTCCTCAATGATGGCTTCTCGCACAATGGGTTCAGAGACCTTAACTGGTTCTTCCTCTATCTCAACCATCGTCCGTACGGGCCGTGTGGAAACAGGGGCCTCTCGCGCCGCCTCTTCATCTACTTCAATTGTCACTCTCTGGCGCTCAGGCGCAGGGGAAACAGGGGCAGGTGATTCATAGGAACCGGGGAGGAGGGAACCCAGACCTCGACCGAGTCCTCCACGACGTTCGGGCTTAGCCACGTGCAATCACTTCCTTCGCTAATTCAATATAGGAAAGAGCGCCTCTTCCCTTGGGATCGTATTGGGTAATCGGCTGCCCAAAACTCGGAGCTTCCGACAATTTAACCGTGCGAGGAATAGGCGTGGCGAACACCAGGCGCCCAAAATACTCACGCACTTCATCGACAACCTGCTTCGAGAGCGTCGTACGGCTATCGTACATAGTAAGAAGAATGCCGTAGATATCCAGAGTAGGATTAAGGCGAGATTTGACACGCTTCATTGATTCGAGAAGTTTTGTCACACCCTCCAAGGCATAGAACTCGCATTGGATAGGAATAAGCAATTTATCGGCCGCCACCAGAGCATTAACTGTTAAAAGACCCAAAGAAGGCGGGCAGTCGATGAGAATGAAATCATATTTGCCCCGCATACCGCCCACAGCATCCTTGAGGCGATTCTCTCGCGCCATTTCCGAGACCAGCTCGACTTCCGCCCCCGCAAGATTAATCGTAGCCGGAGCAATGTCTAATCCCTCGGCGATATCAGGAATAATTACCTCTTCAAGAGGAACATCGTTAAGGAGAACATCGTAGATGCACTGCTGTATAAGACTCTTCTCAACGCCTAGGCCACTGGAGCAATTTCCCTGAGGATCAAGATCGACAAGAAGCACCTGTTTGCCCATCTCTCCCAGTGCAGCCCCAAGGTTGATCGCCGTTGTCGACTTCCCTACGCCACCTTTTTGGTTAATGATGGCAATGATCTTCGTCTGTCCGACAACATGACGCACCGGTGCTTTGTCTTTATAGCTCTTCAAAGGTTCTCGAGGAATCACAGGAGCTGCGTAATCCTCAACCTCCCTGACAACCACTTCAATATTTTCAGGATCGTCAACGAGTTCCTCTTCAGCGGCTACCACTTCTTGTTCCTGAGTCTGAGGTTGATCAACCTCTTCGACAGTCCGGGCTTGTTTTGTGTCTCGTTTAAGACCATCAAAGAATCCCACAGGAACCTCCTTCCTTGATTGGAGCACAGTATATCATCGCCTCAAGCTGGTTCAGGCGATGTTTGACAGAAGGATTCAAATTGATCGTGTTTCACGTGAAACACGATCACATACTACATTCAGCTACGGGGACGCAGTGGCTGTTTCTGAGCCAAGCCAATTCTTCGAGGAAGCTTGATGCGTGACTTGCCGACTTTCTCAAACACTACAATGGTTCTCATGGTCTCTCCATCGCTCAAGCAAATCTCACGCTGGGAGATCATTCTCATACCCACAAGGTCTTGCACAGCAAGAGCTTCATCAAGTTCTTCCGATGATAGCTGGGCTTTATAACAGACTAACCGACCGCCCTTTTTCAAAAGGGGCGAAGCAAGCTCTATAAGAGAAACTAGTTTAGACAGAGCTCGAGCTGTGAGGACGGCGAATTTCTCCTTGTACTCCAGAGGAAGATCCTCGATGCGTTCGCTCGATGTGAAAATTTGCTCACTCAACGAAAGATCATCAAGGACAGATTGGACGATGGCCATTTTCTTCTTCACCGAATCAACGAGAAGGGTCGTTCTTCCTGTCGCAAGCGCAAGAGGGACGCCGGGGAACCCCCCTCCTGAGCCAAGGTCTCCATAGAGACCGTCAGGAGCTTCATTGACCTCCGGCAAACCTACCAGCGAATCCTCTATATGAAGGAGACGCGCCTGTTCCCCATCAGTAATGCGAGTAAGATTCGTAACTTTGTTTGCTTCAAGGATTGAAGCAAGATAGCACTGCATCAAGCTCATCGTCTGATCATCTGCCATCTCAACTCCTTTCCATAGGCGAACGTGTCCATAATAAAGGAAATGGGACGTGCTTTGCGCGTCCCATCAGCACATTGAAAGTATTAGAACAGTTTTTACAGAGGAACCACGACCACATGGCGGGAAGGACCCTCCCCCTCAGAAACGGTCTCGACGCGATCATCGTCTCTCAAAGCAATGTGGATAATCCGACGCTCGTAGGGGGTCATCGGGCGCAATCCAACTTTACGGTGCTGAGAAGCAGCTCGATTAGCGGAGCTGTGCGCAATCGACTCGAGCTTTTGGCGCTGGCGGTTCTTGTAGCCCTCAACATCGACAATAACTGGATAACGGAAACCGATAGTGCGTACCGTTATCATCGACACAATGAATTGCAGCGCATCAAGAGTTTTTCCATGACGACCAATAAGGACAGCCATATCTTTGCCGCTGATATCAAGAATCAGTTCGCCCTCGTCACCCTCGTATTCATTGAAATACTGGAGAATATCTTGGAGCGCCGCGATAGCAGTGTCGGCAATGGTATCGAGCATCTCGTCCGTCACGATAAGCTCGTCCTCTTCAACAACCTCTTCGGTATTAATGGGATCCGCAGAAGACTGAGATTCTTCCACCACCTCGTCTTCTACCTCTTCAATCATGTCCTCGAACTCTTCAGTCATTACAGGCTCCTAACCTTAAACACCGCGGTTGAAATGATGCCGCGGAACGTACAAAGGGAGTGTTTCATGTGAAACACTCCCTAAAATCAGTAAGGTCTAGCGCTTTTTCTTAGGACGCTTCTTCTTCTCTTTGCGCGTGACGTTAACCTCGATCGGCTTGACGACGAGAGCTTCTTCCTCCTCTTTACGCCGATCGGCAGCGCGGCAGCGCGCAAGCGTCAACTGGTTCTGCCCGATACCGATAAGGGAGGATGCGCCCCAGAACAGCAACACGCCCGCCGGCGAACCCCAGGAAATCCAAAGCATCATAAGAGACATGATCGCGCCCATCATGAGCGTCTGATTTTTCTGCTGGGTGTTTTCAGTTTTCAACTGCTGAAGGACCATCGGAAGGAAGGTAGCACCAGCAAAGATAATCATGAGAATGAGATAGGGAACAAATGTTCCGAATCCCTCGCCGAAAGCCTGGGAGGGCGTCGTGACGAGATTCGGAACCAAGTTGTAGAACGAATACGTGCCCTCGCCAATACGATCGCCCATCTCGGAACAGAGCAATAAAGATCGGCATCTGGAGCAGCATCGGAAGACAACCAGCGAGCGGGTTGAACTTCATCTCCGCGTAGATCTTCTGCATCTCCTGGGATTGACGCGTGGGATCATCGGGGAAACGATCTTTCAGGGCCTGAATCTTCGGCTGCACCTTCTGCATAGCATAATTGGACTTCGCTTGCTTATGCATGAGGGGCGCGACAATGATACGAAAGATAATCGTGACGATGATGATCGCCAGTCCCCAGTCGTGGCAGAAGTTATAGAAGAACTGGATGATGTCGAAGATCCAGTCTTTAAAGATATCCCACATAGCTTACCTTTCCAAATGCACCAGCGACTCAGGGAACGGGATCGTACCCACACGGACCGCCAGGGCGGCATCGCAGTATCCTCTTTGCAGTGAGCACGAACCCTTTGCAAAACCCATATCGCTTGAACGCGGTGAGTCCGTACTCGGAACATGTGGGAATGAAGCGGCAAGAAGGGGGGAGAAGGGGTGAAAGAGCCATTCGGTAAAACATAATAAGACCGATAGCGACCAGAGTCGGAATCCTCTTAATGCGTACGAGTAGCTTCTTCAACGGTGTTCTTCCCTTCGCCTTGGGCAAGGCGCTCAGCGACATTTCCGCATGCTTTCAGCACTTTACTATAAGAAGCCCGAGTGAGGCCCGATTTTGCCAGAAATATCACGTCAAAGCCGGCCCACGGCCCACCCATCTCCATGCAGAGTGCTCGCAAGCGGCGTTTGGCGCGGTTCCTCCAAACGGCATTCCCCAACTTCTTCCCCGCAATAAAAGCGACACGACCGGAATGGCCGTGTCGCTCATAATTGCTCTGCTTGTCGTCCTGAGCGCCTACAATAACCGTAAAGTATGGCGTATGAAGACGATGCCCCGTAGAGAAGAGCTGGGAGATTTCAGTGCTGGATTTAATAGTCTGCACCTAAAGATCTCCTAGACGGTGAGACGCTTGCGCCCCTTAGCACGACGGGAAGCGAGAACAGCGCGACCACCCTTGGTAGCCATACGGGCACGGAAGCCATGGCACTTGGCGCGCTTGCGTTTGTTCGGTTGATAGGTGCGTTTCATTGTTTCTTTCCCTTTCATGGTTTAAAGAGTAGCTTTTGAATTATACAACGCAAAAAAGTACTGTCAACGGGGCGAACAGAAGAATAAGGAAGATGGCTGCGAAGGGAGTTGCGATAGGGAGGTGGAACCATGAAGTACAGGTAACGGCTGTGCAGAAATAAAATGTAGTTCCCATTGAAGAGGGATTCTAAAAATAGAATTCAAATA
>OLOP01001658.1_pt1 | contig 13897 bp, 10 predicted proteins | sample 1672381 | NCBI WGS metagenome assembly OLOP01 (sample SAMEA3136678, study PRJEB25190) | human gut metagenome | biome: human gut; feature: human-associated habitat; material: faeces | place: Austria | collected 2013 | reverse complement strand
CAAAAGCCTGTGCTGGCTGCTGGGCGTGGTGGGCCTGGTGGGCGGCGCTTACTGCTATCCCCACCAAAACCTGGTGGGCAGCCTGCTGCTGCTGTACGGCGTGATTTTGCTGCTGGTAGCCATCTCCTGGAAGAATTTCCAGCTGCGCTCCTCCCAGCGGCAGCTCCCCCGGGGGATGCGGGAGTGCACCTATGAATTTGATGAGGAGGAAATCATCTGCAACACCGAGGCCGGCATCACCCGGTACTCCTATGAGCAGGCTTTCGCCGTGGTATCCGACCAGAACTGGTACGTCATCTTTTTCGACATGAGCCACGGTATCATTCTGGACAAGGCCGGCTTCACCACCGGAGACGCAATGTCCTTCAAAGCCTTCATCGGCCAGCACACCCAGCTGCCGATCCAAGAGTTCTGAGGGGAAACAATCCCCCAAAACCCAGAAAAGAAATCCGCTTCCGGTGCCAGAGAACCGGAATGCTGCAACGTGATGGAGGAGAAACCACTATGAGAAAAGAACTGTCCAAGGTCTACGACCCCCGTGTCGTGCGGCTGGCAGCCGTCTACGCCATCATCCTCTCCTTCTCCCCCAAGTTCGATGCGCTGGTCAACTCCATCCCCACCGCCATCGTGGGCGGCGGGTCTGTGCCCCGCCCCGGCGAGGTGAGCCTGGCCCACAACGGTGTGCTGTTTTTGGATGAGTTGCCGGAGTTTGCCCGCGACACGCTGGAGGTGTTGCGCCAGCCGTTGGAGGATGGCAAAGTCACGGTCAGCCGCGTGCATGGGTCGGCATCCTACCCCTGTAAGTTTATGCTGGTGGCCGCCATGAACCCCTGCAAGTGCGGCTACTTAGGCCACCCGACGCGGGAGTGTACCTGCACGCCCAGTGCCGTGGATGCCTACCGGCGGCGCATTTCGGGGCCGTTGCTGGATCGTATCGACCTGCACGTCGAAGCGCTCCCAGTGGAATATGACGATTTGGCGTCGGAGTTAGGCGGCGAGCCGAGTGCCGACATACGCGCCCGGGTCATGGCCGCCCGCGCCTTGCAGCGGGAGCGGTACAAGGCCCTGCGTGGCGTGCGCTGCAACGCGCAGCTGCCTTCCAGTGCGCTGCGCCGCTACTGCCGCATGACCCCCGCCGCCGAGAAAATTTTGCGCGGCGCATTTGAACGGCTGGGATACAGCGCCCGCGCCTATGACCGCATTTTGCGGGTAGCCCGCACTGTGGCCGACCTTGCCGGTAAGACCCTGCTGGACGAGGATTCTCTGCTGGAGGCGCTGCAATACCGGGCGCAGGAGAAATTGGACGGATAAGGCAGTCTGCACTCTAAAAATACAACAGAAAGAGGACGGAACACATGAAGCGCGCATACACAAACGGTATTCTTCTGGACGGTACCGAGCAGATGGAACCGGTACAGGGCAAGGTGCTGCTGACCGAGAACGATAAGATCACCGCCATTGCAGATGCGAGTGTAAGCCTTGACGGCTACGAGGTCATCGACCTGCACGGCGGGTATCTGTGCCCGGGACTCATCAACCTGCACGTCCATCTGGCGGGCAACGGCAAACCCAGCGCAAAGCCCCGGGACAATGCGGCGCTGGTACGCAAGATCCTGAGCAACAGGCTGACCCGCGCCATCGCATACCGGCTGGTGTGCAGTTATGCCAAGCTGGAACTGCTGGGCGGCGTGACCACCGTGCGCACCGTGGGCGGCATTGCGGACTTTGACACCCGCTGCCGGGACGACAGCGCCGCCGGGAAGGTGCTGGCACCCCGCATTCTAGCCGCTAACGAGGGCATCTCGGTGCCGGGCGGGCACATGGCAGGCTCGGTGGCGGTGGCGGCGCGCAACAACGCCGAAGCGCTGGCGCAGCTGGAAAAGGCCAGCGCACAGAAGGTAGACCTTGTCAAGCTGATGATCACCGGCGGCGTGCTGGACGCCACCGAAAAGGGCACACCCGGCGAGATGAAGATGCCGCCGGAGATGATCAAAGCCGTCTGCGATGCAGCCCACAAGCTGGGCTACACTGTTGCCGCCCACACCGAATCCCCTGCGGGCGTGAAGGCTGCGCTGGAAAACGGCGTGGACTCCATTGAGCACGGCGCAAAAATGGACGAGGAGACGGTTCGTCTGTACAAGGAGCGGGGCGCATTTCTGTGCACGACCATCTCCCCCGCACTGCCCTACGCACTGTTTGACACTACCGTTTCGGGCGCATCGGAAAAAGACCAGTATAACGGAAAGATCGTCTTTGACGGCGTGATTAAAAGCGCCAAGACCGCGCTGGCAAACGGCATCCCGGTGGGCTTGGGCAACGATGTAGGCTGCCCCTACATCACCCAGTATGATTTCTGGCGGGAGTTGTGCTACTTCCACAAATACTGCGGTGTGAGCAACCGTTTTGCCCTCTACACGGCCACCCTGCGCAACGCGCAGCTGGCGGGCATCGGCGATGTGACCGGCTCTATCGCGCCCGGCAAAAGCGCAGACTTTATCGTGACCCGCGAAAACCCGCTGGAGGATCTGCGGGCTTTGCAACATCTGGAACTAGTGGTCTGCCGCGGCCGTGCCGTGAAAAAGCCCTCCCCTAAGCGCAAAAAAGAAGTGGACGCCCTACTGGATCCGTATCTCGTGTAAGCAACCTGTCCAACATATAAAAACGCGAGTGGCCAAAACGGTCGCTCGCGTTTTTGTTTGCTATCGGTGGTTGCATTTTCTCTTTTCCAGTGCCGCCCGGTGTGGTATACTGGAAACGTAGAGGCAAAAATGGAAAGGAGCAAAGTACAAATGAACATTCGTAAAGCCGAAGAAAAAGACATTCCCAGACTGCTTGCACTGCTGGGACAGGTGCTGCAGATCCACGCAGAGATACGCCCAGATATTTTTATCCCCGGCACCACAAAATACACTGTCTGCGAGTTAGCAGAGCTTTTGAAGCAGGAGGACAAGCCCATCTACGTTGCCGTGAACGAGGAGGATGTGTGCATGGGCTATGCCTTCTGTCAGCTGAAGAAGCAGCCTTTTTCCACCAACATGGTACCCTTCAAGTCACTGTTCATTGATGACCTTTGCGTTGACAAGCAGGCGCGCGGACAGCACATCGGAGAAAGCCTGTTTGAATATGTAAAGCAGCAGGCAAAAGCGCTGGGTTGCTACGAGGTGACCCTGAACGTCTGGGCTGGGAACACTTCGGCAGAGCACTTTTATGAAAAAATGGGCATGAAAACCAAGGAACGGCAGATGGAGTATATTCTGTAACTCGGCTTCCTGGTTTCAGGACAAATAATGCATTCTATATCCACCGGCGGGCAGCTACAAAACGGCTGCCCGCTTTTTATCGCAATATAAAATCGCCGCATTGTGGTCAAAGCCAAAGGAATTTTTCTCATTTTTCAGTAGATTCTTCCAGATTCTTTCGGTACTGTGCCGGACTGACACCATACTCTTTCTTGAATACCCGGCTAAAATAGAGTGGGTTATCATACCCTACGATCTCTGCAATTTCTCCAATATTGTATTCGGTGTTCTCCAATAAGCTTTGTGCATTTACCATCCGAAGGGACAGGATGTATTGTGCAGGGCTTATTTTCATGTACAGCTTAAAATTACGGATAAACCAGTTCGTACTGATATGCAGCGATTCTGCGTAATCGTCCACACTGACCTTTGTATTATAATTCTCGTTAAAGTAGGCAACGGCGGCTTCGATTTCTTCGGGGATGCTTGTAGTTGTTTTCTCGCTTTCCTGCTGTTGCCTGCTTACTAAAAGCAGAATGATGTTGAAGAGAGAAGCAATATAGTCTTCATAGCCATATTCACATTGTTGCAGTTCCCGGATGATCTTTCGGAACAGCATTTTGTAATCCGGCAGTGTGCCGCTGTAAAAAACGTGCTTGTCCAAGGGGATTCCGTGATAGTTCAGGATGTTTTTGACATCATATCCTGTAAAGTGAATCCAGAACACCTCTGGATGATCTTCTACATAGTAGACATACTTCTGGATTTCTTTCGGCTGATAAAGCACCATGTGTCCAGAAGTCACCACTTCCTCAACACCATCGAACCAGAAGTGTGCTTTACCAGATGCCACATAGAGGATTTGATAGTCTCTGCGACCCTTTGCCCAAAAAGTAGGTAGCTTAGGGCGTTTTTTCAAGCGATAAGTGCCGCAACTGCCTACGACCAGCGGCTTTGAGTAGTCTTTGAAATCCAAACGGGAGTTGTTCAAATATCCTGAGTTGAAATACATCCCTGCGTCCTCCTCATCTTCAGAGATTTTACAGTGATTTGGGAAATGTTCTATCAAAAAATTACAAACTCTTTGATTTTGTGCATATTTTGTTCCATCTTGTCTATATCTTTTCGTTCCATTAGATTCTATAATATTTTCAGACGAAACGCAAGAGATTTGGGCAACTTGCGTAATGAGAATTCCAGTCTGAAGTGCGCAGCAGATTGGTCGCGCCCACACAAAACAAGCAAGATGGGAGAAAGCACAATGACTGAGAAACGTTATCTAAAGTGGTATAATAAAGTCGGCTATGGTTCAGGCGATATTGCAGGCAACGTGGTGTATGCATTCCTGTCCTCCTTCGTCATGATCTATCTGACCAACACCGTTGGCCTGAACCCCGGTATTGTCGGCACTCTGATTGCAGTTTCCAAACTGCTGGACGGTGTGACGGACATTTTCTTTGGTTCTTTGATTGACAAAACGCATTCTAAGATGGGCAAAGCCCGTCCTTGGATGCTGTACGGCTACATTGGCTGTGCCATTACGCTGGTGGCAATTTTCGCCATCCCGACCAATCTGGGACAGTTTGCACAGTACGCATGGTTCCTGATCGCATATACTCTGCTGAACGCTGTATTCTACACTGCCAACAACATTGCTTACTCTGCACTGACTGCTCTCGTCACGAAGAACAGTGCCGAACAGGTCGAGATGGGTTCTTGGCGTTTCATGTTCGCCTTTGCCACCAGCCTGCTCATCCAGTCCATCACGCTGGGTGCTGTTACGGCATTGGGCGGTGGTGCTGCCGGTTGGCGCACTGTTGCAATCATCTACGCCATCATCGGTCTGCTTGTCAACACCCTCTCCGTTTTCTCCGTGAAGGAACTGCCGGAAGGCGAATTGGTGGATACCACCGACAAAAAGGAAATCGAGCAGGACGAAAAGTACAATCTGGTTCAGGCTGCAAAGCTGCTTGCTGGTAACAAATATTATATGATGATTTGCGTCACCTACATTTTGCAGCAGATCTACGGTGCCATGATCAGCATGGGCACCTACTATGCAACCTACATCCTTGGCAACCAGAATCTGTTCGGTGTATTCTCTTGGGCAATCAACATTCCTCTGATCATCGCACTGGTGTTCACCCCGACCTTGGTTGCAAAGTGGAATGGAATGTATAAGCTGAATGTAATGAGCTATACTCTGGCAACGATTTCTCGTGCACTGGTTGCTGTAGCTGGTTACATGGGCAGCGGCAATGTGACCTTGATGCTGCTCTTTACTGCAATCGCAGCTCTTGGTCAGGGTCCTTGGCAGGGCGATATGAACGCTGCGATTGCTGCTTGCTCTGAATATACTTGGCTGACGAAGCATAAGCGCGTGGATGGCACGATGTACTCCTGCACTTCTCTCGGTGTGAAGCTGGGCGGCGGTCTGGGTACTGCCATCACCGGCTGGCTGCTGGCAGCAAGCCATTTTGACAGCGCTCTGACCGTTCAGCCGGATTCCTGCATCAATATGCTGAAGATCATGTATCTGGTGATTCCGTTTGCTCTGGATGCCATCATCACCTTCATTCTCTCTCGTATGAAGGTCGAAGAAGCAAATGAAAAACTGCGTGCAGCAGTCTGATAACAAGCCATTATCATTTCTCCTTCATCTGCTGTTCCCCGGAGGAATCCAGCGATTCCTCCGGGGAGGCTGGAGAAATATTATAAAATTATAAAAGGTAAATGAGGAAATACTATGGCTGCATTTGATTTTGCAAAAGTAAAAGACCCCACCTTTTTCAAGGAAAACGTGCTGAATGCTCATGCAAGTTTCCGTACTTACGCTTCCCGCGAAGAATATCGGACAGGCTCCTCTTCTTTGGCGCTGAAGCTGGACGGTATCTGGAAATTCGCCTACGCAAAGAACTACACCAGTGCCATCCCCGGCTTTGAAAAGACAGATTACGATTGCAGCGGCTGGGATGACATTCATGTTCCGGCACACATCCAGATGGAGGGCTACGACATTCCCCAGTACGCGAATGTTCAGTATCCGTGGGATGGCCGTGAAGAAGTACAGCCGGGCGAGATCCCGCAGCGGTTCAATCCGGTGGCAAGCTATGTAAAATACTTCGAGCTGCCGGAATCCATGCAGGGCAAGCCCGTCCACATCGAGTTCGAGGGTGTGGAAAGCGGCATGGCTCTTTGGCTGAACGGGTCTTATGTGGGTTACACCGAGGACAGCTTCTCCGCACACGCATTCGATCTGACTCCCTATCTCCAGCCGGGCGTGAACAAACTTGCTGTGCAGGTGTTCAAGTGGACTTCCTCCAGCTGGTGCGAAGATCAGGACTTCTTCCGCTTCTCCGGCATCTTCCGCAGCGTGTGGCTGTACGCCATCCCCACCGTGCATCTGGAAGATGTATCCGTCAAAACGCTGTTTGCCGGGGATGATTTTACTCATTCCACGCTGGAAGTTGCATTGCAGGTGGAGGGTAAGGGCGCAGCCCGTCTGACCCTGCGCCGCAGTGAGCTGGAAGTGTTCTCCGAAAAAATCGCACTGAACGGCGGCTCTGCGCTGTTCAGCCATGCGGTGGAGAACCCCCACCTGTGGAGTGCAGAGGACCCGGCTCTGTATGAACTGGAAATCGAGCTGCTGGACGATGCAGGCCATCTGGTAGAGGTGACCGGGCAGAAAGTCGGTTTCCGCAAGTTCGAGCTGAAGAACAATCGGATGCTGCTCAACGGCAAGCGCATCGTGTTCAAGGGTGCCAACCGTCATGAGTTCAGCTCCATTACGGGTCGTGCTGTGGGCGTACACACCCATGAGGAACTGCTTCGGGATATCATCACCATGAAGCAGAACAACATCAATGCCATCCGTACCAGCCATTACCAGAATCAGGATGCACTGTACGACCTGTGCGACGAGTATGGTCTGTATCTGATCGCAGAGAACAATCTGGAATCCCATGGCACATGGGACATCCATCAGGCGGGCATTCGCGGCATCGAGGGCGTTTTGCCCAATGATAAGCCGGAGTGGAAAGCTGTCTTGTTTGACCGCATGAATTCCACTTACCAGCGTGACAAAAACCATCCTGCTGTTCTGATCTGGTCTCTGGGCAACGAATCGTTTGGCGGTGAGACCCTGCTCCAGATGGCAGAGATGGTCCGCCGCTTTGATGACACCCGTCTGGTGCATTACGAAGGTGTGGTCAATGATCCCCGCTTCCTCGAAACCACCGATATCGAGAGCCATATGTACAGCACTGTGAAGGACATTAAAGAGTATCTGGCACAGGGCGATAAGCGGCCTTATATCGAGTGCGAATATTCTCATGCTATGGGCAACTCCAACGGTGCTTTGCACAAGTACACGGAACTTGCCGACCAGAAGGACTGCGGCTATCAGGGCGGCTTTATCTGGGATTACATCGACCAGTCCATCTGGAAAAAAGACCGCTACGGCAAGTGGTTCCAAGCCTACGGCGGCGACTTCGGTGAGCGTCCTACCGACTATAATTTCAGCGGAAACGGCATTGCCTACGGTGGTGACCGTGCTCCTTCTCCCAAGATGCAGGAGGTCAAGTTCTGCTATCAGAACATCGCCGTTTCCATCGACAATTCCGGATTTGAAGTCTGGAATAAGAACCTGTTCACCTCTACGGATGCTTTCGACTGCGTTGCTCTGCTGCACCGTGATGGAAAGCTGTATCAGCAGCAGGAACTGACCAATATTGATGTTGCTCCCGAAGAGCGTTCCAGCTTCCCGCTGCCGTTTATGGTCCCTGCGCTCCCCGGTGAATATGCAGTGACCATCAGCTTCCGTTTGAAGGAGGACACCAGCTGGGCAAAGAAAGGTCATGAAGTCGCCTTTGGACAGGGTGTGATCGCTGTGGTTCGTTCCATTCCCAGCAAGAAGGTCACGCCGTTTACCGTTACGCACGGTACACACAACATCGGTGTCCGTGGTGAGAATTTCGATGTTTTGTTCTCCGATCTGAATGGCGGCCTGACTTCCTACCGCTATGCCGGAAAAGAGATGATTCAGGAGATCCCCCGTCCCAACTTCTGGCGCGCTCCCACCGACAACGACTGCGGCAACAACATGGGCGGCGTTCGCGGTCAGTGGAAGCTGGCAAGCCTGTACGCTACCGCCAAGGGCATCGGCAAGGAGATCCCGTCTGTTCATGGCGGCACCATCCTCCAGAACCCCACCTGCGAGGTGGAAGCCGACAGCGTGGTCGTGACCTATCTCTATAACCTCCAGACCAGCCCCGCAGCAGAGTGCAGCCTGCAGTACCGTGTGTTCGGTGATGGCCGCATCCAGACCACCCTGCACTATGACCCGGTGGAAGGACTTGCAGCAATGCCGGAGTTCGGCGTACTGTTCAAGATCGACGCTGACTACGACACGGTGGAGTGGTACGGAAACGGCCCTGCGGAGACCTACTGGGATCGTCAGCATGGTGCCAAGCTGGGCATTTACCAGAACAAGGTTGCAGACAACATGGCACAGTACCTTGTGCCGCAGGAGTGCGGTGCAAAGACCGCTGTGCGCTGGGCAAAGGTAGTGGACCGCAAGGGTCGCGGGCTGCTGTTTACCGCAGATGCCGCAAAGCCCATGTTCTTCTCTGCGCTGCCCTACACTCCCCATGAAATGGAGAGTGCCAAGCATCCCTACGAGCTGCCCCCGGTCCATTACACGGTGATTCGTGCTATGGGCGAGCAGATGGGCGTTGGCGGTGATGACAGCTGGGGTGCCAATGTCCACCCGGAGTATATTCCTGATGTGACCAAGCCTGTGGAGTTCACCTTTACGTTCCGTGGCATCTGACCCTCGTTATTAAGACACCTTCGCGTTGAGATAAGGACATCCCTGCATGAGATTCCTATCAAAAGCGAGGGTGTCTTTTTTGGTATCACAAAATCTCAATTCCTGACACCACTATTTATAAGTAGTGCTTCGCTCTATATAAGTAGCGTTGCTATGTCAAAATAGCTGTATTCCGCTTTTGTTTAGAGCATTTCTTTGAATGGTTCTCCAAACTTTCTTTAACGTATTGAAGTATACAAATTTTATCATATTCCACCGGTGGATACTTATATTTTTTCAGCAAGTGTTTCACCATCTTACGCATACTCGCACGGGCAGTTTCTTTTTTCTGCAGGTCTATTACGCTCGCATTACTGAATTTCTGCGTTTCCAGCCATCTCCATTGCAGCGTTCGATTGACACAGGTTGAGTTATCGGCAGATACAGCAAACACAACGGGCAGCTCTGGTAACAGAGCCGCCCGTTGTGTTCGTTTATGAAAAGGAGAACTTAGATCTCATACCACTTGATCTCGTTGGCATCCAGATGCAGAGCAAAGCTGCTGCCGCCGGTGGTGTAAACGGTGGTATCCTGCGGCTCGTACGTGTTGTTCACCACACAATACTTGCCGTTTTTGACGTAGGCGTGCACCTCCACGTTGTAGTTGGAGCTGAACCATGTATGCAGCTCTTCCTCACTGTGGGCGCTCCACAGGATAGCACGGTACAGGGTACGGCTGTTGGCAAAGCTGTACGGCACGCCGCTGATGTACACGGCGCGCCCCTTGCCGAAGTCGTGGGCGGCCATCTGTACTTCCTTGTTCCGCTGCACCAGCACCTCGGTGCCCTCAAGGGCGTAGATGTTCTTTTTGCCCTCGCCAAAGTCCACGGGTTGGTCGGCGTCCTGCAAGATAAAGTGGTCGGGGTGCTCCTCCCAGTTGTATTTGTCGTAGTTCAGGGTGAAGCCGTTTTCTTCCTCCACGCCCAGCACGCTGGCAAGCTGGAGAATGTGGCCCTGATACGGGTGACCGGAAGGCTCACCCACGCCGATAAAGCCGCCGCCGTTCCAGACGAACTTGCGGATAGCGGAGGAGATCTCCGGGTCTTCCCACCAGATGCCGCCGGTGTGTGCAGTGTCGGCATCGCCGACATTGATAATGACATCCAACGAATCCAGCAGATGCGGGTCGTTCTTGATATCCTCAAAGCTGATAAACTTCACATCAAAGGGCGCACCGGACAGCATCTCAATGACACCGGCATAGCTATAGTTCTGCTTGTAATAGAGGGCGTGATGCACCATGTGACAGCCCCAAGCCCGCATTTTACCCCAACAGTTCAGCACGGCCACTCGCTTGACACAGTAGGGTGTGGTGCCCTTGATGTTCTCGTACAGTTCGCGGAACTCGTTGCAGACGCTCTCCACGTAGTCCACGAACTCCGGGAACTGCAAGGCCAGTTTCAGATAGCCGCCATAGCCGATGCGGTCGATGGGCTTGCGCAGGATAGCGCGGCGGGCTGTAACCCAGTTCTCCTTGGCTTCCCGCACCGGGTCGCCGCCCTCGTGGAAGGTGTCGGGGAAGAAGTACGGCAGGAAACGGCCCTCGGTGTACTTCACGCCCTCAATGTCAGAGATCAGGCGCAGGGTGGAGCCGTTGCCCACGCTGCCCACTACGGCATCCAGTCCGATGGTCTTGAACTCCGGCATGAAAGGTTCGGTGCCGATCCAGTGGTCGCCGAGGAACATCATGGCTTCGCACCCGCACTCGTGGGTGATATCCACCATCTCCTTGGCAAGCTTTGCCACCTCGCGGCGCTGGAAGGCCTGAAAATCCCGGAATTCCTTGCTGGGCACCCGGTACTGGTTGTTATAGTAGCCCTGATCGATGATGTACTCCGGGCGGAACTTGTAGCCCACTTCCTGCTCAAACTGGTTGAGGATATAAGGGCTGACCGAAGCAGAGTATCCATACCAGTCCACGAATTTCTCCCGCTTCAGCTCGTCGAAGATCAGGGTGAACTGGTGGAAGAAGGTGGTGTAGCGGATGACGTCAACATAGGGGTGCTCTGCAATGAACTTGCGCAGGCGCTCCATGGAATACTTGTGGGTCTTGGGCTGACGCACGTCAAAGGTGATCTGGTGCTCAAAATTCGTCCAGCCGTTGGTGGTAGCGTTGTACATATGCACCGGGTCCCAGATGAGGTAAGCCAGAAAACTGACGGTATACTCATGGAACGGTACGGCCTGTACGGTCACACTGCCGTCGGCGTAGCTCCACTGCTCCGGCGGCACGGGCTGACCGGTAGTTCGATCCATGACCTCCCACCAGCGGGTGATGTCGTCGTTGGTGTTCACCTGCATCAGCTCCGGGCTGATGCCCTTCATCAGCGGGATGGTCACGGTGTCGCCGGGGGCGGTGTAAAAGCCGGTCATGATGTAGCACTGCTGTACCTCGTCCGGGTTTGCCTTTGCCCATGCGTTATCCTTGCGGGTGGTATAGTAGGTGGAGTAGATCTTGGCGTCTGCATCCTTGAGCTGCTGCGGAAAGTCGGTGCCGTCGCAGTCGCGGATGGCATCGGCACCCCACTTTTTTAAGATCTCCAGCGTTTCGGGCACAACGTCCAAGTCTGTGGGAATGGTCACGCGCCCGGACTTTCTTGTTTCATCCATAGGGATTCTCCTTTACCTCTCTCTTATCCTCAATCCTGATAGGTCGCATTGTAGATGGCCAGCACAGCCAGCAGCAGCGCTACGCCCACCAGCATGATGCCAAGCCCTGCCAGCTGTCCGGTCATTTTCCAGCCGGACACCACCAGCACCAGTGCCAGTACGAACAGCACCAGCATCAGGATCATGCGCAGGGCGGGATGGTTTTTCCAATATGCTTTCATCGTCTGTCACCTTAACCTTTCAGGCCGCCCACGGTCATGCCCTGCGTCAGCTGCCGCTGCACGCAGATGTACAAAATCAGGGTGGGCAGCATCACCAGCACAAGGCCTGCGTACATGGTACCGTACTGGGCGGCGCTCTGCTGCGCCTGCATCAGGTTCAAAAGACCGACCGGCAGGGTGCGGGGTGCCTTGGTGGAGCTCATCAGGGTCATGGAGATGATATACTCGTTCCAGAAGGACAGGAAGTTGAACAGGATAATGGTGATGATGGAGGGCTTTGCCATGGGGAAGATGATGCGGGTCATGGTGGAAAAATAGCTTGCGCCGTCGATATAGGCGGCCTCCTCAAAATCGTGGGGCAGGGTGGCAAAGTAGCCCGACAGCAGGTAGATGGTAAAGGGCAGCGCGGTGGCGGCGTATACCACCGCCAGCACCACCAGATTGTTCAGCAGAAAGCCGCTGCCGAAATGGCCTTTCAGCCACACATCGCTGTCCCGCAGCATCAAAAAGATGGGCACCACGATGTAGTTCACATTGATGAACAGGCCCGCCATGAACAGGGTGTTCAGTACCTTGCGCCCCTTGAAGTGGAAGCGGGACAGGCAGTAGGCGGCGGGCAGGGCAACGACCAGCAGCAGCGCCAGCGCCAGCGCGGTGACGATGACCGAGTTGAGCATATATTCGCCCATTTTCGCGCCGTTCCATGCGTTGACGAAGTTCTGCCAGTAGAATCCGGCAGGCAGTGCCCAGGGGTTGCCGTAGAACTCTGCGTTCTGCTTGATGGATGCCATAAACACCCATGCCACCGGCACAATGATCGTCACAGCCAGCAGGATCAGCACAAAATAGATAAAAAATTTGTACAGGCCCTCCGCCGAACGGGAGGATTTTTCTTCCGTTTTCTTCATGTTTTTCCTCCTTAAAACTCCAGCGGTTCACGGCTGGTGGCACGATTGACACAGGCAGACAAGGCGAACGAGAACAGGAAGATAACCACACCGATTGCCATGCTGTAACCGTACAGACCTGCATCTTTCTGGCTGTACATATAGTTCAGGGCCACATCCGAGGCACCGTTCGGCCCGCCGCTGGTCATCGCCTTGACGAACAGGAACGCCATATTGATGGTGGAAATGATAAAGAAGGTCAGGGTGGTACGGATGTTCGTCCAGACCAGCGGAATCGTGATCTGGAAGAACTGGGTCAGGCGGCCTGCTCCATCCAGATTGGCACTCTCGTATAAGCTGGCAGGCACCGAGGACATGGAAGCCATATACATCACCATATAGTAGCCCACAGCCTGCCAGACCATTGCAATGATGATGGACGGAATGACCAGCTTTTCGCCTTTCCAGAGGATAGGGTCAGTCATATCCCGGAATAGCCCGACGATGCTGTTCAGCATACCATTCTCCGGCTTATAGATGGCAGAGAAGATACCGGAGATGACGACCACAGACAGGATGTTCGGGATGTAGAAAATGATGCGGAAGAAATTCTGCCCCTTGATTTTTTCGCGGGTCAGGATGGCTGCAAACACCAGCGCAAACGCAAAGGTGATGATGGTAACGACCACCACCAGCAGGATCATGTTCTGCATGGAGCGGATGAACTGGGCGTCCTTCAGCAGATGCTGAAAATTTTTCAGCCCGACAAAGGTTTCGTTTGGCGAGTAGGCTCCACGCTCATACAGGCTCATGCGGAACACATTGAGGGTTGGCAAAATCATAAAAATGAAAAACAGGATGGTGGCCGGTGCCACACAGAGGAACACGAACCGTTTGCGGCTTTTGTCAGATTTCATAGACAAACCGTTCCTTTCTACTGGAATCCAGAAACCCAAAAAAGCGGAGGCGGTCAAAACCGCCCCCGCTGGGCAGGGCTCAATTACTCAATGATGTTAGCGCGCATCTGGTCGCTGGCGGACTTGATGCCGTCGATCCACTGCTGCTCGGTCA
>OLOP01001656.1_pt1 | contig 13920 bp, 11 predicted proteins | sample 1672381 | NCBI WGS metagenome assembly OLOP01 (sample SAMEA3136678, study PRJEB25190) | human gut metagenome | biome: human gut; feature: human-associated habitat; material: faeces | place: Austria | collected 2013 | reverse complement strand
GCAATGACAGCACGGCAGAAAGCGTCCGTTTGACCTCGGTGGAACTGGCTCGCCGCGGGTACGATGTTTTTGTCCTGGATCTGTTGTCCGCAGGTCATTCCTCCATCGGTGTAGGAAACAGTACAACATTCGGCTTTCAGGAATTGATCGATTATGTGTATGACAACTTAGACTACATCGATAATGCACATATCGGCATTGCCGGCTACTCTAAGGGCGGCGGCAACGTAGTCCGTGTTATGAATGACTATGGCACGCAGCAGCGCGAAGACCCTGATCACTATGTGCGCAAGGTGGATGCCGCTTTGATTATGGCGCCTCCTTTCAGCCCCTTGGGCGATGTGGCAAAGGGCATCAATCTGGGGTTTGCCGCAGGTAAGTATGACCCGTACTCCCGCATCGGCTTTGCACCGGTCGAAGGTTACTGGCCGGGAGATTTGAGTGTCAAGCGGGAGATGAAAGAAACCATCAATTTCGGCGTGCCGGGAACTTTCTCGGAAGCCGATTTGGATAACCCGGATGTAAAAGTTGAAATTGGCCATACTTATGGCAGTTTTTCCGAAAACAATGCCCGCGTTGTGTACAACCCCGCAGATTCCACCCACGGTTCGGGCATGATCAGCCGCGGATTCATTTTTGCTACGGTCGACTTCTTTATGAAAGCGATCCCTGCCCCCAACCCTATTGATGCCAACAACCTGACCTATCTTTCCGTCATGCTGTTTTCCGCTTTGGGGCTGGTTGCCTTGCTGGCAATGACTGTGCCTGTAACGTTGCTGCTGCTGGATACGCCGCTTTTTGCAGCGCTGCGTCACCCGGCAAAGCCGCCGGTTTCGGCCTTGAATACAAAGAAAGACTGGACCATTTTTGTGACGGCGTCCCTGGTTGCCGGTTTTGTGCCGCCCATTATGGCACCCGTCATCATTCAGCAGACCAGCAAAATATTCTCTCTGACAGGGCAAGGCACCACAGGCAGCATTTTTGTATATGGTGTTGCCAACAACGTAGTAGTCTGGATGATGTTCAGCGCATTGTTCCTGCTGGCTATGTTCTTCCTGTTTTACAATGTCATCCATAAAAAGAACGGCGTCAAATTGTCTGATTATGACATCAAGGTTTCGCTGGCAGATGTTGGCCGCATAATTCTTATGGTGTTTGCCGTTGTGCTGACCTGCCGCAGCGTAGTGTGGTTCGCCGACTACTTCTTTAAGGTCGATTTCCGTCTGGTCGACCTGTCTATGGCAACGATGAACTGGAACCACCTTCGTGTATCGCTGTGCTATGCACCGTTCTTTATCCTGTACTGGTGCATCAACTCTTTGACCATGAACGGATGCAACCGCTTCAAGAATATGAGCGAGGGTAAAAATCTGCTGCTCTGTGTGCTGTGCAATACGCTGGGAACTGTGGTTGTTGTTCTGGTGTATTACATCTGCCTGTATAAGACCGGCTGCGGTATCGGCGCTTTCGGAAACTGGAAAGCCTACATGATGCTTAGCTATATGATCTTGTCTGCCACGGCAGGAACCATCATTAACCGTAAAATCTACAATGCCACCGGCAGTTTGTACCTCGGACCTGCTGTATTCGGCACGCTCATTGCTATTATCAACACGGCGGTTTACACGCTGCCGGCTGCCTGACAGCAAATCCAAAACCTTTTGAAAACCAAGTCAAGCGGCTCGCAGGAAAGATGTCTTACCGAACTGCCTGAGTCCGTACTTGAAAAAGTTAAATGGCGTTCCTGAAATACGCTGTGTGCCACACTCAGGGCCGATGCCTGAGTGTGGCATTTTGTATATCCTTGTGTTTGGCAGCGACGCATCGGGAATGTTATAAAGGAGAACCCTCATGCAGATTGATCTGAAATCCTGTTCCCTCGGCATGGAGCATGGCTCCACCCGCATCAAGGCGGTTTTGATCGATGCAGCGCACACTCCCCTTGCGCAGGGCGAATTTACCTGGGAAAACCGCCTGCAAAACGGCATCTGGACCTACCCCATGGAGGAAGTCCGGCAGGGTGTGCAGGCTGCCTATGCGGCGCTGGCGGCCGATGTGCGGGCCAAGCACGGCACAGCACTTTCTGTCGTGGGCTGTATCGGTGTTTCCGCCATGATGCACGGCTACCTTGCCTTTGATGAAAACTGGAACCTACTGGTTCCGTTCCGCACCTGGCGCAACACCATGACCGCCGCCGCAGCGGCAGAGCTGACCGCCGCTTTCGGGTTTAACATTCCCCAGCGGTGGAGTGTGGCGCACCTGTATCAGGCTATGCTGAATCGGGAACCTCACCTTGAAAAGATCGCCCACATCACGACCCTGGCAGGCTACCTGCACTTTTTGCTGACCGACGTCAACGCGCTGGGCGTGGGCGACGCCAGCGGGATGTTCCCCATCGACAGCGCAACCGGGCAGTATGACGCCGCCATGCTGAAAAAATTCAACGAACTGGCAGTAAAACAAGGGTACGCCTTCGACCTGCGGGCGCTGCTGCCCGCCGTACTGTGTGCGGGCGCGGACGCAGGCGCGCTGACCGAAACCGGCGCAAAGCTGCTGGACCCCACCGGCGTTTTGCAGCCCGGCGTGCCGTTCTGCCCACCCGAAGGCGACGCAGGCACCGGCATGGCCGCCACGAACAGTGTGGCCCCGCGTACCGGCAATGTCAGCGCAGGTACGAGTATTTTTGCCATGGTCGTGCTGGAAAAGCCGCTTTCCAAGGTCTACCCGGAAATCGACATGGTCACGACCCCCGACGGTGCGGCGGTGGCCATGGTCCACTGCAACAACTGCACCAGCGACCTAAACGCCTGGGTCGATCTGCTGGCCGAGAGCGCGGCGCTCTGCGGGGCTGGCATCGACAAGGGCACGTTGTTCACCCGGCTGTTCAACGAGTCTTTGAAGGGTGCGCCTGACTGCGGCGGCGTGGTGCCTATCAACTATATCTCCGGTGAGAGCGTGACCCACTTTGATGCGGGCCTGCCGCTGCTGCTGCGCCGCCCAAACAGTGATTTTACGCTGGCGAACTTTATGCGGGCCAATATCTATTCGGCCTTTGCCACGCTGGCGCTGGGGCTAAACATTTTGAAGCAGGAGCACGTGGCGTTGGATACGCTGCTGGGCCACGGCGGCATTTTCAAAACGCCGGGTGTGGCGCAGCGGTATCTGGCCGCTGCGGCAGGCGCGCCCGTCACCTGCATGGAGACCGCGGGCGAGGGCGGCCCTTACGGCATGGCGCTGTTGGCGGCCTACCGCCTGTACCGCAGGGCAGGGGAGACGCTGGCGGCGTATCTGAACCGCTGCGTGTTCGCTGATGCCAGAAGTGTAACGCTGGCCCCGGATGCCGACGATACGGATGGGTTCGCGAAGTTCCTGACCGAATATAAAAATGCGCTGAACGCCGAGCGGGCGGTGGTGTCCTGAAAAATTTTCCCGCCGTAGGGGCCGGGCATGCCCGGCTCCTACCGAGTACTGCAGGCACTGGTTATTTAAAAGAAGGAGGAAACTTTTATGTTGCATACCTATGAATTTTGGTTCGTCGTGGGCAGTCAGTTTTTGTACGGCCCTGAAGTCCTCGAGACCGTCGCCGCCCGCGCGGCGGAGATGGCCGATAAGCTGAACGCCTCCGGCAATCTGCCCTGCAAAATCGTCTACAAAGTTACCGCCAAGACCAACGCCGAAATCTCCGACGTGGTGCGCGAGGCCAACTACGACAAGCACTGCGCGGGCATCATCACCTGGTGCCACACCTTCAGCCCCAGCAAAATGTGGATCAACGGCTTTGCCAACCTGCAAAAGCCCTACTGCCACTTTGCCACCCAGTACAACCGCGAGATTCCCAATGAAGAGATCGACATGGACTTCATGAATCTGAACCAGGCCGCCCACGGCGACCGCGAGCACGGCTTTATCGCCGCCCGCCTGCGGATGCCCCGCAAGGTCATTGCGGGCTACTGGCAGGACGAGGACGTGCAGAAGCGCCTGGGCGATTGGATGCGTGCCGCCGTGGGTGTGGCGGTCTCGAGAGAATTGAAGGTCATGCGTTTCGGCGACAATATGCGCGAGGTCGCTGTGACCGAGGGCGACAAGGTCGAAGTGCAGGCAAAGCTCGGCTGGCAGGTCAACACCTGGCCCGTGGGACAGCTGGTGGACACGATGAACGCCGTGACCGATGCGGAAATTGACGCCCTGATGGATGAATACCGCGCCGCCTACGATTTTGCCAGCGAGGACACGGACTTTATCGAGACCGTGCGCTACCAGGCCCGCGAGGAAATCGCCATGAAGAAAATGCTGGACGCCGAAGGGTGCAAGGCATTTTCCAATACTTTCCAGGACTTGTACGGTATGCGCCAGCTGCCGGGCATCGCCAGTCAGCATCTGATGGCCCAAGGCTATGGCTACGGCGGCGAAGGGGACTGGAAAGTTGCCGCAATGACTGCTATAATAAAGGCAATGGCCGAGGGCAAGACCGGCGGCACCGCCTTTATGGAGGATTACACCTACAACCTCGTGCCCGGGGCCATGTACAGCCTGGGTGCCCATATGCTGGAAGTCTGCCCGTCCGTGGCCGCCGCCAGGCCCCGCGTGGAGGTTCACCCCCTGGGCATCGGCGACCGCGAGCCGCCTGCCCGCCTGGTGTTTGAGGGCCACGAGGGTGACGCCATCGTCGTGAGCCTCATCGACATGGGCGGCCGCCTGCGGCTGATTTGCCAGGACATCCACTGCGTCAAGCCGATTCTGCCCATGCCCAACCTGCCGGTGGCCCGCGTCATGTGGCAGGCTATGCCTGATCTGACCACCGGGCTGGAATGTTGGATCACGGCGGGCGGCGCACACCACACGACACTGACCTACGATGTGACCGCCGACCAGATGAAGGACTGGGCCAACATGATGGGTATTGAATTTGTCCATATCACAAAAGATACCACGGTGGAAAGTCTGGAACAGCAGCTGTTCTTGAACGATTTAGCGTGGAAATTGAAAGGATAACCTATGCTGGAAGCATTAAAGCAGCAAGTTTATGAAGCCAATATGGAACTGCCCCGCAGGAGCCTTGTGACCTACACCTGGGGCAATGTCTCGGGCATTGACCGGGAGCGCGGCCTGTTCGTCATCAAGCCCTCCGGCGTTGAATATGACGAGCTTACGTCGGAAATGCTCGTTGTCATGGACCTGGACGGCAACAAGGTCGAGGGCGATCTGAACCCCAGCAGCGACACGAAAACACATTTGGAACTGTACAAAGCTTTCCCGCAGCTAGGCGGCATCGTACACACCCATTCCACCCACGCGGTGGCCTTTGCCCAGGCGCGGCGCGATCTGCCCGCCTTTGGCACGACCCATGCTGACTACTTTTACGGCCCGGTGCCCTGCACGCGGGAGCTGACGCCGGAGGAAATCGACGAGGACTACGAGAAGAACACCGGCAAGGTCATCATCGAGACGTTTACAGAGCGCGGCATCGACCCGGTACACGTGCCCGGCGTGCTCTGCGCCAGCCATGGGCCGTTCACCTGGGGCAAGGATGCGGCCCAAGCCGTCTATCACGCGGTTGTGCTGGAAGAAGTGGCAAAGATGGCGATCCTGACCCTGACCATCGACCCCAACGCCCATCCCGCACCGCAGCACGTGTTGGACAAGCATTTTATGCGCAAGCATGGGCCAAATGCCTATTATGGGCAGAAATAAGGAGGCTTGTCTTATGAAATTCTACATTGATACCGCCAATGTGGACGAGATTCGCAAGGCCAACGACATGGGCATTATCGCCGGTGTCACCACCAACCCGAGCCTGATTGCCAAGGAGGGCCGCGACTACGCCGAGACGCTGAAGGAGATTGCCACCATCGTGGACGGCCCCATCTCCGGCGAGGTCAAGGCTACCACCACCGACGCCGAGGGCATGATCGCCGAGGGCCGCGCCATCTACGCGCTGGACCCGAAGCACATGGTGGTCAAAATCCCCATGACCGCCGAGGGGTTAAAGGCCATCAAGGTGCTGTCCGGCGAGGGCATCCCTACGAACTGCACACTGATTTTCAGCGCCAACCAGGCGCTGCTGGCAGCCCGCGCGGGCGCCACGTATGTCAGCCCGTTTTTGGGGCGTCTCGATGACATCGGCCAGCCGGGCATTGATCTGATCGAGACTATCCATGATATATTCCTGAACTATCCGGACATCGAGACTCAAATCATCGCCGCCAGCGTGCGCAATCCCATCCATGTGACCGACTGTGCCCTGGCCGGTGCCGACATTGCCACGGTGCCGTACAAGGTCATCGAGCAGATGCTTCACCATCCGCTGACCGATGCCGGCATTGAGAAGTTCAAGGCCGACTATACAAAAGTTTTTGGCGTCAACGGATAAATCTTCCGTAAGGGGGAAACAAAGATATGTACTATATTGGGATCGACCTCGGCACCTCTGCGGTGAAGCTGCTGCTGATGGACGAAACGGGCAGCATTGCCAACATCGTCAGCCGGGAATACCCGATTGCCTTCCCGCATCCCGGTTGGAGCGAGCAGGACCCCGCCGATTGGTGGGCGGCGGTCTGCGACGGCATCCCCGCGCTGCTGGACGGGTTTGATGCGTCTCAGGTCAATGGCATCGGCGCGGGCGGCCAGATGCACGGGCTGGTGGTGCTGGACAAAAATGACACGGTTATCCGCCCCTGCATCCTTTGGAACGATGGCCGCACCCAAAGGCAGGTCGACTACTTAAACGGCGTTATCGGCAAAGACAAGCTGAGCCGTTACACCGCGAACATCGCCTTTGCAGGCTTCACCGCACCCAAACTGCTTTGGATGCAGGAGAACGAGCCGGACAACTTCGCCCGCATCGAAAAAATCATGCTGCCGAAGGATTACATCAACTATAAGCTGACCGGCGTCCACTGCACCGACTATTCCGACGCATCGGGCATGCTGCTGTTGGACGTGGAGCACAAATGCTGGAGCAAGGAAATGCTGGGCATCTGCGGCGTGCAGGAATCCAAGCTGCCGAAGCTGTTTGAGAGCTGGCAGCCCGTCGGCACGCTGACCGCTGAAGCCGCCCAAACGCTGGGCCTGCCTGCGGATGTCGTCGTTTGCGCGGGCGCGGGCGATAACGCCGCTGCGGCTGTCGGCTGCGGCGCGGTGGGCGGCGGTAAGTGCAATATTTCCTTGGGCACATCGGGCACGGTGTTCATCACCAGCGATACGTTCGGCGTCGATAAGCAGAACGCCCTGCACAGCTTCGCCCACGCGGACGGAGGGTATCATTTGATGGGCTGCATCCTCTCGGCTGCGTCCTGCAACAAGTGGTGGAGCGAAGAAGTGCTGCACACCACTGACTACGCTGCCGAGCAGACACCCATTACGGCGGACAAGCTGGGCGCGAACGACGTCTACTTCCTGCCCTACCTGATGGGCGAACGCAGCCCCCACAACGATCCTGCCTCGCGCGGTGCGTTCGTCGGGCTGCGGATGGACACCCCGCGTGCCGCGCTGACCCAGGCGGTGCTGGAAGGTGTGGCGTTTGCGATTCGCGATTGTGTGGAGATTGCGCGGGCACAAGGCGTGAAGATTAAAGCCAGCACGCTCTGCGGCGGCGGTGCCAAAAGCCCGCTGTGGCGGGAGATTTTGGCGAACGTGCTGGGCATCCCGCTGACGCTGCCCCAGACCGAGCAAGGCCCCGGCTACGGCGGCGCGATGCTGGCGGCGGTGGCCTGCGGGGCATACCCCAGCGTGCAGGCCTGTGCCGAAGCGCTCGTCCACGCCAAGAGCACAACCGAGCCGGACGCCGCGCTCGTCGAAAAATACAACGCGCGCTACGCCGTGTGGCACAAGCTGTACCCGGCACTGAAAGTATCCTTTGCGGAAATGGAGGCACTGCAATGAAGATTTTTTCTGTAACCGACCCGGAATTCAAGCCCTATGGCCGCGTTGTGACCGGGCTGGATACCGCCAAAGCGGAAATTTTGGCCGCCTTGGCAAACACTCCGCTGCCCGCAGCTACAGATTATGTGGCCGAGGACGCAGCCCTGCAGGAACTGCCCGCCGCCGTCGAAGTGTCGGAGCATCTTTTCGGCGGCATGCCCTGCCAACTGGGTTGGTGCAACGGTCACAACACCTATTTGAACTGCCTGGAATACCACCGCGACAGCGAGTTCAATCTGGGTACCGAAGATTTTGTGCTGTTGCTTGCCAGGCAGGAGGAAATCGCGGGCGGCAAGCTGGACACCGCCAAGGTCAAGGCGTTCCGCGTCCCGGCAGGCACACTGGTGGAAGTCTACGCCACGACGCTGCACTACGCGCCCTGCCATGTGGACGCAGCCAAGGGCTTCCGCGTGCTGGTCGCCCTGCCCAAAGGCACCAATACCGCAAAGCCCGCCATCAAGAATGACGGCGGCGATGACCCGCAGCTGTGGGCCTGCAACAAGTGGCTGCTCGCCCATCCCGACAGCGCCGAGGCCAAGGCCGGGGCGTATGTCGGATTGGTGGGGGAAAATATCCACATTTGATTCTTGCCGCGCCGTAGGGGCCGGACATGTCCGGCCCTGTACATACAAACCACAACCCATTCACGGGCAGCAAACGCAATGCTGCGGGGCGGGCATGCCCGCCCCCTACAGAGCATCACATAAAAGGAGGAAACCACCATGAAATCATCCAACATCCCCGAGGTCAAGCTCGGCATCATTGCCGTCAGCCGTGACTGTTTTCCCATCGCCCTGAGCGAGAAGCGCCGCGCTGCCATCTCTGCCGCCTGCGCCGCCAAGGGCACTGACCTGTACGAGTGCAAGACCACTGTCGAGAACGAGCACGACATGCAAAAAGCCGTGGCCGAAGTCACCGCCGCAGGCTGCAACGCGCTGACCATATTCCTCGGCAACTTCGGCCCCGAAACGCCCGAAACGCTGATTGCCAAGCACTTTGACGGCCCCTGCATGTTTGTAGCGGCAGCCGAGGGCGACGGCGATATGATCAATGGCCGCGGAGATGCGTACTGCGGTATGCTGAACTGCTCCTACAATCTCGGCATGCGCCATCTGAAGGGCTATATTCCCGAGTATCCCGTCGGCACGGCGGAGGAAATTGCCGACAAGATCGCCGAGTTTGTGCCGATTGCCCGCACCATTCTGGGCGTGCGTGATTTGAAAATCATCACCTTCGGCCCGCGCCCTCAGGACTTCTTCGCCTGCAATGCCCCCATCAAGGGCCTGTATGAGCTGGGTGTTGAGATTGAGGAAAACTCCGAGCTTGACCTGCTCGTTTCCTACAAAGAGCATGCGGGCGACCCGCGCATCGCGGACGTCTGCAAGGACATGGCCGCCGAGATGGGCGAGGGGCACTATTACCCCGACCTGCTGACCCGCATGGCGCAGTTTGAGCTGACCCTGCTCGACTGGGCCGAGAACCACAAGGGCAGCAAAAAGTATGTTGCCTTTGCCGATAAGTGCTGGCCCGCTTTCCCGTCGCAGTTCGGGTTTGAGCCTTGCTACGTCAACTCCCGCCTTGCCAGCCGCGGCATCCCCGTGGCCTGCGAGGTCGATATTTACGGTGCCCTGTCCGAGTACATCGGCATGTGTGCGTCCGGCGACACCGTCACCCTGCTGGACATCAACAACAGCGTGCCCAAGTACATTTATGATGAGGACATCACCGGCAAGTTCAATTACAAGCTGACCGATACCTTCATGGGCTTCCACTGCGGCAACACGCCATCCTGCAAGATGTGCAGTGACCGCGCCGTCAAGTACCAGCTCATCCAGCACCGCCTGCTGGAGCCCGCCGGCAGCGACCCCGATTTCACCCGCGGCACGTTGGAAGGCGACATTGCACCGTCCGACATCACGTTCTACCGTTTGCAGTGCGACAGCGAAGGCCAGCTGCGCGCCTACATCGCTCAGGGTGAGATTTTACCCGTTGCAACGCTGTCTTTCGGCGGAATCGCCATCTTTGCCATTCCCGAGATGGGCCGTTTCTACCGCCATGTCCTGATTCAGAAGCGCTACCCGCACCACGGTGCCGTTGCCTTCGGTCACTATGGCAAGACGCTGTTTGAAGTGTTCAAGTTCCTCGGCATTGCGGACATTGCCTACAACCAGCCCAAGAGCCTGCCGTATCCCACAGAAAATCCGTTTGCATAATAAGGAAAGGTAAAGAAGAGCTGCGTATGAATCAGCCGGGATCGCAGAAGATTGACGCTTACCGGTGTGCCAGCAACTATCCGGCAGCCGGTCAGCTCTATCTGCCGGATAACCACCCTGCTGCGCCGCCCGCTGAAGCGTGAGGACGTCAAGCGCAAGCTCATCGCCCACAAGAACTGCATCCACGAGATCGGTCAAGATTGGGGTGCAGATATCCGACAATATTTCACAGCTGATGGGCACTACTGCGTACTTTTTCTCAGCGGCAATCGCTCGCACTTCGGAAAGCTGCGGTGTAAAGTTCATTTTCCGTCCCTCCTGTGCGTTCAAATCCATACAAAAAGTCCCCGGCAACTGACGCATACCCTGCGTTGCAGAATACTCTGCGGGTTTCCCCCGCATTTGACTGCACCCTCGGCGGTCCATTTGATGTGTTGTCTCCAGCCTGATTCTCAGCACCGCAGGCTCTCTGTATGGGCATTGCACACCGTTATTTCCGCTTCATCGGTTTAAACTCTTAAATTTTTATATAGTAAAACACAACCTTGGTGCTTTGTCAATAGGCTTTTGAATTTTCACAAAGTGCCTTCCCGGCAGACATCAACAGCCCCTTCTAAACTGTGTCAGGGTTGCGCGAGCCTGTCACCCCCGAGTCGGACAAATATGACGGAAAAGACTGTGAGAAATACCCCCGCGCTCCCGTCCTCTCCCCTGCCCCGCCTATAAAATAAGCCCCACTTTTCCGCCGGACAGCCCGTAAGCTGCCCGGTGAATTTTTATTGTTTCTGCCCTTGACAGCGTGGGCGGTATGTGCTACTCTAACTGATATATCAGTGATATATCAGTTAGAGTGTACCGAAGGATCTGGGGGGAATCTATGTCCGCAAATGCTTACGAGCTTTTAAAAAGTGAGATCGTTTCCGGCAAGCGCAAACCGGGAGAGATCTTTGAGGAAAAGCGCTTTGCCGCACAGCTGGGGGTCAGCCGTACCCCGGTGCGCGAGGCTGTGCTGCGCCTCGCGCGTGAGGGGCTGCTTGTGGTCATGCCTCGCCGCGGCACAGTCATCTCCAACATTTCCATGGAGAATATACGGCAGCTATATGAGGCGCGCGTCATGCTGGAGCCGCAGATCCTGCGCATCGCTGCGAAACGGGCAGACAAAAATACACTGGCCAGCTGGAAAGCCTTTTTTGAAGCTCAGGCCGCGCAGGCCGATGCGGAGGTTACACCGCTGCCGTTCCCCAATGAGGATGCGGCGCAACACTCCCATGATGCTGATGCCGCCTTCCATCTGTTTTTGGCTCATAGCCTTGGCAACCGCTATATTTTACAGCAGATGGAGGAGTTGATGGCGCAAAGCCAGCGCATCCGCAGCCTGTCCAATGCGCGGCGCAAAAGCCGGTATCTGGCCTCCATTCAGGAGCATATCCGCATTGTGGACGCCCTGCTGCAGGGGGACGGCGAGCGCGCCGCCACAGAAGTTTTGGAGCACCTGCACAATTCTGAGGACGGCTACCGCAGAATGATGCTGGAGGACGCCCCTGACATGATCCAAATGTATTGAGGTGGCAGAGTATGGAGTTGGCAGTGATTACGGCAAAACAGGTTGCTGTATTGCTTTTACTGATTTTTGCTGGCTTTGCCTGCGTGAAAACGGGTGCGGTCAAGATCGAGGCGAAAAAGGCGTTTTCCGATCTGCTGCTCTATCTGATCGTCCCAGCAATGGTCATCAATTCGTATTTGACGGAATTTGACCCAAAGGTGCTGCAAAATCTGCTGCAATCCTTTGCGCTGAGCACAGTCCTGCTTCTGCTGGGGCTGGTCATCACCTTTTTGCTGACGCTGCGCATCGACAAGGAGAAAAACACGCCGATCCTGCGGTTTGCCTGCATCTTTTCCAATGCGGCATATATGGGCTTTCCGCTGATTCAGGCGCTGTTCGGGGCCGAGGGGCTTTTGTACGCCAGTGCTTATGTGACAGTGTTCAATATTTTATTGTGGACCGTTGGCTATGCGATGGTCAGCGGGAAGGTCCGTCCCGGAGAGGTGCTGCACAGCATCCTGACAACGCCGGTGCTCTGGTCCGTTCTGCTAGGCCTGACCCTGTACCTGTGCCGGGTCAATGTGCCGGAGCTTATCCGCCAGCCGCTGCAGCTGGTCGGCAACATGAACACACCGCTCTCGATGATTATCACCGGTATGCTGATTGCCGGCAGCAAGCCGGAAAAGCTGCTGGGCAACCGTGAGATATACCGCATCATTCTGATACGTATGTTGTTCATCCCGCTGGTGAGCTTTCTGCTGTTCCGGCTGCTAAGTGTGCAGGGCATGGTGGCCGAGGTCGTGCTGCTGCTTGAGGCCTGCCCCTGCGCCGCCATCACCTCGGTGTTTGCCGTTCAGTTTGGCTATGACGAGGATCTCGCAGCCGGTTCTGTCGTTATAACGACCTTTATCAGTATTGTGGTGCTGCCGCTTTGCGCTATGGCTCTGACAATGATGCTGTGATAAACATAAAGGAGTATCCTATGTGTGAGAAAACGATTTACTGTGAATACAAGCCTGACGATAGGAGGGCGATCCAAAAGGCCATCGACAGCTGCCCGGCTGGCGGCAAGGTGGTTGTACCGCGCGGCGAGTGGAAAAGTGGCCCGCTAACGCTGAAAAGCAACCTGACGTTGGAGGTTGCAGAGGACTGCGTGATCTCCTTCAGCGACTGTATGGAGGACTACCTGCCGCCGGTCTTTACCCGGTGGGAGGGCGTTGAATGCTACAACTACAAGCCGCTGATCTACGCAAGGGACTGCGAGAATATCACCATCACCGGCAAGGGTACCTTTTTTGGCAACGGACAGAGCTGGTGGCACTGGAAAAAGCTGCAGCAGCAGGCTGCGACTGCCCTTTGCGAGGCGCAGAGCAAGGGTATCCAACCGGAAGAGCGGGTGTTTGCCACGCGGGAGGCTGCCCTGCGCCCGTCTTTTCTGCAGCTGATTTCCTGTAAAAACATCGTGCTGGAGCAGTTCACCATTCAGGACGGTCCCCAGTGGACCATCCACCCGGTCTATTGCGAGCACCTGCACATCCATGATCTGACCGTTGAAACGCAGGGGCCCAACACCGACGGTCTGAACCCCGATTCCTGCAGTAATATGCTGATTGAGAACTGCACCTTCCGCACTGGCGATGACTGCATTGCCGTCAATTCCGGAATGAATGAGGACGGCTGGCGCGTGAACAAGCCCTGTCACGGCATTGAGGTCCGGAACTGCAATTTCCTGGGCGGTCACGCAGCCATCGCCATCGGCAGCGGCATGTCCGGCGGCGTGTACGATATTGCCGTGCATGACTGCACGATACGCGGCACCGAGCGCGGTCTGCGCTTGAAATCCATGCGCGGGCGCGGCGGTTATATCCGCGATGTGCATTTTTCTGATATTACAATCGACAATGTGCAGGAGGAGGCTATTCAGGTCAGCATGAACTATGAATCCAGCACGGCGGTGCCGGTTTCCCGCAGGGCGCCGGAATTTTCAGAGATTTTCTTTGCCGGCATCCACGGCAGAAATGCCAAAAACGCCGTGGCCTTGCGCGGTCTTGCGGAAAGCCCGCTGACCGTGACCCTGCACGATGTTGCGATCACGGCTGAAAACCCCGATGTTTTGGAGTATGCCAGGGTCGTTACCGATTGACCTCCCCCATTCTTCATGGTTTGCCAAATCGGCATAGTATTATAGGATGCAGAATACATCAAGCCTTCAACAGCAAAGCGGCACCGCGATTTGGCGGGGCC
>OLOP01001651.1_pt1 | contig 13933 bp, 20 predicted proteins | sample 1672381 | NCBI WGS metagenome assembly OLOP01 (sample SAMEA3136678, study PRJEB25190) | human gut metagenome | biome: human gut; feature: human-associated habitat; material: faeces | place: Austria | collected 2013 | reverse complement strand
ATTGCTCTTTGAGATAAAAATAATTTTTTATTATCTAATAGTTCCTGCCCGATTGGAGATATAAAAAGATAATGTTCCGGTCTTAACCCAAGTATTTCCATTACATTTGGATTGCAACCACAAAGAAATGGAACTAATTTGTTAAAAGAATAAATTAAGGTATCAGTCGCATCGTTTTTTACTTGATTAAAATCCCTTCCCAATAATATTTCTTTCTTTGAATTTACGGCACAACCACGAATGTCTAAGTCTGAGCCTTCTTTATTTAATCCATAAGCATGACTTCCTCCAACTGTAAGCAAAATAATATTATTTCCTAAATGATCGTTATTGCGGAGAAAGTCATATTCACTACTCTTAATTATTTCTCTAATTTCTTTGATTTCCATAAGCTCCTCCTTTCAGCCTGCGCTATACTCTTCTGTTTTTAACTTCGATTTTTTGCTGCACTCGCGCCCTTTCAGCCCATCGCATTACTCGACAATCAAATTCATCGGAAAAAATCTTTTGTGCGTCCCGAATCACGTTTTTATTTGTTTCGCAAAAACTTTCCATACAACGTTCCATCTTTTTAGAATCTTTTAAGAAATTGAAATGGGCATCATTCAATATCTGATTTTCTTTTTCCGAGACACATGCCATTACACATCTCAGCCTTCCCATTGCTTCACAATCTGATTCTCTTCGCTCATTTAGCTGTTTATATGTGTCCAAAAATATCTTAATCTCTGGATGCTTTTTAATGTATAGTTGTTTCTTTACGGAATTTGGGATATCATCCATAAATACAACAGCCATAAGTGCAATAACAAATGTAACAAGGCCTGTTTCTACCATTTTCCCTCCTAGTCAACATAAGCACCGTTATCATGAGTCACTATAGGGTACCCGAACCTCCCTCCAAGCTGCGTGTTCGCCATATTAATTGCTATTTGACGCGGAATTATATCTATCACGCATTCTTTCGCGGCTTCATACAATTCTCCTTTTGATTTAAAACTTCCTACGATTCCTCCACAGACCATACATATCATATTCCACTTATTATCATACATGATTAAATACGGAATCGTTGCTTTTGCTCTCTTATCTGCTACCAAAATGATATCTCCCGGCTCTAAATTCTTAAATCTTTCTTTCATGTTTTTCTCCTTTTATTTAAACGGCCCCAAAATCTTTTTCTGCTTAGTCTATTCTTACCATATACTCTATATTATCTATAGAACAACAAAATAAAATTATGCCGCAATTTTTAACGAGTAATATGTTTCCGTTTTCTACAAAAATTACTTCTCCTAACACCGAATCTAACTTAAAAGAATACTCTACAACTCCTTTAATCGGCTCTTTTGTTCTGATATATACAGACATTTTTACCTCACTCAATACAGACGTAATCTTTATCTGGCAAGTTATATGGATAATTATCGTGCGTCCATGTTTTTATTTTCACTTCTTCAATTTTGTCAAAGCAATAATCTCTAACTTCCATTTCTAAAGGGAACTTTTTTAGTTCATTAATTAAATCTTGAACAGTATTGATTTCTTTTACCATAGAAATTTCTCCATAATAAGATAAATGATTCTTCCTGTGATTGCACCTAATATGATTGCTAATGCAGTCCCATCAAATCAGCTCCATCCTAATAATACTACTCTCCTGTTGAGCCAAATCCGCCAGCTCCTCTTTCTGTCTCCTCTAGCTCTCCTACTTTAATAAAATCCATTGGAATATACGGCATTAAAATTAACTGAGCAATTCTGTCTCCCGGTTTAACTGTCTGAATTTCTTCACTATCATTATGTAGCGGAACAATGTACTCCCCTCTGTAATCTGAATCGCAAACACCAACGCAATTAGCAGGTCTTAACCCGTTTTTCGTTGCTAATCCGCTTCGAGCAAAGATAGCTCCAAATGTTCCTTTTGGCAGCTTCATTGCGACTCCAGTTCCAATCTTTTTTGTTTCATGCGGCTTAATCTTGATTTCTTCCGAAATATTTGCGTACAAATCAACTCCTGCTGCCTCACTACTTCCTCTTGTTGGAATTACTGCTGTATCTGTGAGTTTCTTGATTAAAATGTCCTGTACGTTTTTCATATTCAAATTTTCCTCCATATTTTCTGCTTCTCTACTTGCGCTACAAAGTGCTGTCATGCCTATTCCTATGCAAGCACCTACCATAAACATTGCTGACATGCCCATAATTAATCCGAACATTTCGTACTCCTTTTTAAGAATCTTATATAGTTATCCCACTGCCCGATTTCGTCTATATATTCTTTCCCTCTCAATCCTTTCATTTGCATATCTGCTTTTATTTTCTCTAACGGATTTCTTTTTGTCGCAAGAGATTTAATAAATGTATTCGTCAGATGTGCTATACCTATCGGTGTCTCAGAGCCTAATTCCGAGATTATTTTTTTATACTCCTCCAATTTATCCTCTTCGATGGTATAGGCTGTTTTTGGCAAGTTTTTCGTTGAAAAGGGGCTTATTCCGGCTCCTGACGTGAGTGGCTTGAAGTATTTTTCAAACTTATCCATCTCTTTCGCCGGGAACCTAATGATTACTTCTGAATCCGTCTCAAAATTTTTTACGATTTTGTTACTCATGCCATCTTCTTCAATCGCTCGAAGAATGTTTCTGCCTTTCCCGATAGATGGAACATAGGCTTCTAATATTCCTTTCCCATAGTATGAAATTGTTACTTTATTCGCACATTTTATATAGCAATCTATTTCTTCAAAGTTTCCTTTTAAGTCTCTGGAGAATTGATTGTATTGATTATATGGGCAGAGAATGCGATATTTACCTTTGAAGTGGCTTATTAGATACCCCATAGAACAACTTCTCCTGACTCTAAAGATTTTTTTACATCAATAATCCTCTGATTACTGCTTCCTCTAAACTTGAGATTCATATCTCTTAATTCGTGGATATATCTTCCATCCACTAAGACATCACATAATATAACAAGTCTTTCTCTCTCTCTAACCTCTGAAATCTCTTCCCATGTAAACCCGCTGTATAGCCAGACGGTTTTATTTGGTGGGATTTTAAACAGCAAATTTTTTAAATACGAAATATTGCAATTTTCTAAAGGTTCTCCGCCCAAAATAGAAACCCTTTGAATATACGGTTTATTTATAAGCTCTAAAAACTCCTCTTCGGTTTTATCTGTCCATTCTTTACCGCCATTAAAATTCCATGTTTCGGAATTAAAACAGTTATTGCAATGAAAATGACATCCTTGAACGAAGAGAGCAACACCTATGCCCTCTCCATTTGAAATGTCCATACTCCTTATCTGTGAATACTTCATGCTTAATCCTCCACAAGTTCAAATCTATACTTCTGTGATACATTTGGATATTTTCTTCTATCAACTTCACTCATGAACATACTCAGAGGTCTATTCCATATTTGTCCTTCATAGTTATATACAACGCTTACTTCTTCCGTTTCAGTGTGCCTTGAAATCCCAATAACCGTCACTATTTTCCCAATCTTAAAATGTCTATATTTTTGTCCTGCTTCAGGTAATGGCCTTCCGAAGTTACTATTAATCTGTTTGTCTTTAAAATATTGAGAGCAATACGATAAGTCGCAATTTTCATAATTTAACGGATTCTCGTCGCTCCATTCTTCGATATTTGCGCTTTCAATATGTAATTGCTGACTAAACATGCCTAATCTTCTAGTAATGACTGGTTCAACCTCTTCTTTTCTATAATTTTCATCTATATCTATCAAATAACCACTAATTCTAAAAATTTGTGCCATACTATTTCTCCTCATATTCCATGTCGTCTAAATGATATACTCTATCGTGGATATCTCCATATCTGCCTTGATTTCCTCCATTTTTTGCAGTTCCAATATATCCGCAAACCCTGAATGCAATGTCCATCATTGTATTGTCATCATTGCCGCAATTAGGGCATTGCCATTTAAGTTTTCCGTTTGCATCTTCTACGAGAGGAATATCTCCATCAAATCCACATTTTTCGCAATAACAGCTTTTTGTGTTGATTTCGGCATACATAATATTGTTATATATAAATTCAATAACATTTAACAATGCGGGGATATTATGACTCATACTTGGCACTTCGATGTAGGAAATTGCTCCTCCAGGACTTAATTTCTGGAACTTAGATTCAATTCTGAGTTTTTCAAATGCGGTAATTGGTTCAAAAACGGGAATATGGTAAGAATTTGTGATATAATTCCTATCAAATCCATCTAATTTAACAAAAATATCCTCTCCAAAACGAGATTTTAAACATTTTGCAAATTTATATGTTGTGCTTTCCAGCGGCGTTCCATACAAACTGTAATCAATATTTTCTGCTTCTTTCCACTGATTACATTTATCATTTAATGCCTGCATTACCTGCAAGCCAAATTCTTCTCCTTTTCCTTCGTCTGAATGAGAGCATCCGGTCATAAATTTGACACATTCATACAGTCCGGCATAGCCAAGAGAGATGGTGGAATATCCATCGTAAAGAAGGCGGTCAATTTTCTCGTGCTTTTTGAGTCTCGCAAGAGCTCCATGCTGCCATAAGATAGGTGCAACGTCTGATGAAGTTCCTAAAAGCCTATCGTGTCTTGCTCTTAATGCTTTATGACACAACTCTGTTCTTTCTTCAAATATATCCCAAAACTTATCGAAATCTCCGTTAGACGACAAAGCAATATCAGGTAAGCTGATCGTTACGACACCTTGGTTAAAACGCCCGTAATACTTATGCTTGTCGATGTCAAAGTTTTTTGCATTTGCAATATTACCTACCTCGCTCGTAAACCTGTCAACAGTAAGAAAACTCCTGCATCCCATGCAAGTGTAAACGTCGCCCTTCAGCTCAAGCATTATTTTTTCGGAGATATAGTCTGGCACGAGCCTTTTAGAAGAACATTCTGCCGCCAATTTTGTAAGATACCAGTATGTAGAATTCTCTTTGATATTGTCTTCTTCCAGAACATATATTAATTTAGGAAATGCCGGAGCGATATAAACTCCGTCTTCGTTTTTAACTCCTTGAATTCTCTGCTTTAACATTTCTTCAATGAGCATTGCAATATCTTTCTTTTCGCTTTCGTTTTTTGCTTCATTTAAGTACATAAAAATTGTGATGAAAGGAGCTTGTCCATTTGTCGTCATAAGAGTAACCAACTGATATTGAATTGTTTGAATACCCTTTTCGACTTCTTTTCCTAGTCTTTCTTCTGTAATTTTGTTAACTACATTTTCAAGCTCCTCGTCTTTTAATAGCGTATTTGCTATATCATGCAATTCATGTTCTACTTCTTTTCGAATTTTCTTTCTGCTAACTTCCACAAATGGAGCCAAATGAGCAAGAGAAATACTCTGCCCTCCATACTGATTACTGGCAATTTGAGCTACTGCCTGAGTTGCAATATTGCAGGCTGTAGAAAAACTATGCGGCTTTTCAATCATAACGTCGCTAATTACTGTTCCGTTCTGAAGCATATCTTCGAGATTAATCAAGTCGCAATTATGCATGTGTTGAATAAAATAATCTGAATCATGAAAATGAATTAGTCCATCTGTATGTGCCTGTACAATATCTGGGGAAAGCAAATATCTTTTTGTTGCATCTGAACTTACTGATCCAGCAATATAATCTCTTTTTGTTGGATTCAATACGGGGTTTTTATTCGCATTTTCATCCTTCAAATATTCATCGGAGTCTTCTACTAAGCGGATAATTTGTTCGTCTGTTGTATTTTTATTTTCACGCTGAAATTCTCTGATTCTCCTGTATCCTTCATATGATTTTGCTGTCAGCCTATGTCCTTTGTCTATTAATTTGTCATAGACCATTGACTCAATCTCGGAAATATCTATTTCTTCTTCATTGCAACATTCAGTTTTTATTTCTTCCGCAACTTCTAATGCTATTTTTTTATCTACTCCAGAACCAGAAGGCATCGCCTTTAAAATAGCTTTATAAATTTTATCAGAACAAAAATCCACATAACTTCCGTCTCTTTTAATAACTTTTACCAATATACGCACACTCTCCTGCTTTAATTAAAATGTCGTTGTATTTATTTGCATTCTTTGTTTTCAATTCGTCGATTTATCGCGGCTGCAATCTCCTCTATAGAAAACATTCCGTCGTTTGCAATCCAAAAATCCACATAATCCTCTATATCTTCAAAATCCTCTCTATCTGAGACAATTCTACGTTGTGCTTCTAAAAAGGAATCTCCTCGCTCCTCTAATCTATCAAGAAGAATATCTTCCTTTGCCATAATATATATTGAGCAGTCATGACCAAGCCCAATATTACTCAAAAGAGAATAATATCCTCTTGGATTGGTAATTAAAACTGTTTTATCATCAGCTTTTTTAAAATCCTCTAAGCTTGTTCCATAAGCCCATTCTCCGCCGGATGCCGGACAAAAATAATTTGATTCAGCAAAAAATCCTTCTCTGTCTTTCTTCTTAAATTCTTCTAACGAAATATAATGATATGTAACGCCTTCAATTTCACCTTTCCTTTTAGGGCGAGTAGTATAAGTGACTAATTGCTTAAATCCATAATTCTTAACAAGTTCATTTACTATTGTATTTTTCCCACTTGCTGTTTTACCTAAGATTATTAACATATATCTCCTTTTCTTATGAAAACATTACGATTGTTGATAGAATAAAAGAAAAGCCTGCAAAAGCGGCTACATAGTAGTCTCCGCTTGCAAGTCTTTGAAAGAATTTAAATAAAAGATATGACTGACTCATTATCCATACTGACATCAAAATACTATTCATCATTTTCTCCAGTAATTAATTCGCTGTAAGGTAAACTCTCAATCCATTTGCAAACCTCTCTCCACTCATCTAATTTATGATTTTTTCGCTGTCTGTAAATATTTGCTAACACTTCATAATTCAACACAACATTACGAGTCTGATTATACGAAGATGGTAATAGCTGAATCATCTGCCACCAGTAATCTTTGTCTTTTGTTCTTATATAATCATTTCTATATCCATTTAACACATCAATTGTGTCTTTTAAGCATCGCTCAGAAATCAATCGGAAATGTTCAGTAGAGAAATCATCTAGTGTGAACTCTTTGTCCTGAATCTTATGCATTGTTGAACAAGAATTAGTAACAGTGCCGACTTTATAAGTGTCGAATTCTTTCCACCAATATAAAGGTGCTGTAATCCTTACATATACAGGCATCATTCTCATATATTTTCTGTGATCTGTGCCTGCGTTGGATAATCGCTGCATGAGAGAATGGTCATTACACCCTAAACTAAAATCTTCGCATCTCCCTTCACCAAATGGATCCCCCATAATACCGCTATCGCTTTTGTTCCATGAATTTAAAGGATTACGCATACCTTCGATAATAAATTCCATTTGTTCTGGGCTTGCCAAAACTACGTGTTCCATTTTAATCATAAGCTTATAACATTCCTTTCTCCGCACTCTGGACATTTTACATACGTTGTACATCCTGGCGTATACACCGACTCTTTTTCTATATTTTCTTCTTCGAATGAAAAGATACACCTGCAATTAAAACAGACGCATTCTCTTAATCTTCCGTGCTGAATAATTTTAGCAGTCATAAATCCCTCTCTTTTCAGCTTCTCGCTTACTTTCGTATTTATCACAGGCTTTAATCGCCCAATTCAAAGCCTCTATTTCTTTTTTTAAAAGATCAAGTCCATGTCCTGAACCTGCCATGTTCTCTTCTAAAATTAAGTATCTATCTCTAATTCCTTTTAAAACTCGTATTCTTTCTCTATTCGTCATTCAGATACCTCGTATTTCTTGCAGATACCTTCGAATGTCTCAAGACCTCTCTGAGAACAACTATGAATCCCAACTCTAATATTTCTGTTACATATTGACATCATACCGAGAACGGATTTAGCATCCACAACGTATCTTCCAACCATTGCGTCTACGTCTGAAATTACATATGTATTTAAATCATTAACGAAATTCTGCAAGTCACAAATGTTAGATAAATCCAGTAAAAAAGTCTTTTTAATCAAATCGTTCTCCTATCTTTTTATATAAACATCGTAATAATCAACGCCATTTTTTTCTGTCAACTCATGATGGCCTACATACACATCTATTTCGTTTCCGTTAATCGCTCCGCCGCAATCATCCGCAAGATATTCTTCACCATTCATATAAACCTTTGTTCCGTAAGGGATAATTGAGGGATCTACTGCGATGGTGTAATCGCTATAACAAGTATGTCCTGTACTGGTAAGCCTCCCGTACCCTTCACTGCAACTATCACAATTACAGTAATAAGTAACTCTAAAGCGTCCCATAGGGATAACGGGGTTTTGGCTACTTAGATACTTGCTCCAGACAAATCCCTTTGTTCCGTCTGAAAGTTTCACGATATCCCAACCGCAAGGAGCATCTCCTATTCTCTTGAGCTTAGTTCCTATATCAACTGTCTGAATTACCTCTCCATTAACTGAAGGCGTTTTTCTTACGTTTAAAGATGTGGTAGAATATAAATATTCAACGTCTCTTTTTGCGGAATATAATTTCTCTCCGCTATTTTTGTCATAGACACCGAAATATCCATTGTGTTCATTTTGCACAATTACTTTGTCCGGCTTAAAACATGTCTGAAAATTTACTGTCCCCGCCGAAACAGGGACGACGCTTAGAGCAGAAGAAAAAGCTCCCGCCAGTAATAATTTCTTTATCTTATTCATAAAACTCTCCTATTCTATTGCCGTATAAGTTCAAATTTATCTATTATTGGGCATTCTGGGACATCAGAAAAATGAAAAGAACATGGATTTAAGTCTTGATATATTATTTCATTATTTTGAAATGGGCATTTATAATCAACTTCATCTATTGTGCCTGTTTCGTAAACTCTGAAAGTAGAAAATTTACAATTTATACAGGTATGAGCTTGCACAAAATTATTACATTCAGTTATGTCAATATTATCTGGAACTTCTTTTTTAGTTAATGCACAATAGCTTTCTCCAAAATGTGAATATTCGTTCTTGCATTCATTATCAATACAATTCATACTATTCTCCAATCATTTTGATAAAATCATCCTCTGAGATAATTGGAATATTTAATTTCTTTGCCTTGGTGTTTTTGCTGCTTATAGAATTTTTGTCATTATTGATTAAATAATCTGTTTTAGATGAAATGGAACCGACAACCTTACCTCCAAGCTGTTCGATTTTTTCTTTTAACTTGTTTCTATTTGCAAAATGATGCAACTTCCCGGTAATCACAAAATTTTTGCCTTCTAATTTATTTTCTGCCGGATTCTCGTTTATTTCTTCAAAAAAGAATTCTTTCTCCAACTCAAGGAATTTGTTGCAATTATTAGTCCACCACACAAATAGCGAATGAGCCATTTTATCTCCGAATCCATCTATTGCAGTAAATTTATACGGACTTTCGCCCATGATTTGCTTGAATTTTTTGATATCGTAATTGCACATTTTAGCCATGTCTTTGCTTGCAGATGTTCCAATTAAGGGGATTGACAGTGCGGCAAGAAATCTATCAAGTGAAATAATTCTTGACCTCTTTATACCACTCAACAAGTTTTCAACTGATTTTTCTCCAAATCCATCCATTCTAAGCATGTTGTTTTTATGTTCGCAAAGATGGTAGATATCTTTGATGCAACAAATCCACCCTTTATTAATAAATCTCTGTAATGTAGCGTCTGATAATCCGTCGATATCTAGCGCATTCTTGCTTACTGCATGAGAAAGTTTACCAAGCAGTTTTCCCTGACAATCAGGGTTTTTGCAAGTAAGGATTTCACTGTTATTTTCCTTTATAATTTCTGTTTCTCCGCCGCATAATGGACACTTAGAAGGAGGATTAATAAGCGTTTTATCTTTTAATTCTTCCGCTGATAGATATTCGCCCCACCTTATCTGAGGAATAATCAAATTGCTTTTATATGTTGCAATAACCTGTCCTTCGAATGGTTGATGAAGTGCTTCTCTCATGACGGAAATATTATGAAGAGATGCTCTTTCTACCGTAGTGCCCTCTAGCTCTACCGGCTCAAAAATAGCTGTCGGACAGAGACTTCCTGTCTTTCCCATTGTCCATTCAATTCCCTTTAACTTTGTCTCCACATCATTATTCTTTGCTTTCCATGCGATTCCGTTTCTAAAATGATGACTCGTATATCCAAGAGATTTTCCGTAACTTGTATCTTGAAACTTAAATACAACTCCGTCCTGTGGCAGATTCATTTCCTCCGCTTTCTTGATAAAAAACTCTATTACTTCATCGATTTTTGTCATTCCATAAACAACGCTCCTAAACGGAACAACATCAAAGCCAAGAGATTCTGCTTCCGATAACTGCAAAGAAAACAAAGAATCTTTAGCCCCTTCGACTACTTCCCATGCATACCAGCTAATTTTTCTGTTTTTTACCACACTTGTATCTAATGTAGATAATGTTCCGGCAGTTAAATTGCGACTATTTTTATACTCTCCGTTTTTATTTACTTCTTTAAAATCATCAAGCTTAATAAGCGCTTCACCATTTATTTTATAGATGCCTTCTTTGTTTATATGTAGCGGCACATTTGTAAACTGTTTAGCGGCTTCCGTAATATCGTTTCCAATAATTCCATTTCCTCTCGAAACTGCTTTAAGAAGATCTCCGTCTTTGTAAATTAGTCGGACACTCATTCCGTCAAGCTTAATAGAGGCAACCGAATTTTTGCCTTTAGAAAATTCAACTACTTCCTCTACTGAATGACACTTATCAAGCGAAAGCATTGGGATGTCATGTTTTACTTCTGGGATATTTTTTAGAATTGTAGCTCCTACATTTTGAGTAGGGCTATTAGATGAATAAAATTTTGTTTCTGACTCTAACTTCTTCAACTCGTCTATTTTTTTGTCGAACTCTGTATCGCTCATAACCGAGTTTCCATAGTTATAATATGCTTCAGAAGCTTCATTAAGAGTTTTGATTAAAGCTTTGATTTTTTCGATTTTTCTATAATTCTCCAAATATTACTCCTCTGTAGTACCTGTTTTCCTGCCTGCATATTCTCTAAACAATTCCATCATTTCTTTCTCTTCTGGGAAGAAACAATCTGTTTTTTTGTATGAAGACAGCCATGTTAAAAAATTATTCATTAACTGTCCAAATCTCCAATCAGGAAATTCATCTGCCCAGATTTCTGCGAATTCATCTGTAAACTCTTTAATTCTACTTATATCTCTCAATAGCCTTCTCCTTTTCTTCTACTTTATCTCTTGAGATGTCGCACTGGTGGAAATCTCGCAAAACTTCAAATTTCTTGTCTCCAAATCTACTTCTCCATTTGCGTATAGATTTTTCGCTATTCCAGCCAAACGGCAACATATGATAATTTATCAAAAAGCAACAATCAAGAAGGGACATATTTCCCATTAAGCCATTTGGTCTTTGCAATTCAGTGAGAACCATATAGCTTCCAACTTCCGCATGTCCGTAATAATGGGCGATTCCATCTTCGTCAATTTTTTGAGTAAACACTTTTCCAATATCGTGAAGGAACGCTCCTACGGAAAAATGGCTGGCTAACCTTAAGAAGTGAGTATTATATCCTCTCATTTTACAAAAACATTCGTATGCTTCTGAGCAATGTTCGTCCAGTGTTCTATTGTGATGTGGATTTTTTTGATCGAACTGATACATCCAACTAAATAAATCTGAGACAGTAAAGGCTCTATAAAGGTCGTCGAAATCATCACGCGTTGCTATAGCAACATAATCCCACCCTTCCTCATAGAATGGAATCTGGAATTTAGATAATTGTTTATACAGAACCCTTTCTGGAACTGGATGTTCTCTATCTTTATTATCTTCCACGCAATAACTAAATGGTTTTGACATGATATAACATTCTTTATGTACATCTAAGCCATTTACACGATTTAGAATTGCTCGGCGAGACTTCATTGTAATATTAGTTGCATCTGCAATAACATCTTTTTTATTCTCAAGGTTTCTTCGAATTCTTTCGTGGAAAATTCTAAATACTTCTCCATTCTTAGATTGGTCTTCTACGCTTCCGCATATCTCTTCTCTTATTGCGTCAGATGAAATTACGATCGTATTTGTCGGATTTTCCTTTTCAAGTTCTTTTGCGTAGCTAGACTTCCCGCTCGCAGAAAGCCCAACCATCACAATTAAACGAGGTATTCTTTTATGCACTTATATTTTCCTCCATAACTTCTTCAGCTTCTTCCATATCTGGAACGTCGGATGTATCTTTGATGATTCCTTCGCAAACCTTAAATTCAAAGCACTTATCTTTAAAGGCTGTAAAGCTTTCTCTATTATCGATTCTAACAACTACGCCCTCTGCAATATGGGTTTTACCAATTTCATCCGCTGGCATTCCAGTAATGTATTTATCTACTCTTTCTTTTAAGTCTTCCTGCGTTGTGAACATAAACTTCTCAAGTTCTGGAACATGATTGACTCCAAGTTTCTCGCACCAAATCTTAACTGTTTCCCACGGAAGTTCAATTACTGTTCCATCTGGTGAAGTCATCGTCATTCTATAAACATACATTTCTGATTCTCCCGGCTTGCATCCGTAAGCAAAAACGGTTGAATCGCCAAATTTTCTTGAAAACTCTTTATCTTTGACTTTCTTGTTTGAAACAGATGGCATAATTGGAGTTGATTCGTTTACCCATCCAACAATCTCATAAAAGATTTCCATTCCTTCTGGGATTCGATTTTTAAGCAGCTCATGATATTTTCTTCTAAATGAGTTATCGGAGTAATATCCATCATTTCTGGTTACGTCTTCTAAAATCACTCTCCTGCTTCCAGATACAATCGCAATATTTTTCTCTTTCTTAGGTTTCATTCGGAGCAATGTTCTAACAAAACTATTCTTATCTTCAACTTTTACGGTCTTAGCTGTTCGAGCGGAAGTCCCATGCATTTTACGAGTAATGTAAATCGTGTCGCCCGGCTTAAAAGCATTCATATTGTAAGCTAACTGTGCGGTATCTTTATGCTCCTTAAAGAACGGATAAACTACAGCCAATTTCTTCTTATTCTTTCTTTTACTATTTTTGCTTCCTGAATGGTTAGAACTATTTCTCTCATTTTTTCTAGGAATATATTTACGACAAATTTCATGACCGCCTAAGACGGTAATCTGATCTCCATCCTTTAATTTCTCGATATCTGTATATTTAGCCAGCGTTTCGATTGGAAGAACGAGACCTTCTGACTTCTCTCCCCTTAATTTGATTGCAGTAACATTTCTTTTGTTCTCATCCATGTAGCCGCCAACATTATTTCCATTTTCGTCTTTAATTCTTACAAGGTTATTTTCTTCCGCATATTCAGCGGATAACTGCCCGTCTGTCGGGAAAAATACTACTCTCTGCCCCTCTTTATAACTCAAATCAACAATTACATTCTGCCCAAATACCTCAACACACTGTAATCTGTCTGCGTTGCTATGTTTTCTAATTTTTCTGATAGTAGTAATATAAGCACAGTACATAAAATTCCTCCGTATAGAAAATCTGATTATCGACTATTATGTTTCACTTCTAAAATTTCACTGCTAAAGCAATCGTAAAAGCTCTGAAAATTCCCGTTTTTACTTGCAGGAACAGCAAATACGACACTCTCAAAACAATCATATTCTTCTCGTAACAATAGCTTATGAAATATTTTTGCAACTTCCTCTCCGCTTTGTCCGAAAACTCCACATCCGAAAGCACCAAGAACCAGAATATCTACTTTATGCCTTTTTGCTATATCTAAGATAAAATCGATTCTTGATTCTAAAACTCTTGAATTTTCTTCATCAGAAACATTACAATATTTTTGAGCAGCTCTTTTATTGGGAGCGGCACAAGTAATTACGTCGCA
>OLOP01001635.1_pt1 | contig 14004 bp, 10 predicted proteins | sample 1672381 | NCBI WGS metagenome assembly OLOP01 (sample SAMEA3136678, study PRJEB25190) | human gut metagenome | biome: human gut; feature: human-associated habitat; material: faeces | place: Austria | collected 2013 | reverse complement strand
AACGCGTAAAAGTGACGATCTTCGGCGAGTCGCACGGCCCGGCGATCGGCGTCGTGCTCGACGGCGTCCCGGCCGGCGAGGCCATCGACATGGACGCCGTGCGCATCCAGATGCGCCGGCGCGCCCCCGGCTCGTCCGACCTGACGACCCACCGCTCAGAGACGGACGATCCGCTCGTGATGAGCGGCATCCTCAACGGCGTGACGACCGGCGCGCCGATCTCGGCCATCTTCCGCAACAAGGACCAGAACAGTGCGGCCTACCACCCGGAGATCCCGCGCCCGAGCCACGCGGACTACGCTGCGACCGTGCGCTTCGGCGGCCACGCCGACCTGCGCGGCGGCGGCCCGTTCAGCGGCCGGCTCACGGCCTGCCTCGTGTTCGCCGGAGCAGTCTGCCGGCAGATCCTCGAGCGCCGCGGCATCACGATCACGGCCAACGCCGTGCGCGTCGGCCAGGCGACGGGCAGGGAGCTGAACTTTGACATGAAGCGCGCCATTCTCGACGCGCGCAGCGCCGGCGACTCCGTCGGCAGCGAGCTCGAGTGCGTCGTCACGGGCGTGCCCGCCGGCGTCGGCGGGCTGCTCTTCGGCGGCATGGAGAGCCGCATTGCCGGCATGCTCTATGCCATCCCCGGCGTGAAGGGCGTGGAGTTCGGCCGCGGCTTCGCCCTCGCCGAAATGCGCGGCAGCGAAGCCAACGACCCCTTTCGGATGAAGGGGAGCAACATCGTGACGGCCACCAACCACAACGCGGGGCTGAACGGCGGCATCTCCAACGGGATGCCCGTGGTCTTCCGTACCGTGGTCAAGCCGACGCCCAGCATCTATAAACAGCAGGACACCGTGGATTATATTGCAAAACAGAATGCGGAACTCTCCATTCAGGGCCGCCACGACCCCTGCATCGTGCCCCGCGCTGCCATCGTGCAGACCTGTGCGGCGGCGCTGGCCGTCGGCGACCTGCTGACGGCCAAGTACGGCATGGCGTGGATGGAGCACCCCACAAGCTATCGCAAGGAGGAGCTGTAAATGGAATACGGACTCATCGGCGCAAAGCTCGGTCACTCGTACTCGAAGATCATCCACGAGATGCTCTGCGGCTACCGGTATGACCTGTGCCCCCTGCCCACTGAGGCCGAGGCGCGGACCTTTTTGCAGAAGCGGCAGTTCAAGGCCATCAATGTGACCATCCCCTATAAGCGGCTGGTCATGGAATACTGCTCCTATATCGACCCCCGCGCCAAGGCCATCGGGGCCGTGAACACCGTGGTGAACAAAAACGGTCTGCTCTGCGGCTACAACACCGATTACCTCGGCTTCGCCTACCTCGCCGATGCGCATGGAGTGGATTTTGCGGGCAAGACTGTGCTGATCCTCGGCACCGGCGGCACCCACAACACCACCAGCGCGGTGGCGAAGGACAAGGGCGCGGCCAAGGTGCTGACCGTCAGCCGGAACCCCGACCCCGCAAAGGGGGAGCTTTCCTATGCGGAAGCGGTGCACAGCGGGGCGCAGATCGTCATCAACACCACCCCGGCGGGCATGTACCCGAACGTCGGCGTCTGCAATCTGGACGTGGCGGCCATGCCGGGGCTGGAAGCCGTCCTCGATGTGGTTTACAACCCGGATAAGACCGAACTCATCCTCCGCGCCGAGGAAGCCGAGGTGCCGGTGGCCGTGGGCGGCCTCGAAATGCTGGTGGCACAGGCTGTGTATGCGGCGGAATGCTTCCTCGACCGCAAGTTCGACGATGCTCCCGGTGAGATCCGCACCATCACGGCGGCGCTCCGCAGAGAGCAGCTGAACGTGGCCCTCATCGGGATGCCCTCCTCCGGCAAGACCACCATCGGCCGCGCATTGGCCGAGAAATTGGGCAAGCGGTTCGTGGACCTCGACGAGGAGATCGTCAAGGCCGAGGGCCGCAGCATCCCGGACATCTTCGCCGCCGAGGGCGAGGACGGGTTCCGCGCCAAGGAAACGGAGCAGACCGCCCGCTTTGCCAAGGAGGGCCGTCAGGTGCTCTCCTGCGGGGGCGGCGTCATCAAGCGGCCCGAAAATCTGCGGGCTCTGCGCCAGAACGGCGTGGTACTCTTCATCGACCGCCCGCTGGAAGACCTTGCGGTGGGCGGCGGGCGTCCGCTCTCCAGCAGCACCGACGCGCTGAAAGAAATGGAAGCCCAGCGCCGCCCGCTCTATCTTGCAGCGGCGGATGCGGTCATCCCGAACAAGACCACCGCTACGGACGCCGTGGCGGCGGCACTGGAGGCACTGGATGCGATTTTTGTTCATTAACGGCCCCAACGTCAACATGGCCCGGTTCACCGAACCCGGCGTGGAGGGCGAGATCGATTACAACGCCCTGCTGGATTATCTGGACGTCTGCTGTCAGCAGATGGGCATCGAGCCGGACTTCTTCCAGTCGAACCATGAGGGCGACATCATCGACGAGATCCAGTCGGCGGCGGGCCGCGCCGACGGCATCATCATCAATCCGGGCGGCTACGCCTATTACAGTGTGGCCATCCTTGAAGCATTGCAGCTGTGCGGCGTGCCCGCCGTGGAAGTGATGCTCCATGACCCCAGCGGCCGTGAATCCTTCCGGAACACGGACGTCGTCTCCTTCGGCTGTCAGGGCCGGTTCGCGGGCGAGGGCATCAGCGGCTATCTTCATGCGTGCAGCTATCTTGTGCAGCTGCTCCGGCTGGACGGCAGCGCACAATCGCATATGGTACAATAGCCCTCTCAGGCGCTCCGCGCCAGCTCCCCCAGAGTGGGAGCTTTTAGAGGAAAAAAGATCAAAAAGGGAAAGGGACGAACGAAGATGATCATCTCCACCAAAAAAGGCACCCCCAAGGAAGAACTGGAAAAGATCGTGGACCGCTTCGAGAAGCAGGGCCTCGATGTCACCCTCATCACCGGCAAGGATTACAATGTCTTCGGCCTTGTGGGCGACACCACCAAGATCGACGAGCGCGATGTCCTCGCGAACCCGTGGATCGACAACGTGACCCGCGTTTCCGCGCCCTATAAGCGCGCGAACCGCCTGTTCCACCCGGCCGATTCAGTCATCGACTGCGGCGGCGTCAAGATCGGCGGCAAGGAGAAGATCGCCGTCATGGCGGGCCCCTGCAGCATCGAGGGCGAGGAACAGGCCCTGCGCATCGCCCAGAGCGTCAAGGCGGGCGGCGCAGCCCTCTTCCGCGGCGGTGCCTACAAGCCCCGCACCTCTCCCTACTCCTTCCAAGGCCTTGAGACCGAGGGCATCCTCGACATGGTCAAGGCCCGCGAGGCCACCGGTCTGCCCATCGTTTCCGAGCTGATGAGCGAGGACCGCATCCCCGAATTTGAAGAGTACGTGGACGTGGTGCAGATCGGTGCCCGCAACATGCAGAACTTCCAACTGCTGAAGGCCGTCGGCAAGATGCACAAGCCGGTGCTGCTCAAGCGCGGCCTGTGCAACACCATCGAAGAGTGGATCATGAGCGCCGAGTATATCATGGCGGGCGGCAACGAGCAGGTCATCCTCTGCGAGCGCGGCATCCGCACGTTCGAGAAGTACACCCGCAACACCCTCGACCTCTCCGCTGTGCCCATCATCCACGAAAAGACTCATCTGCCCGTCATCGTAGACCCCAGCCACGCCACCGGCAAGTCGAACCTCGTGGAGCCGATGATGATCGCTGCCGTGGCCGCCGGTGCCGACGGTCTGGAAGTGGAAGTCCACTACGACCCCCGCCACGCATGGAGCGACGGTGCCCAGTGCCTGACCCCGGATGCCTTTGCACAGGCCATGGCAAAGTGCCGTCAGGTCGCATGGGCCATCGGGCGGGATATGTAAGATGATCGTAACAGTAGAACGCGCGCAAGAGATCGGGGGAGCCATTGCCGCGCCCCCCAGCAAGAGTATGGCCCACCGGGCGGTGCTCTGTGCGGCGCTGGCAAAGGGCACGTCCCACATCCGCAACCTCGAATTCAGCAAGGACATTGCGGCGACCCTCGCGGCGGCGGGCCAGCTCTGCGCCCGCGTCACCACCGGCGAAAACGACGCCGTGGTGGAGGGGCTGGGGCAGTTTCGGCCCGTTTCGGCCCCGGTGGACTGCTGCGAAAGCGGCAGCACCCTGCGCTTTTTGATCCCGCTGGCCAGCCTGACCGGCCAAGAAATCACCTTTGTGGGCCGGGGGCGGCTAATGGAGCGGCCCCAGTCAGTGTATGAAGAACTTTACCGGGCCAAGGGGCTGCGGTTTGAGCAGACGCCTTCCGGCCTGACCGTGGAAGGATCCCTTTCCAGCGGGGATTACACGCTGGCGGGCAATGTGTCCAGCCAGTTCATCAGCGGGCTGCTGTTCGCGCTGCCGCTTCTGGCGGGGACCAGCACCCTCCGTCTGCTGCCGCCGGTGGAGAGCCGCAGCTACATCGACATGACCCGCGCGGTCCAAGCCGCCTTCGGCGTGGAGAGCCGCTGGCTGGACGAAACGACGCTGGAGATCTCCGGCGGGCAGGAATACTACCCCTGTGATTACACCGTGGAGGGGGATTACAGTCAGGCCGCGTTCCCGGCGGTGCTGGGGGCCGTGGCCGGCGGGGTGACCCTGACCGGCCTTGCCGAGAAGACATTGCAGGGCGACGCCGCCATTCTGGATATCCTGCGCCGCTGCGGGGCAAAGTTCACCCCCACGGCGGCGGGCATCGTCTTTGAACAAGCGCCGCTCCACGGCACCGACATCGACCTTGCCGACTGCCCGGACCTCGGCCCCGTGCTGATGGTGCTGGGGCTGCTGTGCGAGGGGACGACGGTCATCCGGAACGCAGAGCGCCTCCGCATCAAGGAGAGCGACCGCATCGAGGCCATGGAGATGGAACTGCGCAAGTGCGGCGGGGTGCTGTCCAGTGAGGGCGGCACCATCACCATCACAGGCTGCGCCGGGGCGCTCCATGCGCCGGGCGAAGTCCTTTCCGGCCACAACGACCACCGGGTGGTCATGAGCCTTGCGGTGCTGGCGCTGGCGGCGGGGCTGAAGCTGCCCATCGCGGAAGCCGAGGCCGTCACGAAGAGCTGGCCGAATTTCTTTACAGCCATCAAGCCATTGGGCGCGGAGGTACAGGATGTTGGATAAAACAAAGCGTTATCTCGTTGTGGGTCTGGGTCTGCTGGGCGGCAAGTACGCGCTGGAGCTGACCAAGGCCGGGTTCCATGTGGACGGCATCAACCGCAGCGAGGGCCATTTGCAGTATGCGCTGGATCAGGGCTACATCGCCAGCGGCAAGACCCACGATTTTGAGGATCTTGTGCGAGAGGCCGACCATATCATCTTCGGCCTGTACCCCACGGCCCTGATCGAGTGGTTCAAGACCTACGGCGCCCTCCTCAAGCCCGGCTGCATCTTCACGGATGTGTCCGGCGTCAAGACCGGCCTTGTGGAGCCGGTACAGGCCCTCTGCCCGGACGGTGTGGAGTTCATCGCCAGTCACCCCATGGCGGGGCGGGAGACTTCCAGCGTGGAGCACGCGGCGGAGGTGAACTTCGCCCCGGCGAACTTCATCATCACCCCCACGGAGAAGAACACCCCGGCGGGCATCGCGTGGGCGAAGGAGCTGGCCGAGGTACTGGGATTCAAGCACATCTGCACCCTGACCGTGGAAGAGCACGATAAGATGATCGGCTACGTCAGCCAGCTGTGCCACGCCATCGCCGTCAGCCTGATGTGCGCCAACGACAATACCTCCCTGTGCGAATATACGGGTGACTCCTTTCGTGACCTGACCCGCATCGCACGCATCAACGATAAAATGTGGGCGGAGCTGTTCCTCTGGAACAAGGAAAACCTCATCTCCGAGATCGACCAGTTCGACGCGGCGCTCGGCGCACTGCGCAACGCGCTGGTGGCGGGCGACCGCGAAAAGCTCGAAGAGATGTTCCGCCTGTCCACCCGGCGCCGCGCGGCGTTCGACAAAAAGCTCCCCGAATGAGGTGTTTGTATGCCCAAGCAGGAAGGCCAGAAATCCAAGCTGCTCGCGCTTTTGCGCATCTTTGAGACCCAGACCGACGAAAACCATCTGCTGAACGTGCCCCAGCTGGTCAGGCTGCTGGAACAGCAGGGCATCCTCTGCGAGCGCAAGAGCGTGTACAGCGACATCGATGCCCTCAACGCGCTGGGGTATGAGATCTGGCTGCGGCGGGGGCGCGGCGGCGGCTACTATATGGCCAGCCGGATGTTCGACCTCGCGGAGCTCAAGCTGCTGGTAGACGCCGTACAGGCCAGCCGGGTGGTGTCCAGCGCCACGAGCCGCCGCTTGATCCGAAAGCTGGAAAAGCTCTGCTCCAACTACGAGGGCAGCCAGCTCCAGCGGCAGGTCTATGTGGACGGCCGCCCCAAGACCGACAGCAAGAGCCTGCTCTACAGCGTGGACGCGCTGCACGAGGCCATCAACGCCGGGAAAATGGTGGAGTTCCACTACAAAAAGGTGGGCCGCCCCGAAAAGCGGGCCATCAGCCCGTGGCAGATGGCGTGGGAGAACGGCTGTTACTACCTCATCGCCTATCAGGACGAAAAGGAGCCGGTGGGCATCCGCCACTACCGGGTGGACAAGATGTCCGGCGTCCGGGTGCTGGACGAACCCCGCCGGGGCAAGGCGGAGTTTGCGGACTTCGACCTGCCCGCCTACCTGAAAAAGCATTTCAGCATGTACGGCGGCCCCGAAGCCCGTGTCACCCTGCGGTGCGCGGCGGGCTTGGAGGACGCCATGCGGGAGCGCTTCGGCGCGTCACCCCTCTTCCTGCCCGAAGAGGACGGTCATTTCCACTTCGACGTCCCCATCTGCGTCAGCGAACCCTTCTACGGCTGGGTGGCGGGCTTTGGCGGCAAAGTGGAGATCACCGCCCCGGAACAAGTCCGGGCCGGGATGAAGCGGCTGGCCGAACAATTGGCAAAAGAACATACCTGAAACAAAAAATGGACCGCGTTGCGGTCCATTTTTTGTTACTCACTCTTCCAATTCCAGATCGCTCGGCAGGAGCACATCCAGCGCGGCGGCGGGTTCGGCGATGAGGCGGCGGCTCTGGTGGAAGATGGCTTTTTCCAGCGTGTTGCGGGCCAAGCGGCCATTGCCGGCGGTGCGGGCATCGGCGGTCTGCCGGCGGGCATAATAACTGCGCAGAGGTTCGTTGCAGCTCTCGGCGAGGGTGTAGCCCTTGCTCTTGGCGAGGACGTGGGTGATCTGCAGCAATTCGTCGGCAGTATAGTCCGGGAACTCGATTTTATTCGGGAAACGGCTGGCAAGGCCGCTGTTGGCGGTGAGGAAGGTCTCCATCTCCTTGGTGTATCCGGCAAGGATGACCACCAGCTCGTCCCGGTGATCCTCCATCCCCTTCACGAGGGTGTCGATGGCTTCGAGGCCGAAGCTGTCCTGCTCGCCGCGGTAGAGGCTGTAGGCTTCGTCAATGAAGAGGACGCCGCCGAGGGCGCTCTCGATGACGCTGTTGGTCAGCGGGGCGGTGTGGCCGGTGTAGCGGCCCACAAGGTCGCCGCGGCTCACCTCCACCAGCTGCCCGCCCTTGAGCGCCCCGATGGCCTTGAGGTACTTGGCCGCCAAGCGGGCGATGGTGGTCTTGCCGGTACCGGGGTTGCCGGTGAAGATCATGTGCATCGAAAGGCTGGTCGTCTTCATCCCGGCGGCGGCGCGGCGCTGCTGGACTTGGAGATTATCGGCCAGACCGAAGACGTATTCCTTGACCGGGGCAAGGCCCACCAGCTCCGAGATCTCGGCCTTGATCTCGTCCAGCGCGCCGGTGTAGGCGGCGGGCAGCAGGTCGAACAGGGGGGCGGGGGCGGCATCGTTCAGGCGGAAGAAAAGCCCCTCCGGCGCGGCAGTCAGGGTGACGGTGCCGGTCAGCTTTTTGTCGGTCTGGAGGCAGTATTCACTCAGAGCCCGGAAGATGCGGTCACAGCAGCCGGAAAGCCCGGCGGCCCCCTTCTGGGGTGTGCACTGGGCGGCGACGTGATCCCGCACATCGACTCCGGCGGCGAGGGTCAGGCCCAGCCGGGCGGTGACCTTCTGGGCCAGCGCGTTCAACTGCTGGGCCGCGAGGGCGGCAAGATCCTCCCGCGCGTAGGCGGTCGTCTCGCAGACATCGCCCAGCGCCGCGACCATGCCCGCGCCGAACTTGTCCGCCAGCGCGGCGCGGCCCTTGTTGGAGAAGAAGATGAGATACTTGCCGCAGGGGTCAAGGCGGCTCACCGCGCCGGGAGCCAGCGCGGTCCCGGCGTCCACAAGAATGCCCTCCCGGTTGACGAGATAGCGGCTGGACAGGGGGGCGCTGCCCTTGACCGCAAGGTCGGAAAGGGTCTTCAGAAAGCCGGGATAGCAGCTTTCGTAGTGCTCAAAGACCAGAATCTCGCCGGGGGCGTGGAGGGCGGCGTACAGGTCCTGCAAAAACAGCTTCTCCGCGCCGGGGTTCGCGTAGAGCGAAAGGTCGAGGGCGGCGATGCTGTCGTTTTTCAGCAGCCCGCGGGCGGCCATGCAGCGGGCCGTTTCCTCAAGGGTGAAGTGCCGCCCGGTGCCGGTGCCGCCCCACAGCAGGATGACGTTCCGGGCCGCCGGTGCCTCGGTGCCCAGCACGAAGGGGCGGCGCATGGCCCGGACGACACTCTCCACAAAGGCGTCCTGCCCCAGCACGGTCTGCTTGACCTCGTCGGCCAGCCCCTCGAAGCTGCCCAGATGTTCGGGCTTTGTGTCCACAGTGCCCTTGGCCAGCAGCCCGTCGTTCTCCATATCCCGCAGCATCTGGCGGCTGTCGGCGAGGGCGGCTTCGGTGGCGGTGTCCTGCGTCTTGATCTGGGCGGACTGGGCTTTCAGCATCGCGTCCAGCTTTTTCTGCTGCTCCAGCAGGGCCGCGTTCAGATCGTTCAGGCCGCCGGGCTGCTTCGGCTTCGGGTCGGGTGCGGTGGGCGCCGTCTTGAACTTGCCGCCCGGCCCGAAGACGCCGTTCATCAAAGATTCCCAATCGTCAGTGTATGCCATGTCGTCCCCTCCGTACATCGTTTTGTTCCAGTATAGTGTACCGCGCGCCCTTTTGCAAGGAAACTCTTGCAAACCGCACAAAAGTTCGTTACACTTAAATCAAATTGGCAAGAGTGAGGATGACGTTATGACTTCAGCACAGTGGAAGACGGTCTTTGAAAGCGAGGACTTTGCGCGGCAGAACGGCTATCAGGGGCCGCTGGGGGCCCAATATGCCCCGGCGGGCACCCATCTGCGGCTGTGGGCCCCCACGGCTCAATCGGTCAGCGTAAACCTTTACCGAAAAGGCGGCGGCGGGGTCTGCATTGGCACGCTGCCCCTCAGCCCGTGGGGGCAGGGGGTCTGGGGCGTCTATCTGCCCGGCGACCAGCACGGACGCTACTATAATTTCACGGTGACGACCGAGTGGGGCAGCTGCACCGCCGCCGACCCCTACGCCCGCGCGGCGGGGGTGAACGGGGAGAGGAGCATGATCCTCGACACCGCCCGCACCGACCCGCCCGGCTGGGAGCACGACCGCCGACCGGTTATCCCGGCGGCGAAGCGGAGCGTCTGGGAAATCAACGTCCGGGATTTTTCGCAGGACCCGGCCAGCGGTGTGCGCAACGCATGGCGGGGCAAATTTCTGGCCTTTACCCAGCAGGGCACGACCCTGAACGGCGACGGCATCCACCCCACCTGCCTGAACTATCTCAAGCGGCTGGGGGTGAGCTATGTCCAGCTCATGCCCATCTTTGACTTCGGCAGCGTGGACGAGAGCCGCCCGCTGACCCGGCAGTACAACTGGGGCTACGACCCCGCCAACTTCAATGTGCCGGAGGGCAGCTACTCCACCGACCCCGCCCGCGGCGAAGTCCGGGTGCGGGAGTGTAAGCAGATGATCCAAGCCCTCCACGCGGCGGGCATCGGCGTGGTGATGGATGTGGTCTATAACCACATGTACCGCGCCGACAATGTGCTGAACCGGGTGGTGCCGCTCTATTATTTCCGCCAGAACGAGGACGGCAGCCTTTCCAACGGCAGCGGCTGCGGCAACGAGTTCGCCAGCGAGCGGCCCATGGCCCGGCGGTATATGATCGACTCGGTGCTCTACTGGGCGCAGGAATACCACATCGACGGCTTCCGGTTCGACCTGATGGGCCTGTACGATGTGGAGACCATGAACCTGTTGCGGGCCGAGCTGGACAAGCTCCCCGGTGGGCGGGATATCCTGATGTACGGCGAGCCGTGGCAGGGCGGCGGAAGTGCCCTGCGCCGGTACGAGGCCAACAAAAATAACCTCGCCATGCTGAACGACCGGATCGGCATCTTCTGCGACGACACCCGTGACGCCATCAAGGGCGGCTGCTTCAACGCGCGGGAACCGGGCTACGTGGAAGGCAGACCCGGCAGTTTCTGGGATATCGGCGGGGCAGTGGCGGCGTGGTGCCGCAGCGACAAATTCCCGCCCCACACGCCGGGGCAGATCGTGAGCTATGTTTCCGCCCACGACAACTTCACCCTGTGGGACAAGCTGCTGATGGTGCGGTACGAGCGCCCGGAGTTTCGTGCGGTGGACAAGGCTGCGCTGGCCCAGAACCGCTTGGCGGCGGGCATCTACCTCACCAGCATGGGGCTGCCTTTCTGGCAGGCGGGCGAGGAGTTTGCCCGCACCAAAAAGGGGCAGGGCAACAGCTACCGCTCCTCCCCGGCGCTGAACCGGCTGGACTGGAAGCGGGCCCAGCAGTTCCACAGCCTTGTGGATTACTACCGGGGCCTCATCGGGCTGCGGGGAGCCTTCCCCCGGCTGGGGGCGGTGGACAAAGCCAGCCCCAGCGCCATTGAATTTTTCAACTTGGAGCAGCCGCTGGTGGGCTGGCGGCTGCCCGCAGCCCCCGGCGACGGTGCGTGGTGGGGGGCGCTCTGCGTCTACTATAACCCCACCGAGACGGCGCAGGTCGTCACCCTGCCCGGCGGCAGCTGGAAGCTGCTGAGTGACGGCATCTCCTCCAGCCTGTGGCGGGGCAGCAGCCGGGTGGTGCAGGGCCAAGCCGTGCTGGCCCCGGTCAGCGCCACCATCTTCGGCTTGGTGTGACAGAAAAAGCCCCTGACCGGCGTTCTGGGTGCCAGTCAGGGGCTTTTCCGAGAAGAAAGAAATCAAAACTTGATCATGCCTTGCGGCGTGGAAAATGGTTTAGTCGTTGGTCGAGCGCTGAGCCGCCTGTGCATTGGTGGAGGTGTTCTTTTCGCCCAGCGTCAGGGAAACGGTCTGCATCTGGCCGTCACGGGCCACGGTGATGGACAATGTGTCGCCTGCAGTGTGCTGCTGGATCAGGGTGCCAAGGTCGTCCCTCTGGGCGATCTCGGTGCCGTCGATGCTCACGATGCGGTCGCCGGCCTTGAGGCCCGCCTTATCAGCGGGGCCGCCCTGCGCGACGTCCACGACGTAGACGCCGTAAGCGCTGACGTTCAGCTGCGCGGCCGTCTGGGCATCGGTAACGGCAAGGTAGGTGATGCCCATGTAGGGCCGGCCGGAGACGTAGCCGTTCTCCAGCAGATCCTGCGCCACCTTGATGGCGTCATTGATGGGGATGGCGAAGCCCAGACCCTCGGCGTCGGAGCTGGAGGACTTGGCGTTGACCAGACCGATGAGCTCGCCGTTCATGTTGAACAGGCCGCCGCCGGAGTTGCCGGGGCTGACGGAAGCATCCATCTGGACCAGAGACATGGTGTTGGTGGAGCTGGTGCCCTGAATGGTCACGCTGCGGTTCAATGCACTGACGATGCCGCTGGTGACGGTGCCGCCCAGCTCACCCAGCGGGTTGCCCACGGCGAGGACATTGTCGCCCACGGCGAGGCCGTCGCTGTCGCCGACGGTGGCGGGGGTCAGGCCGGTGGCGTCGATCTTCAGCACGGCAACATCGCTGGTGTCGTCCTCACCCACGACGGTGGCGGTGTAATCGGTATCCCCGACGGTCACCGTGATCTGGGAAGCGCCGGAAACGACGTGGGCGCAGGTCAGGATGTAGCCATCCGAACTGATGATGACGCCGCTGCCCGCGCCGGACTCGACCTGACTCTGGCCGTACCACGACCACTGGGAGTAGACGACCTGTTCCGTGGTGATGACCACGACGCTGGGGCTGACCATTTCAGCCACCTGTGCGGTGGTCATGCCGTTGGAGGAGACAGTGGTGCCGGCGGCGGAACCGCTGGAGGAATCGGAGCTGCGTTCGACCTGCTGGATGACCACCTTGCTGCCCGCGTTGCCGAACCGTGCGCCCACGAAGCCGCCCGCAAAGCCCATGGCCGCGGCCAGCACCAGCGCAACGGCGCTGCGGGCGACCTTGGCCCCGTTCTTCTTGCGGGGCTTTTTGGCGGGTTTCGCGTTCTCCGCGCGGGGAGCCGGGTCTGCCGGAGGGGGCGTAGCCCCGCCATTGCCGCCCGCCGAAGCGGGTTCCGGGTCGGCGGCGGGGGAAGGCTCGCCGTAGGTGCCCGCCGTGTTGGCGGTGTTCATGCCGGAGGAGCCGACGTTGGGGTATCCGGTCTCTCCGGACGAACTATTTGCAGAGGAATAATCGTATTCCCATTTGTTTTCATTATCCATGGTGCAACATCCTTTCTAAAGGGAATCGGTTCGGGGATGGGTGCGGGAGCCGCACTTCCTTTGAACTGGCTTTATTGTAGCCGCTAATTGTGAAAACGAATCGCTGAGCGGGTGAAGAATGTGTGAAATAAGGTCGTAAAAAAACAGGAGGCTTTCGATGAAACTGGCTGAGATTCCGGGCGGGTTCGCCCTTTATAAGGAAAAGACCACCGTGGGCCGGTGCGAAGTGACCGCAACGGTGCAGGGGGCCGCGCTCACGCTGTTTACCATTGTACCAGAATGGCGGCGAAAAGGCTACGGCTCCTACCTGTTAAAAGAAGTATTGCGCCGCTTCGGCGGTTATGACAAGGAGACGGCCACCGTCTTCACAGCCCCGCTGCCGGGGGACGAAGGGGAGCGGGCGTTCTGGGAGAAGTTCGGCTTCCGGGCGGAGGGGGCGCAGCTCTGCCGCCGCCGCACCCCGGACCTGACGGCGGTGAAGTTCGTGCAGGACTTTCTGACCTCCCGCCTTCCAGAGCCGAAGCTGCTGGTGGACGCCACCTGCGGCAACGGCGGCGACACGGCCTTCCTCTGCCGACTGGCCGGGAAAGAGGGCCGGGTGCTGGGCTTTGACATCCAGCCGGAAGCCATTGCCTCCACCGAAAGGAACCTCGCGGCCAAGGGCCTTTCGGCAGAACTCCACTGCGACAGCCACGCAAACCTCTTACAGTATGTCACGCCCGGCACGGCGGATGCGGTGATGTTCAACTTCGGCTGGCTGCCGGGGGCGGACCACAACGTGTTCTCCCATGCGTCCAGCAGCATCCCCGCGCTGGAAGCGGCCCTCGATGCGCTGCGGCCCGGCGGGGTGCTCAGTGCCATCCTGTACAGCGGGCGGGTCATCGGCTCGGACGAGAAGACCGAGATCCTGAATTGGATGCGCACACTGCCCCTCAGCCGCTGCACCGTCCTCGTGTGCGGCTTCGCCAATTGGGCCGAAACCGCCCCGCTGCCCTGCTTTGTGCTGAAAAAATGAGAAAAGTCTTGCATTATCACGCGTTTTCGGATAAAATAGAATGCGTATGTGCAAAAGCAAACTCCTTCCGTCATCGCTGCGCGATGCCACCTCCCTCAAGGAGGGAGGCTTTCGCTTTTCCGCAGCGTGAAAGGCTCCCTCTCAGAGGGAGCTGTCGAGCGAGTGCGAGACTGAAGGAGTTTTATCCGTATAGGAGAATCTACTATCTATGACAAATCGTGAAGAAATCGAGCGCCGTCGGACGTTTGCGATCATCAGCCACCCCGACGCCGGTAAGACCACGCTCACCGAAAAGCTGCTGCTGTACGGTGGAGCCATCAATCAGGCAGGCTCCGTCAAGGGCAAGCAGAGCGCCAAGCACGCCGTGTCCGACTGGATGGACA
>OLOP01001634.1_pt1 | contig 14009 bp, 10 predicted proteins | sample 1672381 | NCBI WGS metagenome assembly OLOP01 (sample SAMEA3136678, study PRJEB25190) | human gut metagenome | biome: human gut; feature: human-associated habitat; material: faeces | place: Austria | collected 2013 | reverse complement strand
AACTTATTTGTTTCTTCCATATCAGTAGTCTGCTTTTCGTAGAACTCTTTCCACTGGTCCTGCCATTGGGCAATCAAATCATCGATTTCAACCTTGTCCAATGGAGCCGTTACGAATGGACACTCTGAAGTTCCAACGCAGTTCGTGATGTTTGCCTGTCGAATAGAAGTGACTCCGGCGCCGACATAAATATACGCCAGTGGATATTGCCAGCGATCATTTGTCTTCACCATCGTAGGTTTCGTTGGATTCGATGCCGGGGTTCCTTTAATGATTTTGATGTCATTTGCTCTGACGGCCTCTCTCGAATCCACTTCAAGTACAACTGCATCATATCGGTTCAGCAGAATCTCGGACTGTGGAACTACTAACGGTAACAGAGCGTCATTCAGCGTCCAAGTGTGATTGAACCAGGCTCGTCCGACGCCAACGTTGATAATCATTGCTTCCGATTCTTTTACAACCATTGCAGTTCCGACATGCTGCAAGATTCCGTCCTGAATGATTCCATCGAAAATGCTTGACATCTGAATAGCATCGTAGCGCCGATCTCCTTCTTTTGAATTATAAAATCCAAATGTTACACTCACTTCTTCATCACGCTCCTTCCTGTTCTATAGTCTTAAAAGTCGGATAGACGGAATAACCGTCCTTATCTTCTGAGCGAACAATTTCAAGAATACGAGCTTTTGTCTCATGTCCGTACTCGTTCGCAATCTGTACGATGTCCCCGTTAAAGAAATCTTTTCCATACTGGAACATGATAGTTGTTTCTGTTTCTCCCTCAAACGAGGTAATGCTCACATTTTCTGCAAGTTTTTCTTTTCCTCTTTGCTGCAACTGAGCCATATACTCGGCATCGGTCAATGCGTCATCACTTCCAACATTCGAAGAGATATCACGAGCATCCGTAAACAGTTCCCTACGATTCAAACCAGAACCGCCGCCAACTGTAGTGTATCTTCGACCAGCACCTTCGCCTTCTCCACCAACCAAAGTTACGGTTTTTAACGAAGCTTTAGATTCGATATAGTTACTATTGATGATATTCTCAAATTTCGGAGAGAATATAACATATGGATTCTCTGTCTGATCGTATGATCTGTCGGAACCGGCATACAGCTCAAAGACAAACTGCTTTTCATCATTCAGCGTAATCTTGAAACCGATACCCTGTTCCTCGCAAATTTTCTGAATGACATCGTACAGATTATCGCCTGTATACTGAGCTTCCAGTTTCAACTTTGTAATTGCCGAGTCGGTTGATTCTTTGAAAATAAAGTTTGAAATTTTTCGATTGCTGTCTGATGGAGAAATTACATTCTCATTGAGCAATGTTTTAATTCCATTTTGAAGATTTCCGCTTAATAGCTTCTGTCCCCAGACGATTCGCCTATCGAGAATAGATTCTAACGAGCGTCCAGTAACCGTTACATGGTTACCGTCTTCGGTATCGGAAGTAATCTGGATTTTTTCTACGATCATCACATGCTCAGATTCCTTGCTCTGCAAATAGTAGTCCTGTTTGATATGATCAAAAAGACCATCTCGCATTGCTTCATAGAGTTCAAAGTCGCCGTAAGCATAATACCGATCCGTCCAGATGAACGACTCGTACGTATCCACGATGGAGACAGCATCCAGGTCAGTGTTTAAAATCGTCACATCCATAGTGCTTATACCCCCTCGTAAACAATACGGTTCTCAATCTTAAACTGTAAATTTGTACTTCCGTACTCAGCTGTATAGGCAAAGATGTTGTCGCCCTTCGCAAGCTGGAACCAATCTGCATTTTTATCCAGGCAGTTCAAGATGTTTGTAGTCTTTCCGTTCCTAAGAAGCGTAATCGACTTGTTTCCTTTTACTGTGCAGATGATAATTTCGTCACCTGCTATAATTCCAGAGCCAGTGAATTTCTCCAATTTATCTGTATCGATCCGCATTACTTCACGAGTACCGGTATTATAGATTGTGATATTGCTGGCTTCACCGATTGCATGAATCGTAATAGTCACTCCAATTTCAGCGTCGCCATTATACACAACCACCTGCTCTGTTTCATTTTTGATTTCTCCCATTTCCAGCAACGGGTCCTGAAGCGATTCGTTACTGAAAGGAAACTCAAACAGTGCCTCTACGCCATAGAAGATAGTCGTGTTGATTCCGTCTTTTCCAGCAGAATAAAAGAAAGGATTCGGACACACGATTGAGATATCCGAACCCTCATCTTTACTGAAGATTGTTGGGTCATTTGATTCGACGTACCCATCAATCTCCGCCTGCCTGTTATCGGTTTCGATAAGCATTGTGAGTTTCTTTTTAATAGGAAAATACTTGTATGAAAGCTGTCTTACGTCTTCGATGGAATCCTTCCACATATACGCAAGAGAAATAACAATGTTTCGGCTCGGCATCCTTGAAGAATTGAACAAGCTTCCATCGTTTGTAGCGATTTCTGTCGTATTGATGTTCGCTTTTCCAGGTCCCAAGCCAGTTACAGACTTGATGATGAAACCGGATTCCTCCGGTCTCGCCAAATCAAGTCGGATACTATCGCCAAGATAGTTTGTAAACGTGACTGCTCGAATCAAGTTTCCACCATCCTTTCCATCGCCGAGAATTGATTCTTCGTCTGCCGATAAATCTCTGTTCTCGACAGTGCCTTAGGCGAATAGTTATTCTGTACAAATTTGTAAGAGTTTCCTGTATTCAGATTGGTATCTTCATTTTGAAGATTCCGCTCACGTGATTCTGCAATTCCTGTGCTGACAGTCAACGCCTGTGATCTGCTGAACAGTGTATTCAGTCGATGGCTCTTCTCTTCAACGTCTGACAGATCCAGAATCGGTCGAATCATAGGCTGAGTATCAACGCCGTTGTCGATCATATCCTTTACCTTTGCGATTGCGTTTCCAAGACCTGTTTTTGCTGATTTAGCCATATCAGCACTTGCGTTGTATGCCTTTACTGCATAGGTTCCGATTGCATTGACGAATCCCAATCCAAAGAAATCACCGATATGGTATCCTACTCTGGAAGGTGAATGTTCGTCCAATTCGTCTTCTGCTGCTTCTGCCGCAGCCCTTGCCATTGCTCTGGCTTTCGCTTCTGCGCGATATGTGTTCTCACTGATTCCATCAGCAAAGCCCTCTACCAGGTAAGCACCAGCCTGTTTAAACTGATCATGGTAGTCCCGGATAGCCGTTACAGAAGCATTAAGATTCCCGGTGAATGCAGTTTTTACTTCTTCGGCTTTTTCCTTAATGCCAGCAATGAACTTAATCATGCACTGCATTCCTGCATTTTGAAATTCCGGATACTTGTTCGCAATAGCTGTAAGGCATGAACTTAAGATGTTTACAAACGCATTTCTAGTTTCGTAATCTTTCGATTTGATTCCGGCAATGAGTTTGATCATGAGGTTCGCACCTGCTGTATTGAACTGGGTTTGCTTGTTGTTGATAGCAGTAACACAACCGCTAATTATATTGGTAATGGCAGTTTTGGTATTTCCGTCCTGAGATTTGATTCCGGTGATGAATTTCATCATCAACGTAGAGCCTGCCGTATTGAACTGGATTTGATAGTTTGTAAGGGTCGTAAGTACAGCCTGCATCATGGTCGTAAACGTAGATGTCATATTGCTCTTTTGCGCATTAGCCGCATTGATGAATGTTGTCAGCATAGATGTTGCGGCTGATGTCACTCTTCCGCTCGCATCTGTAAATGCGTTAATAAAGCTGTCGATTCCGTTATTTCCAAGTTGCGTAAGCGCTGTACTGAAACCGCTCATACCACTCGTATCTAGCTCAGCCATTCCCTTAGCCATCTCAACAAGGCGATTCACCTGTGTGGTTACACTTGACATGATTCCGGTATCAATTCCAGAAATAGAATCTGAATAGCTCTTAACTCCGCTTCCGAACTGAACCAGACTATCACCGAAACTACCAAGATCGTTGTCGCCGGTAAACCAGCTTACAAGTCCTCCGGTATTTGGAATGGTATTGGCAAGCTCCACCAGAGCTTTACCAGCTGTCGCTGAGTTCGTAACAGCCGCAGAGTCCAAACCCATAATAGCTTCGGAATATGCCTTCATTGCTTCACCGAACGGTACAAGTTTCTCGCCGAAAGTATCAACATCGTTGTTTCCGGTAAAGAATGCCACGACGCCACCAGTATTCGGAACCGTATCAGCAAGCTCGACCAAAGCCTTACCTGCTGTTGCAGAATTGACGATTGCATCTGCTTCCAATCCACGGACCGCGTCACCAAAGGCTTTCATGGCTTCCCCGAATGGTACAAGCTGTTTTCCGAACTCGCCCATATCGTTTTCACCAGCAAAGAATCCCACAACACCACCAGAATTCGGAATGGTGGTTGCCATCTCTGCCATGGCCTTACCGGCGATCGCCGCTTCTGTAACGGCATTTGAGTCGAGTCCAGTAATTGCGTCCCCGAACTGTTTCATAGCTTCGCCGAATGGTACAAGCTGCTTTCCAAAGGCAGTCATATCGTTTTCTCCTGCGAAGAACGACACTAATCCGCCAGTATTTGGAATTGTGGCTGCCATTTCAGCTAATGCTTTACCAGCTGTTGCTGCATTTGCCACGATTTCTCCGTCCATGTTTCCGATAGCCAGCGAGAAATCTCGCATAGCCTCGCCAAACGGTACAAGTTCCTCTCCGAACTTAGACAAAGACGAACCTCCTGTAAGCCAAGAAGTCAATCCCTGTAAAATATCAGCCGCCGTCAAAATAAGCACTGTCTCGGCTAATGCCTTTACCCCGTCCATCATAGATGGCTGAATCTGACTAGCTCCCTGTAAAAACGGCTGAACATTATTCATAAAAGCGGATAAATCAGCCCCAATCTGTGGGAACTGACTCGAAACCCCGCTCATAAATCCGCCGACAATTCCACCAACGAACTGACCGATTGCTGTTCCGATACCCTGTAAAAGCTTTCCACCTTCTCCAATAAGCCAAGAAAGTCCCGGAAGTTTCGACAAGAGCCCGACAGCTGCAAGCACCAATGCCATTTCAGCGACAACTGCTCCCATTCCAAGAATTCCAACCATGGCACCAGGAACAAGCGCCGCTGTTGCACTAAGAGCAAGCATAATAGCCGATAACAGACCGATTCCAGCAATTCCTTTCAGTAAAGCCCCAGTATCGATTCCGCTTAACGCATCGACAATACCAGCAAAGAATGCCATAAGAACATCGATTCCAGCTTTAATCAATGATGGCAGATTACTAGCAATACCCTCTAAAATTCCAATAAGAAACTTGAAGGCTAGATCTACGATTTGAGGCGTGTAAGTAACAAGTGCTTCTAATACACCGACCACTAATTGCAAAGCTCCGTCTGCCAGTTGTGGTACACAGGATACGAAAACATCAATCAGAGTTAAGATTACTGATTTTACGGCTTCGCCAATAGCCGGAGCTCCAGCAGCAATAACTTTGCAGATTGCTATAAGCCCTTCTCCAACTTTTGTAAGGACAGCCGGAATTAAGCTAGCGATACCAGTAACGATAACAGTCAGTGCTGCTACGATTGCTGTTGCTCCAGCGGCACCGGCAGTTGCCAGCGCTGTGAATCCGATAGCGAGTGCTGAAAGTCCCGTACCGGCCGCAAGTAAACCAGCTCCGATTGTAAGAACCCCAACGCCAATCAACGCAAATGCTCCTGATAACGCCAGAATGGTCGGAACCAACGGTGTAAGAACTGCGCCTGCTACGCCGATAATCGTGAATGCTCCTGCAATAGAAATAAGTCCTTTCGCAATCGCTTCCCACGATAATGCTCCCAATATACTGAGCACCGGTGCAAGAACAGCTAGGGCTGCGGATGCAACCAATAATGCCGCCGATCCGCCAAGTGTACCCTTCATAAAGTTGAGACTGATGGACAGCTCAGCTAAAGCCCCACCCATGACAGTAAGACCTCTACCGATTTCTTCCCACTGCATACCTCCGAATTTACTCATACAGTTTGCAATAATTTCAAGTGCTCCGCCGACGATAACAAGACCCGTTCCAATGCCAATCATATTTTTCGGCATCAGATTAACAGCGATAGCTACCTCTGCAAGTGCTCCGCCTATAGCAGTTAAACCTCTGCCGAGTTCATCCCACTGTAATTGAGCAAAATCTTTTACAGCGGAAGCAAAGATTTTCATTGCAGCGCCAATAGCAGTTAAAGCTACGCCAGTAGACATTACGTGTTTTGCATTTCCGGCCAAATTTGTGAAGACTGCAAGTTCAGCAAGTAATCCACCAATTCCAGCTAATCCTTTTCCAATCTCGCTCCACTCCATCTGACCAAAGTCTTTACAAGCAGATGTCAGAACTTTCATTGCCGCCGCCAGAATAACAATTCCAGTCGCGGTGCTAATCATTTTTCCGTTGAATTTTGCAACTCTAAGGAATACGGCAATCTCACCAAATAGAACTCCTACACCAGTCAGACCTCGTCCGAGTTCATCCCACTGTAATTTTGATAAGTCCTTACATGCTGAAGCCAGAATTTTGATAGCCGCTCCAAATATAATTAAGCTGGTAGCGCCTTTCATAACCTGCTTCTGACCGCTTGCCATGGCTTTAGATGATGCAACAACAATAGTCGTAAGACCAGTGATTCCAATCAAGCCTCTTGCAAGCTCACCCCAATCAAGGTCCGAAACTTTCTTCAAAGCTCCTGCCAGAATAGATACTGCAACTGACATGGCAATCATCGCTGTACATGCTTTAGATACTTTTCCGGTATCACTGCTGATTTTATTGAAAATCGCCATCGCTCCGAGCAGATTAGCAAAGAGCACCGTGATAGCTCCAAGAGAAGCTGACAGTTTATCGCTATCGATCAGAGAAATCGCAACGATAGAACCCGCAAGCAAAGCGATTGCTGCTCCAATTTTAAGCAACGTTCCGGCTTTAAGATTTGTCTGATATGCCTCAAAACAACCTCTAACACCGTCAAGAATTCCAGTTACTCCTTCGAGAACCCCATTCAACCCCTCAAGAGGTTCTGTTACACTCTTTAAGAATTTTGAAATTGATAAGGCAATTCCGCCAACAGCAATGCTATTAAGGACATCAAGAACTCCACTGAAATCAGTATCTCCGAGTTTCTCGGCGAGTGTTCCCATCATAGTCCCGACTGCATCGGCAATACCGCCAGCAATTACTTTCACGGCGGTCCACAATGCTTCCATAACTTTGAGAAATTTACATTTTTCAAGTGCTTCTCCCATCATCTCGAAAGCAACGATGACTCCGCTCTTCATTTTTCCAGCACCATCACCAATCTGAGCCATGCGATCATGTACTCGTTCAAGGAATGAGTGGAATAATTCAAATCCAGGAAAATCAAACTTCTCCCCGGCAGTTTTTCCAAATTCTTTTACTTTTTCTCCGGCAGTTTTAACAAACATAATAGCTGTCTTTACGATATCAACAACCGTCGAAACTGCTTTTCCAAAGACATCTGTCTTCTTTACCGTTTCATCAAGCTTAACAAGATACTCACCGAAACTTCCAGTAAGTGATAACACTCCGTTTCCAGCCGGTAAGAAAAGACCAATCAATTCGCCGATACCACCGGCAACAGCTTTGAAAGCTTGTCCGACGATATCAAGCACTGCAAATACGCCTTTAAACGTATTCTTCAGATTCTTTGAACTTTCTTCCCCCATTTTGAATTTTGCTGTCAGATCACGTATACGCTCTGTGATTTCAGCTAACTGTTTTCCAGTCATTGGCGGAAAGATTTCGTTGAATGCCTCCCGAACCGGCTTGGCAACGCTAACCAGTCCCTCGAAAACATTCTTTACTGCTTCGATCATCATGGTACGACCGCCAAGGTCTTTCCAATCCTGAAGCATTTTATTTCTCGCATCAGCAGAAGCATTGATTACGGCACTGAACGTATCGCTCACCTCAGTAAGTAATTCTTTTGCCTCTTCAAAGTCGCCGACGATAATTTCCCAGCTTTGTGTCCATCCTGACTGGGCAGCCTCTTTCAACGTGTCGAACAGCTGAGTAAAAGTCTTTACTTTTGTTGCCGCATCGTTCGCTGTTTTACCCATCTCTATAATGGATTTGATCTGGTCATCGGTATACCCCATGGTCCGAAGCTGATCTTCGTTGAGATCACCTGTAAATTTTGCCAAGGTTTCAGTCAAGATGTCAGAGGTAAGCCATCCTTTACTAAGGGTCTCTCTGAATGAGCCCTCATCTTTGATCATCTCATCAATGGCAATTCCATGAACTTTAGCCGTTTCTTTCAGTGCATCCTGGAATACCTGACCACCCATACCAGCGTTTACGACTGAGTTCCAGTCCTGCAATTTTACTGTTCCTGCCGCTAATGCCTGTGAAAGCTGATACATAGCGGTACTTGCCTGCTGAGAGTTGGAACCTGAAACAGCAGCAAGGTTCGCAATACCCTTGATAGCTGCTACAGATGTGTCAAGATCCACGCCAGCCGCGGTGAATGTACCAATGTTACGGGTCATTTCCGTAAAATTGTAAATGGTCATATCTGCGTAATGGTTTAATTCATCTAACGCATTATTTACCTGGTCGAGGGTAGTTCCTTTTGAAGAGGTATTTGCAAGGATTGTCTGAACGGCATTGATCTGGGTCTCATACTCCTCGAAACCGGATTTAATCGGATCGATTGTAAAAGCAGAGACCAGATTTTTTCCAGCAGCAAGTGCAGAATTGGTAATGTTCTGTAAAGCGGTAATTGCCATTACTTCCAATGCGGAAAATCGCACTCGTACAGTCTCAACTGCATTGCTAAGCGGCGACATATTTCCACTGCATTTATTTGCGGCATCATTTACGGTTTCTAAGCCTTTTGCTGCCCCTTCGAGGTTAAGACTCTTCTTCAACTTATCGAGGCTTGATAAACTGGTCTGAATATTCTGCTCAAACTGCTTGTTATCAAACCGCATTTCGACGACACGTTCGTCAACGGTTGTACTCATAGCTTAGTAACCTCCTTCCATGCCGCATCTGCAATTTTGTCAAAAATAGGCTGGATAGCAGGATTGATGTAGTCTCGCCCCTGTACCCAGCCGCCGTTTCTTGTTGCGTGTCCGTACTGCAAAATAACTGCAATAGGGACTCCATTTTGAATATTTGTGTTGTAAAAGCTGATCGATACGGAACCTTGCTTCTGCTCGATCTTGTAGTGCCACGAATTTGCTGTCCGTCCTGTATCAACTGGTGTTGCAGACGCAAGGACGGCTACGCCCTCTCGACCATACTTATCGAGGTCACCGAGACGAACCGATTCTTTCGCCCTCTCTAAGAATCGAGTCAGCTTAGAAAAATCACCCTTTTGTCTGAACGTGATCATATGAATCTCCTACTTTGCTAAGTACGCACTGGATGAGAATCCTGTGTACTGAACCCCATCGAGTACAAACTGGATATACAGCCACTTAACTCCGTTTGCCATTGTGTAGTAGCCATAGCATTTAACCTTAGTACCAGCAGGGATTTTACACAGAGCTTTCTTATTGGTTCCCGCATCATTACGGCAATAAAGAACCGCTGTTGTTTTGTATTCGCCAGCATAGGCTTTGTTAAACTGCTTGGCAGAACATGTGGCCACCACTTTCTTCGAAACCGACTGGTTCTGATCCTGCTTGGTATTGGATGGCGTTACAGCAGATCCATTCAGAATCTGATTTACCATGCTCTGAACTTCTGAGTAGCTGTATCCGTACTCAGTAAGCAGTTTCTTACGATTATCTCCTCTTCCCCACAGCCCAACGATTACCTCATGCGCAATAGTTTTGAGATCTTTACCTTTGCTTAATTCAGGGGCGGCAACTGTGTTGTCATCGTACTTTGGCGTGATGAAACCGCGGATAAATTTTCCGTTAATAGACAGCGTTCTCTTCTTAACGGCATTACCGTAGTTGCCTTCTTCAACAACCATGTAACCGGATTCCTTATGTACCTCGATTACAGTACCAACATGATCTGGATTGCCTGTGTTGTCACCGATTCCGTTATCCTGCCAATCGTACAAAATTCCATCGCCAGGACTCGGAACATAAGCATCATTCTCCTGCCAACATCCCATTTTCTTTGCTGCCTCGATAAGGTAATAACAGGAAATTTCCATAGGCATAATGCTCTCATATCGGAGAGCTGCCGCTAATGCAGACCAGGTACAAGCACACCAAGCCCAGTCATAGCGCATACGAATCCCACGAGGAAATTTGCCGGAACAGATCTCCTCGAAGAAGTCGTTGTATAAATCAATAATGCTTTTGTGTGAACCGTTCGATTCTTTCTTTCCATCCCAGGATTCGACAAGATTAACAACGGCCTGTCTTGATTTCGCCATTTTTATCACTATCCTTTCGAATTAAATTTCTTTCTGTTTGCGGCATTCACTTCTGCATGATGTCTGTACAAATCTCGTTTGCTCCTCTTCTTCGGAGGTTTATTTTCCGCATTGCAAATCCGGATAAGCATTAACAAACGATTCAAATGCCATTTCTGACACTCAAACGGAATGTGATACGCGGTCATCCAGTAATAGATAAGCTCACTGGTTATCTGCTGCCTGTTTATTGGACCGCCTTTTTCTTCCTTAACAGTTGAAGCTGTCATAGGCGCCTCAATATAGGCATTTACCGCATCAATGTGAGAATTGGTAACGCATTGATAAACCAGCGGATCAACATTCTGTGTAAGGGTCATACAACGTATATAATCAATGGTTTCTTCATAGGTCTTCTGCTCTTTAGATAGGAAGACTTTGCACCATTTACTTTCCCATTTTGAAAGTGAAACGAGTGAATGCTCCAAACGCAATTTCTGTTCCTTTACAGGGATAAATCGTTGCCTCCGCTCATCCCACAGATCAGTTTTTGGTATTGTAAGTTCAAGCATTCGATCTCACCTCTTTAGTTCATGGAAGCCGCCACGGGAGCAATCATCGAATTTTCCGAATGTTTCTTAATATCTACAACTTTCGGAATTACATGGTTTACGAATTCAGCGGCTTTGCTATCATCTGTAGCCAGTTCCATAAACAGAAGATTATAAAACTGAGTGCAGGCAAACTTTCTGGAAATCTCTTCAGACTTCTCGAAATATGTACCATCGGCGCTCTTCTCTCCATATGCCTTTAAGATAAATTCCTTAAAGAACTTGATAATGGTCGGCTGATCTTTTGCATCTACGATGCGCTGAAGCATCTCAGCAACTCCACCAGCTGTGCCTAATTCCATCTCCATAACCTCGGTTTCGGTAAGGTTAAAGAGCTTTGTTTCGGTGCGCTCAACACCATTAAAATCTTTATAAGTCTTTGTTACTGCATACATAATTTTGTTCTCCTTTCAAATAAAAAGGAGTCGCCAGCTTTCCTGAATACGACTCCATCTGTGGTTTGTGCATTATTTTTGATTATCCTTCTGCTGTCATGATCTTAATGACTTCATCTGGAAGCGGAAGTCTCGGTTCAACGCCATCATCTGCTTCGGCAGAGGAAGGATCTTTACCATACAGGATCTCTTCAAGCGCAGCCAGTTTCTTAGCATCGACCTTGGTAGAATCAAAGGTGAGAATGGAAGTGGGCTTCAGCTTCTTTCCATCGATTAAGGTTGCAATCTCGACTGGAGTGGTGCTGAACTCCCAGGATAAGGTAATAAGATCGGAAGATTTACATTGGAATAACCCTTCTCGGAAGGAGAAGCTAAGCAACCATAAACGAGATGAAGCTTATAGCCGTAATCGTTGGAATCAACATCATTACCAAGAAGCGTCTTGTAAGATAAGCCGAACATCTTACGGTTCTGCTGTCCTGCAAACACTCCAGGAGCGATCTCTTTGGAACCGTCGCACTCTGCGAACTCATTTGGTGCCATATAAGCTTCAATCGTGCCGCCAAATTCCTCTGCGGATATAATGTTCAGATACTTGATGTTGTCTGCATAAATTGCGCTGGGTTCTGCTCCGGACGGGCTCTCTGTTACGGTGCTAAGACCGTTCCACGCGGTACCAGAGTTATATACGCCGCCGGTCTGAATCGGGTAAAGGACACCCTGGCTAACACCGGTCTCATACAGACGTTCGCCAGTCTTGTCCCAAACGAGTTTCTTTTTCATAGAATTTGTCCTCCTTAAAAGAATATTTCAAAGACATCATGATTTAAGTTGTCTTTCGTGTAATGCCGATTGAATCGGCTTGTCGGCATAGATGCCACCTTGCCAACGAGAGAACTATCCGGATCACTGTCAATGACTGTTACCGAATACTTTCTCGCAGACAAATAAACCCCGTCATTCGCAAACGTATTCTCAATATCGTCGAGAGCGTAAACGATGGCGGGGTATTTCATTTTTACCGATGACGGTGGTTGAAAATAAGCACGACACTCTAATCCTTTGTCAGGACACGAGAGAATGGCACATAGAATATTATGCAGTTTCAGTCGTCTGCTCATTATAAACACCTCCAACCGTCAATATTAAACGGGGATACTGAACTTCAACATTTGAAATTTTCCATTTAGCCCCCATATACTCGATAAATCTCATCGAATGAAAATTCGCATAAGCAAACGGATCGGCTACGATGCTAAACTCATTCGACACATTGAGGTTGTCGTTAAGGTTGTCCGAACTCTGATACTGTCGAGTATTCCGAATAATATCTCCGTAGTAATTACGAACAGTAATCTTCTCCCCACAGACACCAGGTCGGATCTCCTCTGTTACGGCATAGCCGATTGATCCGTAGAATTTACTCATTTTGAATTTTCTCCTTTAAGACTTAGGCTGCGTGATCCTCGGAAACGGAAGATGCGGTTGTTACATCCTCTTCGATCGCGATTGCAGAATATACGCGAGTAAGAGCGCCGGAGCATCTGGTCTCAAGCAGGGACTTTTCCTGATTGAAGTCGATATCAAACTGTGTGAAGTGAGTAACCTCTCCACCCTTGGTTGCACCGAGGGAGTAATCAGCCAGATTTGCGATGATGGCAACCAGCTTCTTCTTTTTGTTGTCGGAAGTGGTTCTGGTCTTACCCTCGAACTGCTCCGCAGTATTGATGCTACCGACATTCAGTGCAGTAGCAAGTTCTGCCTTGGAAGAGTAAATACGTCTTCCGTTGATGTCTCTTGCCAGGAGCATCTGGTTCAGCATATGAGGCGTAATGAACAGATCCGGAGTACCGGTACCCTTATAGTCCTCTCTTGCATACAGAACTGTATTGATCATGGCCTCTGCGATGATATAGTTTTCACCGAAGTTTGCAGACGTGTTTGTTCCCTGAAGTTCTTTCTTTGCTGCTGCCACATCCAGATCTACATGGATGGTATACAGGTCGTCATCCAGCCAAATCGGTCTGATGTGATCCGGGAAGATCTTTCCTTCATCGCCATTATCACGACCATCGCCAAGCATGATTGCAGTAGCCAGTTCTTCGTTCAGCTGCAAACGATCAATGTTGTAAAGATATGCTACGTAATCGAAATCTGTAATATCGATGATATCATCTCTATGAAGTGCACTCTTTACGAATACAGTCTGCGGATCAGTGGTTCTACGAACAAGCTTGAAGTTGCCGGTCTGTCCCTTTTTCTTCCCCTTGGTATATCCTTTTGCTCTGAGTCCCTCAATGTTTCGAATATCAACCTGGCTGGTTCTGATTCTGGAAATAGGACTCTTATGAACTTTGTTCATTACAGTCGTAATCCAACCCTGATCACTGGTAATGAGCTCCGGTGCTCCAGGACGTACATCTTTGTACTCCGGGAACAGAAGTGTTACATTGCCCTCTCCGGTCTGAACAAAGCCGCTGGCAAGAGCGTCGTGCTGAAGCGCATTATCATTCGCGTAGATTTCCAACGCATTCTGGAACGTTCCAACCTGGCTGGTTTTTGCCAGTTTAAGAATTTCCTCCTGAGCTGCGTGAGACAGGAAGCTCTTGTTATCATGCTTGTCGTTGTCAAAAACATTGTGTTTCAT
>OLOP01001592.1_pt1 | contig 14280 bp, 9 predicted proteins | sample 1672381 | NCBI WGS metagenome assembly OLOP01 (sample SAMEA3136678, study PRJEB25190) | human gut metagenome | biome: human gut; feature: human-associated habitat; material: faeces | place: Austria | collected 2013 | reverse complement strand
AAAAGCCGGAATGTCCATCAAGGATATCCGGCAGTATATTGAGCTTTCCATGCAGCGAGCTGAACTACGATCGCTTATGTATGAAAAACGCAGTTACAGCGTGTTTCAATCTTGTAAAGTAGTCGATTTCCAATAGTGGTCAAATGGTGGTCAAGCGTCAAGCGACATATCGACCAAGCAGGAGGGCTGATTCCGCCCAGCGTAAATTACATTGGTAACATACGCGAAAAGATTAAGGCAATACCGCATAATTCTAAGTGCCGCAGCCGTCGGAGCGGTGCTTGAGCCGTTAGGCGGGAATTGTGCGGTGATGCCTTAAGCTCATCAATCCAGAAATAGATATAATAATATTCATCGCTTTTATTATATCCCTTTAGGGTAGATTCTTTTACACTTTCAGCATCCTGTACCCAATGCCAATATGCGTCTGGATATACTGCGGTGAATCCGGCTCGGATTCCAGCTTTTTGCGCAGCGTAGCCATAAAAACGCGAAGGGAAGCTACGTCATTGCCCCAGGAGCTGCCCCAGACTTCGTGGGTGATATAAGTATGGGTCAACACTTTGCCGCAATTCTTGGCCATGACGCAGAGCAGCCTGTACTCGATGGGCGTCAGGTGCAGTTCCTGCCCTTTCAAGGTGGCACAGCCAGCCGCAAAATCAATTTGCAGATCACCGTTGGTAAAAACCGAACAACCGGCGGCGTTTTGCAGCATCGAGATGCGGCGGAACGTTACCCGCAGCCGTGCCAGCAGCTCCTCTACCGAGAACGGTTTCGTCAGGTAGTCGTCGGCGCCGCTGTCCAAGGCTTCGATTTTATCGCTGTCCTCGCTGCGGGCACTGATAACGATGATGGGCATCGCAGACCAACTGCGAATACGGCGAATCACCTCGATGCCGTCCAAATCAGGCAGACCAAGATCCAGCAGCATCACATCCGGCGCATGGATTGTTGCTTGTTGGAGCGCTTCTGAGGCAGTAGCCACTGCAATGTACTTGTAATCCTGTGTTTTCAGTGTTGTAGTAATCAGGTTGCGGATAGGCGCATCATCCTCCACAACCAGAATCAAGGGTTTATTCATGCAAAGAAACCTCCCCAAGGGGCAGTGTAAAAGTAAAGATGCAGCCGTGCGGCTTATTGTCGGACAGTGTAATGGTGCCGCCGTGGGCTGCGATGATCGTGCGGCAAAGAGCCAATCCCAACCCAAGGCTGCGGCGGCTGTCCGAGATTCGTTTTTCCCCGGTGGAGAACATCTCAAACACTTTTTCTTTTGCTTCATCCGGGATGCCGGGGCCGTCATCGCTTACCTGGATTACGGCGTTTTCCCCCTGCGCCGCAGCGGAAAGGACAATGTGTGACCCTGCGGGCGTGTATTTGATGGCATTGTCCACCAGATTGATCAACACCTGCACAACCAGCTTGGCATCCATGCGCGCCAGCAGCAGGTCATCGGCCATCTGCACAGTAATCGTGTGCTGCGCACTGTGCCGGTTGGTATGGCGCAGGGCCTCTTCGAACACTTCACTTACCAGTTCTGTGGAGATGGACAGATTCATCCTTCCATCCTCAATACGGGAAATGGAAAGAATGTTCTCCACCAGATTGATCAGCCACATGGAATCGTTGTAGATGTCCAGAAATGTTTGTTTCCGGGTGGGGGCGTCCATCATCTCATAGTTGCTGATGAGGTTGGAGGCATTGCCGGAAATGGATGTGAGCGGGGTTCGCAGGTCGTGGGAAATCGTGCGCAGCAAATCGGCGCGCAGCTGTTCGTTCTTGGCATGGACGGCAGCGCGCTCTTTCTCTTCGGCATTGCGGATATTCTGAATCGCCAATGTAACCGTGATGATGGAAACGATCAGCATAATGGCAAAGGTGACAGGGTAGCCGCGCTCGTATGCGTGCAGCGTCAGGCGGGGCTCTGTAAAGCAAAAATTGAAAAGAAGCACGCTGGAAAACGAGCTTAAAAAGCCGTAGAAATAGCTTTTGGTAAAAAGCGAGGTCAGCAATGTCCCCAGAACATACACCGATATGATATTTTTGGTAAAAGAGAAATACCAGAAAATATTGCCAATGCCGGTTGCTGCGGCCAGAATCAACACGGTAATCAAAAGATCCTTTGCCTGTCGGACGGCCTGCGCTTTCACTGTATCGGGAGATGGCTTTTTAATGTTCATGGCAAATCCTCCCTTCTGAAGGGTATCATATCATATTTTGGGCTGTATTACCAGCGGCGAAAGCCTTCCTGCCGCTCAAATTGTGCGCGGCGGACGCCGCGCCAGAACGCATCACATCGGACACCGATAAAAACAAGAAAAAGCCCGGCAGCCAGAAACAGCAAAATCAGCAGTGCTGTTTTCAAATGAACCACTTCCCTTGGAAAACGATCAGATATGAAAGCACCGGCTCAGGGCTTTTCCTTCGCCCAGTACCAACAGGGTGGTGTCACCGGGCAGGACTGTGTCCGAGTCGATGTTGACATCGGCAATTCCATTGCGTTTGATTCCCAAAATATTGATGCTGTATTTCTTGCGGATATTGATGTCGCCAACGGTCTTTCCGATCCATGCAGAAGGCACAGACACTTCCAGAATGGCGTGGTCGTGATCCAGTTCGATATAATCCAGCACATGGTCGGAGCCGTAACGGATGGCTGCCCATTTTGCCAGCTGCTTTTCCGGGTAAATCACTTCATCTGCACCGTTGCGCAGCAGAAATTTGGCCTGCACATCCCGTTCTGCACGGGAAACAACCATTTTTGCTCCCAGCTCCTTCAGCAGGGAAGTGGTTTCGAGAGAACTTTGAAAGTTTCCGCTGATTGCCACAATGCAGACATCAAAATTGCGGACGCCCAACGCCTCCAGAAATTCCGCGTTGGTGCTGTCGCCGATCTGGGCGTTGGTCACAATGCTCAGCACTGCGTTGACGCGCTCCTCGTTTTCGTCTACTGCCATGACCTCATGGCCGAGTTTATTTAATTCTTCTGCAATATGGCGGCCAAATCGGCCCAAGCCGATCAATAAAATAGCTTTCATGGGATCTACCTTTCTTTTATCCTACGGTTATTCGTTCCTGCGGCAGCCGCGCCACGCTGCTTTTGCTGCCGGAGAGTGCTGCGTAGATCATGGTCAGTCCGCCGACACGCCCAATGAACATCAAGAAAATTAAAATCCCCTGCGAGACGATCCCCAGATGCGGTGTCAACCCCAGGGACAGTCCTACGGTAGCAATGGCCGAGGTCGTCTCAAACAGGCATTCGGACAGCGGCAAGCCCTCGACGGTGCTGATGGTGAATGCCCCCGTCAGCGAAAGGACGAGATACAGTGTAAAAATGGCTGCGGCATCATGGACCGCTTTTTCTTCCATCCGCCGCCCGAACATTTCTGGACTCTTCTGCCTGCGGAATACAGCAAAAGCATTGGCGACAAGCACCGCTATCGTTGTTGTCTTGATGCCGCCGGCAGTAGAACCCGGTGAACCGCCGATGAACATCAGCAGAATGGTAAGGCCGCGCCCGCTGCTGGACAAGGACGTGTAGTCTGCCGTATTAAAACCGGCTGTCCGGGGCGTTATGGACTGAAACAGAGAGAGCAGCAGCCGCTCCTGCGGTGTGACTCCTTTGAACTCAAAAAAGAAGAAGTATAGTGTTGGCAGCAAGATCAAGAGTGCCGTCGATGTCAGAATAACTTTGCTTTGCAGCCGATAGCGATGAAAGCGGAGCCGATTGGTCCGCACGTCATCCCATGTCAGAAAGCCAATGCCGCCTATAACGATCAGGGCGGAAATCGTCAGGCTGATAACCGGGTCGGCGCGATATGCGGTCAGAGAAACAAAAGGCGTGTCGGGAGTACCCATTAAATCAAAGCCCGCATTGCAGAAAGCGGAAACGGAATGAAAAATGGCTTTCCATATCCCGGAAGCGCCGAAATCCCGGCAGAAAACCGGGAGCATACAAAGTGCACCGATCCCTTCCATCACCAAAGAGCTACGGATCACAAAGCCTGTCAGCCGCACAATGCCGCCCACTTTGGGGGCGGACATGGCCTCCTGCATCCGCCCGCGCTGCGACAGGGAAATGCGCCGACCGGATAAAAGCGAGAAAGACGCGCCGACTGTGATCACACCCAGGCCGCCGATTTGAATCAGCACCATCAGAACAGCCTGACCAAAGGCTGACCAGTGAGAAGCCGTATCCCGCACAACCAGCCCCGTAACACATACGGCGGAGGTTGCTGTGAATAATGCTTCATGGAAAGGGGTGACGGTATGCCCCTGCGCAGAAATTGGCAGCATCAAAAGCGCTGCCCCGATAAGGATAACCATTGCAAACAGCAGAATAATGGACTGAAAGTAATTGAGCTTACAGGTTAAACGCCGATGAGATGGCAAAGAAAATCACACTCCAGCAGAATTTTCGTACAATACAGTATAGCGCCGCCCGTTTAAAGATGGTATTAAGCTTTTCTGCCGGGGTATTAAGATTGTGTTAAGACGACCGGGCTTGTTTGGTATATTTTTCACATTGGCACTTTGAGCCTAGTGCGACTGCACAGTAGTGGTCAAACGGTGGTCAGGAATCTTCCCTACGCAGAGCGCGGTATTCCGGAAATATCTTGAAAAAATTGGGCGATTCGCTCGTAAAAGGTTGACGAGGCTGCGTTCGGGGGTATATCATATTTGTATAGATCCTTGCGCGGAGGGAGGAACGCACGATGATCCGAATCGGCATTGTGGACGATGAAAAACAAGAAAGAGACCAACTGAAACAGGCACTGGCGCGGTTTGGCGCGGAGAACGGCACAGAACTGAACGTACAGGAGTTCGACTGCGCGGCAGTCTATCTGGCGGCGCAAGACCGTGATTTTGACATTTTATATCTCGACATTGATATGCCGCAGATGTCCGGCATGGAATTGGCCGAAAAAATCCGGGAGACAGATCAAGACGTCATCCTCATTTTTTGCACGAATTTGCAGCAATTCGCGCTGAACGGGTACAGTGTCGGCGCGCTGGGCTTTATTGTAAAGCCGATACAGTGGTACTCCTTCCATATGTATCTGACGCGGGCGCTGAAGGTGCTGCAAAAGCGCGCCGGTCAAAAGACTGCGCCGCCGCACATTGTCGTCAAGGACGGCACCGTGACGCGGCTGCTGGATGCAGCGGAAATCGCCTATGTGGAGGTGCGCCAGCACGACCTGCTGTACAACCTGTGCGGCGGGGACGGTAAGACCGAGATCATCAAAAACCGCGGTTCGATGCAGGAAATCGCGGCGCAGCTGACGCCCTACGGCTTTGTACGATGCAGCGCCAGTTATCTTGTGAACCTGCGCTGTATCACGGCGGTAAGCCGTATGAATGTCTATATCGGCGGGGCGGCACTGCCCATCGGGCGCACCTACAAGGACGCCTTCACCGAAGCATTTTCTCGATATATGGCAAAAAAGGAGTGGGAAGACCCGTGCCGGTCATAAATTGGATACTGAACCAGCAAGTCCAGCTGGGTATGATTCTATGCGCTGGCCTGTTTGTCCCGTGGGGGCAGCGCCGCAGCTGCTTCGTTCCGCGGTTGGCGGCGGGTGTATGGGGCTTTCTCGCACTGACGAACACCCTGACATTTCTGCCGCTTTGGGCAAGATTGCTGCTGTATACGACGCTGCTGTTTGGTCTGATATGGTTCAGCTTTGACTGCAGCCCGCTGCACGCCCTGTTTTATACAACCTGTGCCTACGCGGTGCAGCACATTGCCAGTAAGCTGGCCTATATGCCTATTATTTGGCTGATTCAGCATGGGCGCACGGACAGGTTCGATACCTTTGTCATTCTGCTTTTCAGCAACCTTGTGGTCTGTCTGGTCATCTACCTGCTGTTCACCCTGCGCATCCGGCGCGGGCGCCTGCTGTTTGACAATGTCAAGACCGTGCTTTACTCCGGCTTTTTCCTGATTGCCGCGGTCTACCTGAGTGTTGTGCTGGAGGATGTCCTGGACAGCAGCGCAGAGTCCTACCTGACCGCCTATCTGGCGCTGAATGCGTTCTGCATCCTGTTTGCCATCACGATTCTGGCGCTGGAATTTTCAAATTGCAGCATCAAAAGTCTGGAACACGAGAATGAAATGCTGGCGCAGCTGTTGGAATGTGACAAGCAGCAGTATGAGCAGGCAAAAAAAGACATGGAAAAAATCAACATCCGCTACCATGACCTGAAACAGCAGTATTCCCGCGCCACAGATGAGGAACGCGCCCGTCTGGAAGAAGAAATGGACAACCTGAACCTGCGCTATCTCACCGGGAATAAGGCGCTGGACATCACACTGACCCAAAAGTCGGCACTCTGCGGGCAGGCAGGGATTCAGCTGGTCTGCTCGGCAGACGGCAGTTGTCTGGAGAATATGAAGCACTACCACATTTACTCCTTGCTGGGCAATGCGCTGGACAATGCCATTGAGTGTCTGACGCAGGTAAGCGATGCGTCTAAGCGGGTCATCACACTGGACATCAGCCGCTGCCGTGACATGGCGGTCATCCGCGTGCAGAACTACACCCCCGCACCGCCGACGCTGCGGGACGGCGCTATCGTCACAACCAAGCAGGATACCGAGGAGCATGGCTACGGCATAAAAAGCATCAAAAGCATTGCCGAGCTGTACGGCGGCACGGCAGACTGCTTTGTGGAGGACTCGATTTTTTACCTGGTGGTCACCTTCCCCTGCGGGAAAAGCCAAAAAGAAACTGCATAACCCAAAAGCGACTGCCGAAAGGCGGCCGCTTTTCTTCGTTGTCATTTGTGCCGTGTTTTTTGACATTTACGCCAACTGCATTGACCCGGTCAACGCTTCCCTTTATGATAGCTTTGTGAAAAAGATACGAAAAGCTTCTGCAAAAGGGAAGTGCACAGCCCTTGGCAGCAAGCGCATCGTATCATTCATCTGTGACAGTTTAGGAAGGAGAAAAACCTATGGCACAAAAGGAAACCTCAAGCAAGTCCCGCCGTTGGCTGGGCTTGTCCGGCGCGGCTGTGCTGGTGGCCAACCTTGTCCTGACCGGAACGACTATTGCGTTCCAGCAGGAAGGCGAAGTCAACCATGCACTCGGCATCGAAGGCGCTGGCGCATCTTACGGCGGCACGGAGTTCTCCGCTGACGGCACCCTGTCTGATGCAAGCTACGAAAAGTACATCGAAGCCGCTTATCAGTTCTGTGAGCAGGAAGAAGAAGAGGGCAGCGTGCTGCTCTACAACCGCAACAACGCCCTGCCGCTTTCCGAGTCTGAGCGCAACGTCACGGTCTTTGGCCGCGGCAGCATCGACCCGGTGTTCCGCAGCACCGCAGGCGGTTCCTCCACAAACCCGGATTACCAGAAAACCCCCGTTGACGCCCTGCAGGATGCCGGCTTCAACGTGAACCAAACCGTGCTGGACGCCTACGCTTCCGCCGAAGCGCCGAAAGCAAGAAGCGTTTCCAGCGTGGGCGAATATGACCCGGCGCTGTTCACCGGCAGCGTCACCGACTCGTTTGCGTCCTATGGCGATGTCGCGTTTGTTACGCTGTCCCGCTTTGCCACCGAGGGTAACGACCTTGCGATGGTCAACGACGAGGGCAAGCGTATGCTGGAGCTGGACGACAACGAGAAAGCGATCTTCCAGAAAATCAAGGATTCCGGCAAATTCAAGAAAACCGTCGTCTTGCTGAACTCCGTCTTTGCGATGGAGATGGACTGGCTGGACGAGTACAATGTTGACGCTGTGCTGTGGGTCGGCAACCCCGGCTTCTACGGTATGCCCGGCGCCATCCGCGTTGTGACCGGTGAGGTCAACCCCTCCGGTCACACCACCGCCACCTTTGCCGCCAACTCCCTGTCCGCGCCCAGCGCCGAAAACTTCGGTCTGCACGCCTACAACTACGGCAGCAAAACGCCCCGCGCGGCAGGCGACAGCTTTGTCAGCTATAACGAGGGCATCTATGTCGGCTACCGCTACTACGAGACCCGCTACGAGGACACCATCCTCGGTCAGGGCAACGCCGATTCCGCGGTTGGCACCAAAGCCTCGACCGATGGCTGGAACTACGCTGAGGAGGTCTGCTTCCCCTTCGGCTACGGTCTGTCCTACACGACCTATGAGTACAGCCTTGACAAACTGGACTACAACAGCGACACCGACACCTTCACGGCGACCGTCACGGTGAGCAACACCGGCGATAAGGACGGCAAGGCTACGGTGGAGCTGTACGGACAGTCCCCCTACACCGACTACGACAAGCAGAACAACGTCGAAAAGTCCTCGATCCAGCTGCTGGGCTATGACAAAATCGACGTGGCCGCAGGTGCATCCGAGACTGTCACGGTTGATGTGCCCGGCTACTTCCTCGCGTCCTATGACGCCAACGGCGCGAAGGGCTACATCCTCGATGCGGGCGATTACTACTTCGCCGTCGGCAACGGCGCACACGAGGCACTGAACAATGTGCTGGCCGCCAAGTGCGGTGACGCCGTTGCGGGCAAGCTGATCGATCAGGACGGCAATGTCGTCACCGGCAACACCGCCGCTGTGGCCACTTGGACCGCCCCCAACACCGAGGTCGATACCGAAAAGTACCGCAACTCCCGCTACAACAGCGATGTGGAAGTCACGAACACCTTCGACGACGCCGATGTGAATTACTGGGCGAACGACGACGAAAAAATCACCTACCTGTCCCGCAGCGCGTGGGATACGACCTACCCCACCACGCTGGAGACCCTGACGGTCAACGATAAGCTGTACAACGGTCTGAATATGCAGACCTACGTCAAGGCGGCCGACGCCAAGAGCGTTTCCGACTTCAACCTCGGCGTGGAGCTGGATGAGAAGATCAACTTCAGCGATATGATCGGCGTTGCCTTCGACGACCCGAAGTGGAACGACTTCCTTTCTCAGCTGACGCTGAGCGATCTGCTCATCAACATGGGCGACTCCAAGGGCATCAAGGCTGTCAAGGCTGTCAACAAGCCCGGCTGCACCATCGTCGATGGTCCCGAGGGCATGAACGGTCAGTTTAAGTACGGCGACCGCCGCAACTGCACCGGCTGGGCTACGCTGCCCATCGTCGGCGCAACCTGGAACCACGATGTGCAGACCCGCTTTGGCGAGATGTACGGCGAGGATGCGCTGTATGCGTCCATCCCCATCGCCTACGCGCCCGGCGCGGACACCCTGCGTTCTCCCTACTCCGGTCGTACTTCTGAGTATTTCTCCGAGGACGGCGTTCTCAGCTACTATGCTGCCAAGGCCGTTTCCCGCGGTATGCGCAACAAGGGTCTGATCGGCACGGTCAAGCACTTCTTCCTGAACGAGCAGGAAGCCGGTCGTCAGGGCATTTCCACCTTTGCGAACGAGCAGGCCATCCGCGAGATCTATATGCGCGCCTTTGAGGGTTCTCTGGCTGAGGGCGATTCTCTCGGCGTTATGACCGCTTACAACCGTATCGGCGTTATGTACGCTGCCGCTAACCAGGGCATCCAGCACATCCTGCGCGACGAGTGGAACTACGGCGGCTACATCATCGACGATGCACTGACTGCGTCCGAGTATTCCTCCGCCCCCGAAATGCTGATGGCGGGCAACAACATCTTCTGCCTGGATACCGCCCGCCCGACCGAAATCGAGAAGCTGATCACCAGCACCGATGACGGCGACCTGCTGCAGAAGGTCATCGACTCCAACCATTATCTGTACTACATCATGCTGCAGTCCTCTATGGGCGGCTCCGGCGCGGAGGACGTTGTCGTTTCCGACGCAGCCCCGTGGTGGCAGACGACCCTGCGCGCCCTCGATGTTGTGTTCTGCGCACTGGCCGTTGCCGCTGTCGTGATGTATGTGCTGCATACCTACACGGACGTTTTCTCCGAGGAAAAGCGGAAGAATCGTGCCGCCAAAAAGAATTGATGGAGGTGGAACCTGATGAATAAAGGCTTGAAAAATAAAGGGCTGGGCAGCTGGTTCTGCCTTGCCGCAGCGCTGGTCGCGCTGATCACCGGCATTGTATTCCTGCTCACACAGGCCACGGCTGCCCCTCTGGGTCACTCCGGCACGATGGCCGGCGTGGTGCTGCTGGTCGGTGCTGCCGCTTCGCTCGTTTTCTTCTTTGTTTCCGTTCCGTTCAGCGCACTGATTCAGGCGGTCATTTATAATATCGCCCTGTATCTTGTCGTTGTGCAGTTGTATTTCGTCTTTGCCGATGTCATCAACCATGTCACCTTTGCGGGCGGCAACGCCGGTCTGTGCGTGTTCTATATGGTCGGCACGTTCATTGCCTGCCTGCTCAGCGTGATTGCCTGCTTCTGCAAGCAGACGAAAACCGGCGAGGCAAAAGCCACCGGCAAACAGTTTGCTGCCGCCGGTGCGGTGGTCGTGGTCGCTGCGGTCTGCGTGGGCGGTTTCTCCCTGCAGAGCAGCAGCCTGCCCTCGGCCGACAGTGCGGAGGTTGCCCCCGATGCGGCGCAGACTTCTGCCGATGGTCCCGTTATGAACTACAACGACAACGAGTTCACCTCCAAGACGCTGGATGACCTGGTTGCCATCCCGCAGGAAACCTGGGAAGCCAAGGAGCCGAACGGGGAAGTTGCCTACTTCTTCGAGGGTCAGTACACCGAGGGCTTCAGCACCATCGTGGACCCGGCGTGTCTGGATATGTACTGCTACACCGACGGTTCGATGTGGGGTTCCTTCAGCGGTCCCAGCACCTCCGTGGGCGGCGACTCTATCTCCCATGTTTACGGCTACTGGTACAACTACGATGAAAACGGCGAGAAGAACTTCGTCATTCATCTGCTGGGCAACCAGGACGCAGACGGCACTGTGCGCCCCACCAATGTGGAGGGCGGCGCAGATGCGGATATCTTCGTCTTTGACACCGACCACGGCGCATACAGCATGGAAGCCAGCCTGAGCTATGGCGTTTATGGCGGTGCGTTCACTCGTAACATCAACATCTACGGTCAGCCCTATGCCCCTGCCAAGAGCCTGACGATCGATGCCTCCAACCTGCGCACCTTCTACACGGGCGACACCTTCAACCCGGGTGAGCTGGTTGTGACGGCTACCCGCGCCAACGGTGCGGAGGAGTCCATCTGGGGCGGTCGCTTGACCTTCACCGGTTACGACAGCGACACCACAGGCACCAAGACCGTGACGGCCTCCTTCCTGGGTGCGACCGCTACGTTTGAAGTGCAGGTCGAGGATCTGGTCACCGAGCAGTACACGGGCAGCTATGAGCTGGTGCAGGGCGAGACGCCCACCGCAACGGATGCCGTGCTGCTGGTGGATTACTCCCACAAGGTCTGCACGCTGACTGCCGCCGACGGCTCTGCATCCATCACCGGCACGCTGGTGGATGCGCAGGACAATGCCCTTACCATGACCCTGAACGGCAGCGATGCCCTGACGGTGCCCATCACCGAGGGTGAGGACGGCAGCAAGCAGCTGACCATCCCCGCCCACGACGAAATCGTCTCCGGCTGGGGCTCCAGCACCACCTACTCCATCAACGAGGCTGTGGTCACGCTGGCGGCAGAGTAAGCGTCCATTGCCCCTGATAAAACATAACGGTACTTGCTGAATGAAAGCCGCGTCTGATGTCTGCTTGCAGGCGTTGGATGCGGCTTTTCTTATGAGAAGGGAAAAATATATGCAAAATACAGAACTTTTGCTGAAAGAATTGACCTTGGAAGAAAAATGCGCGCTGCTTTCCGGCGCGGAAACCTTCAAAACGCGGGGTATGCCCGAACACGGCATCCCGCAGATCTGGCTGTCGGACGGTCCCCACGGCTTGCGCAAGCAGGCGGGGGAGAGCGACCACTTGGGGCTGAACCCCAGCGTGCCCGCCACCTGCTTCCCCACGGCGTCGGCTGTTGCAAACAGCTGGGATGCCGCGCTGGGCGAGGAAATCGGCGCAGCCTTGGGCGAGGAAGCCGCTGCGCAGGAAGTGTCGGTGGTGTTGGGACCGGGGCTTAACATGAAGCGCAACCCGCTGTGCGGGCGCAGCTTTGAGTATTTCTCCGAGGACCCGTATCTCGCGGGCAAGCTGGCAGCGGGATATATTCGCGGCATCCAGTCCAAGGGCGTAGCCGCCTGCCCGAAGCACTTTGCCGTCAACAGTCAGGAAACGCGGCGTATGGCTTCGGATTCCATCGTGGACGAGCGCACCCTGCGGGAAATCTACCTGACTGGGTTTGAAATTGCCGTCAAAGAGGGGCATCCCCGCAGCATTATGTCGTCGTACAATCTTGTGAACGGTACGTATGCCAACGAGAATAAGCACCTGCTCATGGAGATTTTGCGCGGTGAGTGGGGCTTTGACGGCGCGGTCATCACAGACTGGGGCGGAAGCAACGACCACGCGCTGGGTGTGAAAAACGGCTCCACGCTGGAAATGCCCGCGCCCGGCGGGGACAGTGTGCGCGAACTGCTGGCGGCGGTGGAAAGCGGGAAAATCTCTGAATCCGACATCGACGCCCGCTTGTTAGAGTTGCTGCCGTTGGTGTTTGATACCAAGGCTGCACTGGACGCTGCCCCGCGCGAGTTTGATGCGGCAGCCCATCATGCGCTTGCCCGCCGCGCCGCCGCGGAAAGCCTTGTGCTGCTGAAAAACGAGGGCGCTTTGCTGCCGTTGGCGGCGGGTACCAAGGTGGCTGTCATCGGTGACTTTGCCAAAAATCCGCGCTATCAGGGCGCAGGCTCCAGCATGGTGAACTCGACACAGGTGGATGTGCTGCTGGATAAGCTGATCGACTCCGAGTTGAACGTTATCGGGTATCAGCAGGGCTTTGACCGCCACGGTAAGCCGGATGCTGCTTTGCAGAAATCTGCCTGCGAACTGGCGACACAGGCAGATACAGTTATTTTGTGCATGGGTCTGGATGAAATCGCCGAGAGTGAGGGTCTTGACCGCAGCAATCTGCGCCTTGCGCAAAATCAGGTGGATCTGCTGCAGGCTGTGGCGGCCGTCAACCCGAAAATTGTCGTGGTATTGTACAGCGGCAGCGTAGTCGAAACGCCGTGGCTGGACAACTGCCAAGCCCTGTTGTACGCCGCCTTAGGCGGTCAGGCGGGGGCGGGCGCCGTTGCGGATGCACTGACCGGCAAGGTCAACCCCTGCGGCAAGCTGGCAGAAACATGGCCGTTGGCCTACGCCGACGTACCCAGCGCCGCCGACTTTGCCACCCGCCGCAAGACTGTGGAGTACCGCGAGGGGCTGTACATCGGCTACCGCTACTTTACCACGGCGGAAAAAGCTGTGCGCTTCCCGTTTGGCTATGGCATGAGCTACACGACGTTTGCGTACAGCGATATGGCTGCCGATGAACAGGGGGTCAGCCTTACCGTAACGAACACCGGCAGCGTGGCAGGTACGGAAATCGTGCAGCTGTATGTTGCTAAAAAGAGCAGTGAGCTTTTCCGCCCTGTCAGGGAACTGAAAGGCTTTGCCCGCGTAACACTCGCCCCCGGTGAGAAACAGCGCATCACCATTACGCTGGACGATAAGGCGTTCCGTTTCTGGAATGTCAAGGCTAACCGCTGGGAGATCGAGGGCGGCGAGTATGAGCTGCTTGTCGGCGCAAGCGTGGAGGACATCCGGCTGTGCGAGAAAATCTCCGTGCATGGAACGGCTACCGTGCATCCGTATGAGGATAGGGACTTGGATTGCTATTATAAGGGCAATGTGCTGAGCGTTTCCGATGCGGACTTTGAAAAGCTGCTGGGGCATCCCATCCCGAACGGCAAAACCAAAATTGACCGCAATCTGACCTTGGGCGAACTGAACCACGCACGCAGCCCGCTGGGCTGGCTTGTCTGGCTTGTGCTGACGATCCTGCTGGATGTCAGCTATAAACGCGGCAAGCCGGATCTGAACATTTTGTTCCAGTACAATATGCCCCTTCGCGCCTTGGCAAAGATGACGAACGGCGCCATCAGCATGGGCATGGTGGACGGCATTGTCATGGAATTGCAGGGCTTCTGGATCCTGGGTCTTGTGCGGGTGATTTATGAAGCGATTAAGAATGTGGTGCTGAATGCGCAGATGGAAAAGCGTCTGCGCGGCGCTTGATGGAGGTTGCATTATGCAGTTTTGGAATAATTTTGCGGCAAAACACCCCGCCGCCGCCAAGTGGGTGCGCGAGGGCGGTTTGTTCGTCATCGTGTCGAATCTGATTACCGTGTTCAAGTATCTGCTGCTGCAATTTTTGCCCGCTGCGTTCAGCAGTCTGCCGGTGGTGGATTTCGGCTGGCCCGGCGTGGATGTGA
>OLOP01001570.1_pt1 | contig 14442 bp, 9 predicted proteins | sample 1672381 | NCBI WGS metagenome assembly OLOP01 (sample SAMEA3136678, study PRJEB25190) | human gut metagenome | biome: human gut; feature: human-associated habitat; material: faeces | place: Austria | collected 2013 | reverse complement strand
AAACGCCTTATCGTGCAAGCACGAACGGCTTTTTGACCTTTTGACACTGGTATCACAAAATAACAGGTAACAGAACAGGAAGAAATAAGATGAAATCAACTAGAAACGGATCCAGATTGGCAGATCAGGGAACAAAAGAAATGCTGCCAGTTATTTTTTCTCTTGCGTGGCCAACTATGCTGGAACAGCTGATGCAGACTGCAGTACAATATATGGACACTGGTATGGTAGGCGTTCTGGGAACAAGTGCAACGGCCGCTGTTGGAGCTACCAGTACAGTAAACTGGCTGATTGGAAGTACGATTTCTGCGATCAGCATAGGATTTCTGGCATACATATCCCAGTCAATCGGAGCAGGAAAAAAAGAACAGGCAAAAAAAGCTTCAGGACAGGCTGTGCTGACAGTTGTGATCGTAGGAATATTTTTTACAATTCTGACAATGGGACTGAGCAGTAAAGTCCCTGTGTGGATGCAGGTAGATCCTTCTATTCAGAAACTGGCATCCAGCTATTTCCTGATCCTCTATGCACCGATGCTTTTTCGAACTGCGAACATTATTTTTGGAACTGTCCTAAGGGCAGTGGGCGATACCAAAACACCTATGCGGGTAGGAGTTGCTTTTAATGTTATCAACATTGTACTGAACTTTTTCTTGATATATTCCACCAGAACTGTGCTGATCGGTGGAAAAGAACTGGTGATCCCAGGCGCAGGATGGGGCGTTCAGGGTGCAGCAGCAGCGAGTGCTATAGCTTATACCATTGGAGGTATTGCAATTACTGTTAAATTATGGAAGCATACTGATATATCTCCAAAAGGTCAGAGCTTCCTGCCGGATTCGGCAGTTCTGCGCCCCTGCCTGAAAGTGGCTGTTCCAAATATGTTTCAGCGCTTTGCCACGTCCCTTGGATATGTGGCATTTGCATCCATGATCAATTCTTTGGGCGAGACTGCAACGGCAGCCCACACTATTGCCAATACAGTAGAATCTGCTTTTTATATTCCTGGATATGGAATGCAGACAGCAGCAGCTACTCTTGCAGGCAATGCTCTTGGAGCCAATGACAATAAAAAACTTAACAGCCTTGCCAGGGCAATTGTGCCGTTGGAAGTGGGACTGATGGTTATTTCCGGAAGTCTGTTGTTTATTTTTGCGCCGATATTGATCAGGCTGTTTTCATCAGATGCGCAGGTTATCCGTCTGGGAAGTACGGTACTTCGTATGGTTGCTGTTTCCGAACCGTTTTATGGTGTACCTATTGTGATCGAGGGCATGATGCAAGGTGTGGGGAAAACAGTAACTCCCTTTATTTTCAATGTAGCGGGAATGTGGGGGGTAAGAATTCTGGGTACTTTTATCTGCATCAATCTTCTTGGATTGGGACTTGTGTCTGCATGGGGATGCATGATAGGCCACAATATGCTTCTTTTTGTTTTATTCACCTTACATTATTTCAGCGGCAGATGGAATCCTATGAATAAAACAAAAATATCCTTCCAATACAAGAATTGTAAAAAGTAACCAAAAATCACAAGCTTGACAGCAGAATATATAGGCTTTATACTGAAAAATAATGAATAAGAGCCGTCACGGCTTGGAATGGATGACGTTAATATGGAAAAAAGCGTGAAAGACAATCCTGAATACAAAATGAAACGGCAGGGAATCATTATCGGACTGGTCTGTCTTGCTGTGATGGCGTTTCTGACGATTTTTCTTATGAGCAGATATCGTCAAAGAACAGAGAAGATTTTTACAGAGCTTATGGAGGAATCACTTTTATCCACCCATTCGGAAGCACTGACAGAAATGGAGAATTTCCTGGCTGGTTCAGCTGGAGCAGATAAGGTGGAGGAAGCCTGGGAGGCTCTGAACGAGGACGAGGGGAATGTGCTTCACTATGTGTGCAATTCAGATGGGAAAATCCTGGCAGGAGATATGCGGATTTTTGACATTGAATACACGGTGGCGACAGTGCTTCGTTCGCAGCACGTGAAGGACAACCGCATTTCTCAGGTGGAAAAATCACTTAAAAAGCTGACCTATGGAGCACCGCATATTTTCACGGAGCTTGAGAAAACGGATATCTATCTGGTGGCATCCAAGTTGGAAGGCAGAGACTGTATTCTGTTTTCAGAATATCGTTCCGCCAAAATGAAGAATTATAAAGCAATACTCATCAATGGAAACCGCATGATTATTTTTACGCTTCTTGGATGCGCATTGATCATGGTATTTTTTACAGTACGCTTCTATATGAAGCAGCAGAAGAAAGTGATGAAAGGTCAGGCAAGGTACGACATTTTGTCGGAGTTTTCGGACACAGTTCTTTTTGAATATGACTGCCTGGAAAAAACACTGGTATTTACGCCAAATATAACCACTTTATTTGGACTGAAGGAAATCGGTCCGATCAGGCCTTTTGACAATGACACAGATTTCACAATGGTTCATCCAGATGATGTGGCGAAGGTAAAGGCACTTCTTTCTACAATTGGTGATAATTCTGATGAGGTTGATGATTTTGTAATCCGTTTTAAGGATAAGAACGATAATTATCGTTGGGTGCGATGGATGGGGCGTCTGATACGAGGCCGTCTTGGTACACCGCAGGCATTTCTGGGCAAGATTTCTGACGTTCAGGATGAGATGATCAGAGAACAGGATCTTCGTGAAAAAGCCTCTGTTGATGGTCTTACAGGTGCTCTGAACCGTAAGGCTGCAGAGCAGAAAATCAATACGCTTATGCAGGATAAAGATTGTAAAGGTTACCTGCTTATGCTTGATATTGATGATTTTAAGACGGTAAATGATACAATGGGGCATGCAATAGGTGACCTTGCATTGATTACTTTGGTAAAACTTCTGAAGGAACATTTCCGCAGGAATGACATTATCGGTCGTCTTGGCGGTGATGAATTTATTGTGTTTATGACAAATATAGAACTTGCTTCAGCCGTTGAAGCAAAAGGTGCGGAAATTCTTGATATTCTGGCAAAGTCAGAGACTACACCACATTTTACCGTGAGTATTGGAGTGGCGGCTTATCCTGCAGCTGGAAACGACTATGAAAGCCTGTATCTGGCGGCGGATAACGCAATGTATGCTTCAAAGAAATCCGGTAAGAACAGAATTCATGTAGATAATGGTCAGCAGAAAAAAGAATGATCATAAAAGGTATCGCTTTGAGACTAAAGGAAGGTGACAAAAATGCGGTTACAGATTGTACAGGATGCATTAAAAAAGAAGAATATCAAATACGAATATACAGAGATTGATGGCTGCGGAAGTCTTGATTTTCTGTTTCGTGGATTGAAATTTCATGTGTGGGAGTATGAGGACCGTGTCTGGGGAGCAGAGACAAATATTTATGAAGCGGGACGCAGTCAGGATATTGAGGGCAACTATGAAGAGGTCATTGCCAGAGAGATTTTATCATGGCCCGATATGATGCCAGGAAGTTGAGGAATGGGATGAAATACGAGATCAGCAATGAATTTCTTAAAGTAAAGGCTGACGCAGAAGGTGCTATTTTGTGGTCCGTGACAGATAAGGACGGATTTGAGTATATCTGGCAGGGAGATGACAGATACTGGAATGAGCATGGTGCCAATCTTTTTCCCTATATTGCCAGATTATGGGAGAAATCATACATATTTCAGGGGAAAACTTATCATATGGATATTCACGGTTTTGCCAAGGATTCTGTTTTCTCCTGTGAGAAAGCAGGGGAGAATGAACTGGTGTTTGCAATGGAAGATACCAGGGAAACGCTGGAACAGTATCCATTTCATTTTCGTTTTGAGATCCGATATCTGCTTGAGAAAAATACTTTAAAAGTTCTCTATTCGGTAAAAAATAAGGATGAGAAAACGATGTATTTTGGAATCGGCGGTCACCCGGGATTTAATATTCCTATGGAAGAGGGACTGTCCTTTGAGGATTATGAATTGGAATTTTCCAGGGCATGTGAGCCGCAGCGCATTCTTTTTTCACAGGAGTGTTTTGTGGAGGGGAAGGAGTCTTATGAACTTTTGGAAGGCAGACGGATTCCTCTTCGTCATAATCTTTTTGATGAAGATGCTATTGTGCTGGAGAAAACCTCTGGAGAGGTTCTGCTTCACAGTACGAAGGGCAAAAAGGCAGTGAAGGTATCTTATGCGGATATGCCTTATGTCGGTTTCTGGCATATGCCCTGCATGGATGCTCCTTATGTTTGCATTGAGCCGTGGTGTTCCCTTCCATCCAGACAGGGAATTACAGAAAATCTGGAGGAACAGAAGAACCTTATTTCACTGGAAGCTGGCAGGGAGTGCCAGATTTCCTGGACCATGGAAATTCTCTAGGGCGTGCAGATTGCGGGAATGATTTTTAAATACTCGCAAGGAAGGCAGGGTATGTAATATGAAAAAGAAGCAGGGGGCGAACTGCGAATATTGTGTAAACTATTCTTACGACGATGATTATGAGTGCTATACTTGTGATATGAACCTTGACGAAGATGAGATGTATCGTTTTATTACAGGAACCTATCACGATTGCCCTTATTTCCGCATGGGGGACGAGTACAGAGTAGTAAGAAAACAGATGTAAAAAAAGTAAAAATAACTATTGACAAATAAAATCGAACGTGGTATTTTATTACAGAACGCTGCCGAAGACAGTAGGTGCCGTAAGGCATAAGGATTAAAACGCCTACCGAGGACTAAGTATTCTTTCGTAAGAATTACGTTGAGCCTTGCTGTCTTACAGTAAGGCTTTTTTTGGCGGTATATCAAATTCTATAAGGAGGTGTACCATTTCATGGCAAAAGTAGAACTGAAACAACCAATCGTAGAAGAAATCGCTAACAATATTAAAGACGCACAGGCTGTTGTTCTTGTTGACTACAGTGGTCTTACAGTTGAGCAGGATACTATTTTACGTAAAGAGTTAAGAGAGTCCGGCGTACAGTACAAGGTTTACAAAAACACTTTAATGCGTCGTGCATTTGAAGGTACTCCATGTGCAGATCTTGACAAGCACTTACATGGAACAAACGCTATTGCAATTTCTGCAACAGACGCTACTGCTCCTGCAAGAATCCTTGCTAAATTTGCAAAACAGTATCCGGCACTTGAGTTAGTAGCTGGTATTGTTGAGGGTAACTACAACGATCAGGCAGGAATCCAGGCACTGTCCCAGATCCCGTCCAGAGAAGAACTTCTTGGCAAACTGCTTGGAAGTATCCAGTCTCCTATTACCAACTTTGCTCGTGTGCTTAATCAGATCGCAGAGCAGAAGGGTGGAGAGGCTGAGGCACCAGCAGCAGAATAATTTAAGTTTCTGTCGCTGAATCGAATCATTGATTCCACAAAAAATTTAAAAATGGAGGAAAATTATAATGGCAAAGTTAACAACAGCTGAGTTTATCGAAGCAATCAAAGAGTTATCTGTATTAGAGTTAAATGATTTAGTAAAAGCTTGCGAGGAAGAGTTCGGTGTATCCGCAGCAGCAGGCGTTGTTGTAGCAGCAGCAGGTGCTGGTGAAGCAGCTGAGGAGAAAGATGAGTTTGACGTAGAGCTTACAGAAGTAGGTCCTAACAAAGTTAAAGTTATCAAAGTTGTTCGTGAGATCACAGGCTTAGGTCTTAAAGAAGCTAAAGAAGTTGTTGATGGTGCTCCGAAAATGGTTAAAGAGGGCGCTTCCAAAGCAGAGGCTGAGGATATCAAAACTAAACTTGAGGCTGAAGGCGCTAAAGTTACTCTTAAATAATTTAGGTGTATTTAAGCGAACCATGCTCCCCGCAGAAGTCTGTCGTGCAGGCCACTGCGGGGATTTTTTTGTGTAACAGGAAATTCTGTTGGAGTTTCCTGCAATCAGGATTCTTTTTGTGCAAGGAGATTCTGAATGAATATAAAAATGTTTTTGACTGTAACATTACTGGGAGTTTCTTTATATCTGGGAGGCAGTTCTGTTATATATGCTGAATCAGCAGAAAATGTGACGGAGAATTTTGAAGACAGCTTTTCAGATTGCGATCTTGAGCCGGAAATGGAAGAGGATGAGACTGGCTTCTATGGCGGAACAGCTGAGGTGGGATTTTTTTCAGCAGATGAGTCTGATAATGATTTTGAAGAGGAGCCAGAAGAAACTCCGCTTACACCTGTACCTTCTGGTAATGAACAGCAGATTTTGGCGGCTATTCCCGAAAACGCTACAGTAGTGACTTTAGATGTGGCTGATGGAAGTGATATTACCGAAACCTTGAATACAGTGCTTCACTTTATGGGGCAGAGAGCTACAGATGAAACTCCTTGTACGGTAATCATCCCGCAGGGAAGCTATCTGATTTCCGGAACTATCCATATGTACAGCAATCTTACTCTTTATGCAGAAGGAGCTGTACTGACGAAATCCTGTACAGATAAGCATGTGGTCCTCAGACTGGGAGATGACATACTTTCTGCCGGAGGTTATGATGGATATCACAATATCACCATTGAAGGCGGAACCTGGGATCTGAATTACCCGGTTGTCGAAGATAAGGAAGGCACAGGCGGTTTTGTAGGCTTCAGGATTGGACATGCCAGACACGTAACTGTGAAGAACGTAACATTTCTAAACAATTTGAAATCTCATTTTCTTGAGCTGGCAGGTACGGAAGATGTAACCGTGACTGGCTGTACATTCCGGGGATATTGGCAGGAATATGAAGGCGGCGGACAGGAATGCATTCAGCTGGATGCATGTCTGGACTATATTTTTCCAGGATATCAGCCCTTTGATGGAGCAGTTTGTGAGAATGTCAGGATTACGGATAACATTTTTGAGAATGTGTTTGCAGGAGTGGGCAGTCACAGCATGATTTACGACAGACCATACCGGAACATCGTGATTCAGGGGAATACCTTTCGAAATGTGAAAAAGAGAGCTGTCTGGTGCCTGAATTACGTGGATTCTGCTGTGGAGGACAATATAATAGAGAATGCAGGCGGCGGAGTGCTTGTGAGCTGCATGTATTTCCCGAATACCCATCTTATGCCAGGAACTGCTGCGGGAATGGCAGGAAACCACCAGAATGCGGGCATTTCCGTGAAAAACAATCAGATTTCTATTTCTTCAGTGAGCCAGATCAATGGAAACACATGGAGAGGATATGGAATTGAAGTCCAGGGAGCCTGGGTAAGTGACAGCTCAAAGGCACAGGCTAAGGGAATTCCGACAGGTATTTATAAGGAAACCGGTGTTGAGGTAAAGGGAAATATGATCACAGGGAATGGAAATGGAATTCGCCTTTATCTAGCTGATGGCTGTACAGTGGAAAATAATCAGTTGAAACTGCAAAAAACTGCATCCTTTTCCAATATGGGAATTTACCTGTCTGCTTCTTCCAAAAATGTGATAAAAGATAATCAGGTATCAGGTTGTAAAAATGTAGGAATCTACGCTTATGACGGCGGAAAGCTGGGGACTCCATCCACAGAGAATCAAGTCCTGGATAATGTGATTTCAGGTATCGGCGGTGATGGAATTCTTATGGAAAATGGCTCTGACGGGTGTGAAGTAAGCCGGAACCGTATATCCTCCGGAAAAAAGAACGGAATTGTTCTCTGGGGCAGCGAGGAGTGTCAGATCACAGCGAATCAGGTGAAAGGCTGTATGCTGGACGGAATATATGTGGAAAATATTGGAAATGCTGTTATAAAATCTAACAGGATTACGAATGTGAACGGCAGAGGAATCCAAGTGATCGCAAGTCAGACTGGAAAACTTTATGGAAATGCGGTTACTGGCAGCAGAAAATGCGGTTTATATGTAAGCAGGTCAAAGATTTCCGGAAACAAAAAGAACCGTCTGGAGAATAATGGCAGTACTTATGCAATTTATGCGGAAAACAGCACTGGAATCATTTCCGTGAAAATGCCTACTGCGTCTAAGATCACCAGAAAGTCAGTGAAGATCACAGGCAAAGCGGCGGGTGGAAAGAAGCTTACAATTTATGCAGTAAGCAGAAACAAGAATAAAAAAATCGGCAGAGGAAGCATCAATTCCAAAAAGAAATATAATATTTCTATCAAAAAACAGAAAAAAGGAACGACGCTTCTCTTTGTATTATCGGATAAATATGGAAACCTTTCTTATAGCAAGAGAAAAGTAAAATAAATTATAACTATTCAGCAATTACAAATAAAAAACAAATGAAAAAACAACAGAAAAGTGCTTGACAGGCTTTTTTTGTTGTGCTATAGTGAAGAATGCTATATTATGGCAAGATATGCCTACTATGCTTATGAAGCAGAGCGGGCTGATGTTGTAATAAATAAAATAAAACAGGGGTGAAACGTCAATGGAAAAAAACAGAATTCGTTCTGTAAAAACTGGAAAAAGCATGCGAATGAGCTACCAGAGACAAAAAGAAGTCCTGGAAATGCCGAACTTGATCGAGGTCCAGAAGGATTCTTACCAGTGGTTTCTCGACGAAGGATTGAATGAAGTATTCGACGATATTTCTCCAATCGCAGACTACGGCGGAAAGCTCAGTCTTGAATTCATCGGCTTCACATTTGATGAAAAAGAGGCTAAATACACCATCGAGCAGTGTAAAGAACGTGACGTAACTTATGCCGCACCTTTGAAGGTTCGAGTGAGACTGATTAACAAGGAAACAGATGAGATCAACGAACACGAGATTTTCATGGGAGACCTGCCGATTATGACCGCGACAGGAACTTTCGTCATTAACGGTGCTGAGCGTGTTATTGTCAGCCAGTTAGTACGTTCCCCTGGAATCTATTATGCCATTGCACACGATAAAATCGGTAAGAGACTGTTTTCCTGTACAGTAATTCCTAACAGAGGAGCATGGCTGGAATATGAGACTGACTCCAACGATGTATTCTATGTGCGTGTGGACAGAACCCGTAAGGTTCCGATCACTGTACTGATCCGTGCACTTGGTGTTGGTTCCAATGCAGAGATCATTGATCTGTTTGGCGAAGAGCCGAAGATCCTTGCAAGTTTCACAAAGGATACTTCTACAAATTATGAAGAAGGTCTTCTTGAACTGTATAAGAAAATCCGTCCAGGCGAGCCGCTTGCAGTTGAGAGCGCAGAGAGCCTGATCAATGCGATGTTCTTTGATCCGAGAAGATATGATCTTGCCAAGGTCGGACGTTATAAATTTAATAAGAAACTTCATTTCAATAAACGAATTGTTGGTCATAAGCTGGCTGACGATGTGGTTGAGGGCTCTACAGGAGAAATTCTTGCAGAGGCTGGTACTATCGTAACCAGAGAACTGGCTGATGCCATTCAGAACGCTGCAGTTCCATTTGTATGGATCCAGGGTGAAGAAGACCGCAGAATTAAAGTCCTTTCTAACTTAATGGTAGACATGCATCACTATCTGCCAGAAATTGAGAACCTGGAAGAGCTTGGAGTTACAGAGTTAGTATATTACCCTGTACTCGAAAAAATTCTGGAAGAAAATGACACACTTGAGGATAGAATTGCTGCTATCCGCAGAGATATCCATGACCTGATTCCGAAACATATTACAAGAGAAGATATTTTTGCTTCTATTAATTACAATATGCATCTGGAATACGGCATTGGAAATGACGACGATATCGACCACTTAGGAAACCGTCGTATCCGTGCGGTTGGTGAACTGCTTCAGAATCAGTACCGTATCGGTCTTTCCAGACTTGAGCGTGTGGTTCGTGAGAGAATGACAACACAGGATGTGGAGAGCATTTCCCCGCAGTCCTTGATCAATATCAAACCTGTAACAGCTGCTGTAAAAGAGTTCTTCGGATCTTCCCAGCTGTCACAGTTCATGGATCAGAACAACCCGTTAGGTGAGCTGACACATAAGAGACGTCTCTCCGCATTAGGACCGGGTGGTCTTTCCAGAGACCGTGCCGGATTCGAGGTACGAGATGTTCACTATTCCCACTACGGAAGAATGTGCCCGATCGAGACACCTGAGGGACCAAACATCGGTCTTATCAACTCACTGGCAAGTTATGCAAGAATCAACGAGTATGGTTTCGTAGAGGCACCGTACCGTAAAATTGATAAATCAGATCCTAAGAATCCGCGTGTCACAGATGAAGTAGTTTATATGACAGCAGATGAAGAGGATAACTATCACGTAGCGCAGGCGAATGAGGCTCTGGATGCAGAAGGACATTTTGTACGTAATTCCGTATCCGGTCGTTACAGAGAGGAGACACAGGAGTATGAGAAGACCATGTTTGATTACATGGACGTATCTCCTAAGATGGTATTCTCTGTCGCAACAGCACTTATCCCGTTCTTACAGAACGATGATGCAAACCGTGCACTGATGGGATCTAACATGCAGCGTCAGGCAGTGCCGCTTCTTACCACAGATGCTCCGGTAGTCGGAACAGGTATGGAGACAAAGGCAGCCGTTGACTCCGGTGTATGTGTGATCGCAAAGAAATCTGGTATCGTAGAAAGCTCTGAATCAAACCAGATCATCATTAAGAGTGATGAAGGAACCAGAGATGTATATAAACTGACGAAGTTCTCAAGAAGTAACCAGTCCAACTGTTACAACCAGAGACCGATTGTATTCAAAGGTGACCGTGTGGAAGCCGGAGAAGTGATCGCAGATGGTCCGTCTACTTCAAACGGAGAGTTAGCACTTGGAAAGAACCCGTTGATCGGATTCATGACCTGGGAAGGTTACAACTACGAGGATGCCGTTCTGTTAAGTGAGAGACTGGTACAGGATGATGTTTATACATCTATCCATATCGAGGAATACGAAGCAGAAGCACGTGATACAAAACTCGGACCGGAAGAGATCACAAGAGATGTTCCTGGTGTCGGTGATGATGCGTTAAAAGATCTTGATGAGAGAGGTATCATCCGTATCGGTGCAGAGGTTCGTGCCGGTGATATCTTAGTCGGAAAAGTTACTCCGAAGGGAGAGACAGAACTGACTGCTGAGGAGAGACTGCTTCGTGCGATTTTCGGTGAGAAGGCAAGAGAAGTACGTGATACTTCCTTAAAGGTACCACATGGTGAATATGGTATCGTAGTTGATGCAAAGGTATTTACAAGAGAAAACGGTGATGAGTTATCTCCTGGTGTAAATCAGGCAGTCCGCATTTATATTGCACAGAAGAGAAAGATCTCTGTCGGTGATAAGATGGCTGGTCGTCATGGTAACAAGGGTGTCGTTTCCCGTGTACTTCCTGTTGAGGATATGCCATTCCTGCCAAACGGACGTCCGCTTGATATCGTATTAAATCCTCTTGGTGTGCCGTCCCGTATGAACATTGGTCAGGTCCTTGAGATTCACTTAAGTCTTGCTGCAAAAGCACTTGGATTTAACATCGAGACACCGGTATTCGATGGCGCGAAAGAGATTGATATCCAGGATACACTTGAGCTTGCAAATGACTATGTAAATATGCCGTTTGATGCTGCAGAAGCAGAAAAAGAAGGCAAAACAGAGAACTTTGAAGAAAAATATAAAGATATATTAAGAGAAGACGTTATGAAGTATCTTTCTGACAACCGTGCACACCGTGCACTGTGGAAAGGCGTTCCGATCTCCCGCGACGGAAAGGTTCAGCTTCGTGACGGACGTACCGGAGAGCCGTTTGATTCACCGGTTACCATTGGACACATGCATTATCTGAAACTCCACCATCTGGTAGATGATAAGATCCATGCACGTTCTACTGGTCCTTACTCCTTAGTAACGCAGCAGCCGTTAGGTGGTAAAGCACAGTTCGGTGGACAGCGTTTCGGAGAGATGGAGGTTTGGGCACTGGAAGCATACGGTGCATCCTATACCTTACAGGAGATCTTAACAGTAAAATCCGATGATGTTGTCGGACGTGTTAAGACTTACGAAGCAATTATTAAGGGTGATAATATCCCTGAACCGGGTATCCCAGAGTCCTTCAAGGTTCTGTTAAAAGAGCTTCAGTCACTTGGTCTGGATGTCAAAGTCTTAGATGAGGACAGAAACGAAGTAGAGCTGATAGAGACAAGCGAATACGGCAATACAGATTTGAATTCCATTATTTCCGGAGATAAGGATTTTGCATTTGAGGACAGTGATTCCTTTGCAAAGATGGGATTCTCACAGAAAGAGTTCAATGCGGAAAATGAAGAACTTGTAGATGTGGATGAGGAACCGGAGGAAGATGAGGATGATTCCGACTTTTTCGACGATGCAGAAGAAAATACTCTTGACGAAGAATAAATAGAAAGGGAGTGTCATAATGCCAGAAACAATGAGTAAAGAAACCACAGGTCAGTCTATCTCATTTGATGCCATTAAAATTGGATTGGCGTCTCCGGAAAAGATCCGGGAATGGTCCAGAGGCGAGGTAAAGAAACCGGAGACCATTAACTATAGAACTTTAAAACCGGAAAAAGATGGTCTGTTCTGTGAAAAGATATTTGGACCGAGCAAAGACTGGGAATGTCATTGTGGTAAATATAAGAAAATCCGTTACAAAGGCGTTGTCTGCGACCGATGCGGCGTTGAGATTACAAAAGCAAGCGTTCGTAGAGAGCGTATGGGACACATTGAGCTTGCTGCTCCGGTATCCCATATCTGGTACTTTAAGGGTATCCCGTCACGTATGGGATTAATCCTTGACTTATCCCCAAGAACTCTTGAAAAAGTTCTTTACTTTGCTTCTTATATCGTACTGGATGCGGGCAACACCGCATTGCAGTACAAACAGGTACTTTCCGAGAGCGAATACCAGGAAGCGAGAGAGCAGTACGGCAGTTCTTTCCGTGTTGGAATGGGTGCTGAGGCTATTCAGGAATTATTACAGGCGATCGATCTGGAGAAAGATTCCGCAGAATTAAAGGCAGAGCTTGAGGATGCAACCGGCCAGAAACGTGCAAGAATCATCAAGAGACTGGAAGTTGTAGAGGCTTTCCGTGAGTCCGGCAACAAACCGGAGTGGATGATCATGACAGTGATCCCGGTTATCCCGCCAGATTTACGTCCTATGGTTCAGCTGGATGGTGGACGTTTTGCAACATCCGATCTGAATGATTTATACAGACGTATTATCAACCGTAACAATCGTTTAAGAAGACTCTTAGAGTTAGGAGCACCGGATATCATCGTCCGCAACGAGAAACGTATGCTTCAGGAAGCTGTTGATGCCCTGATCGATAATGGTCGTCGTGGCCGTCCTGTTACAGGTCCTGGTAACCGTGCATTAAAATCTCTTTCAGATATGTTAAAAGGTAAATCCGGACGTTTCCGTCAGAACTTACTTGGAAAACGTGTTGACTACTCCGGACGTTCCGTTATCTGTGTAGAGCCGAAGTTAAAGATTTATCAGTGCGGTCTGCCAAAAGAGATGGCAATCGAGCTGTTCAAACCGTTCGTAATGAAAGAGCTTGTTGCAAACGGAACTGCACACAATATCAAGAGTGCGAAAAAGATGGTTGAGAGACTCCAGACAGAGGTTTGGGATGTTCTCGAAGACGTTATCAAAGAGCATCCGGTTATGTTAAACCGTGCTCCTACACTGCATCGTCTTGGTATTCAGGCATTCGAGCCGATCCTCGTAGAAGGTAAGGCAATTAAGTTACATCCATTGGTATGTACCGCGTTCAACGCCGACTTCGATGGTGACCAGATGGCTGTGCATCTTCCACTTTCTGTAGAAGCACAGGCAGAGTGCCGTTTTATGTTACTTTCACCGAATAACCTGTTAAAACCGTCTGATGGTGGTCTTGTTGCCGTTCCTTCACAGGATATGGTACTTGGTATCTACTATCTGACACAGGAGAGACCAGGAGCAAAAGGAGAAGGTAAATTCTTCAAGAGTGTAAACGAAGCAATTCTTGCATACGAGAATGGTGTAGTAACACTTCACTCAAGAATCACTGTCCGCATGACAAAGACCATGCCGGATGGAACAACACTTACCGGAAATGTAGAATCTACACTGGGACGCTTCATTTTTAATGAGATCATTCCACAGGATCTTGGATTTGTAGACAGAAGCATTCCGGGCAATGAATTAAAACTGGAAGTAGATTTCCTCGTTGCAAAGAAACAGAATAAACAGATTCTGGAAAAGGTAATCAATATCCATGGTGCAACAAAGACAGCAGAAGTTCTTGATGCCGTAAAAGCTATGGGTTACAAATATTCCACAAGAGCAGCTATGACCGTATCCATTTCCGATATGACCGTACCGCCTCAGAAACCGCAGATGATCAAAGATGCACAGGATACTGTTGACCGTATCATGAAACAGTATAAACGTGGTCTTATCACTGAGGAAGAGCGTTACAAAGAGGTTGTTGAAACCTGGAAAGAGACCGATGAGGAACTGACACATGCACTTCTTTCCGGACTTGATAAATACAACAACATCTTCATGATGGCTGACTCCGGAGCCCGTGGTTCCGATAAGCAGATCAAAC
>OLOP01001566.1_pt1 | contig 14471 bp, 9 predicted proteins | sample 1672381 | NCBI WGS metagenome assembly OLOP01 (sample SAMEA3136678, study PRJEB25190) | human gut metagenome | biome: human gut; feature: human-associated habitat; material: faeces | place: Austria | collected 2013 | reverse complement strand
TTGTTGTTGCAATGCTTGCTACTTCTAATGTGCCGGTATGGGCTGCTGAGTTCAGCGATGGTACTGACGCTTCCGTAGCTACTGAAGCAGATGCGTTCGCTGCAGAAGCTCCTGTTGTTGACGATACAGAAGACGCAGCTCCAGCATCTGTAATGGTAAATGAAGCTGATATTACTCTTAACTTATCTGCAGACAGCAAAAAAGTTGTTTGGGGAGGAGCATCTGTTATCAGTGGTACTGTAACTAAAACTGACGGATCAGAAGTAGAAGGTGGATGGCAGTATCGTTGGGTTGACGAAAAAGGTATTGCATATGCATCTTCTAACGGAAAAGTAGACGATGCAGCTGATATGAGTTTAAATACAACAGCTGACATGGCTGGAAAAACATTAACCCTTTATGTTTACGATGTAGACAGCAATCAGCAGACTCTTTATGACATTAACACAGGTATTTCTGTAGCTGTAGAAAAGAGATCTTTAAATTCTGTGACTGCTACACCTGCAACCACAACAAAAGCATACAACGGTTTTGCTCAGACTATTACTGAAGCTGACGGCGTTGCACTTACTGTTCTGGATTCTGAAAAAGCAAATGTAGCTGCTGATGCTTATGAAACATCTGTAACTAATGCAACTAATAATAAAGAAGAATTCAAACTTACTGTAACAGCAAAAGAAGACTCTGCTTACACAGGCAGTGCTGAACTTGTAATCGGTAAGGTTACAGCAAAAGCATATGCAAAAGGAGATATCCTTGCAACAGCAACAAAAGGACAGTCCTATCAGTATACAGGTAAGGCTATTAAGATTTCCAAAGATAACATTACATTAAAAGAATCTGCTTCCAGTAATAAAGGCGCTGATGGAAAATTAAGCGGTGCTGATTTATCTGCTGCAGTTACAACTGCTCAGGTTGAATATACAAAAGTAGGTGATTACCCCGTTGTTGTATATGTTGACAAAACAAAATTAAAGAACTTCACTGATGCAGATGAGTATTATACAACAAATGAAACTGTTAACGTTGCAAAACGTGATCTCTCTACAGCAGGAACAAAAATTTCAGTGAAAACTTTAAGCGGACAGATTCCAACAAGCATTGCTGTAAAAGATTTAGCTAATTATCTGGCATTTACAGGTGTAGAAGGCTCAGACCTTTCTGCAATTAAAAACTCCAACAAAGAATATACACTCATCGTAAAGAACGCTGATGGTACAGACGCTACAGAATTTAAAAACGGAAGTACATATACTGTTACAGTACGTGCAAAAGACGGTGAAAACTGCACAGGTGAGCAGACATTCACTGTTGTTGCTACTGCAGCTGCATTAAATGCTGTATCTGCAAAAACACAGTATACAACAGATTATACAGGCGATGAGATCAAACCTTCCAAGAGCGATTTAGGAGAACTGGTTATTCAGTATTTCAACGCACAGGGTAAACCCAAAACAGAAGATCTTGGAACAGACGGATACGAAATCACAGGATATACAAACAACGTAAATGCAACAACTGTATATGACGGAAATTACAATCCAGTAGCAAACGCTTACGTTAACATCAAGATTACAAGCGGAACATACAAAGATCAGACAGCATCTATTCCGTTCTTAATCAAACCACTGGTAGTTGAAGCTGATTATGTAACTGTACCGGATGATGTTTCTATTAATAAAGCACTTACAGAAGCAGGCGAATATAAACTTCCTGTAACAGTTGTAGCAAAAGACGAAACAGGCAAAAAAGTAGAAAAAACTCTCACAGACAGCGATTTCACAGTTAAATATGAATATGAAAAAGCTTTCGGTAATGACTTGTTTAACAACATCATTACAAAAGTTACTGTTACAAACACAAACTATATTTTAAAAACAACAAACGGCAAAACAAGAACTGTTACAGCAAGCGGTAAGACAGAAATCGTACCTAAGAAATTAACAGACGCTATGGTTGTTGCAACACCTTCTACTTATACTTACACAGGTGGAAAGATCCAGCCTACTTATGCAGTGCTTGACGGTGCTATTGCTCTTTACAAGAAGGGTGAAGTTAACGATAAAGATGCTGAATATGAGGAAGTAAGCATCAGCAATGCTGTAAATGTTGGTACTGGAACAATCACTGTACAGGGATACAACTACTTCTATTCAGGAAAAGCAACTGGAACATTTACAATCACAGCTGCAAACACAGCAGATGTAAAAGTATCCATCGCTGATCAGGATTACACTGGAAAACAGGTAAGACCTCGTAAATTTACAGCAACATTAAACGGAAACGATGTATCCAACCAGTTTGAAATCGTTTCTTATGGCGAAAACGTTGAAGCCGGAGTCGGAACAGTTGTTCTGAAACCATTAGATGGAAACAAGAACTTCACAGGTTCTAACATCACAGCAAGCTTCAATATCGTAAAAGAAAAAGTAGAAGCTACTCTTAACGTTTATGACAGCAAAGGATTTGACGTAACAGACGCTTATACAGCAGATGTAGATAAAGATGCTGATGGAAATGTAAACGGCGTAGTTCATAACAGCCAGACTGCATTCACATTTGATGGAAATGAGCATACTTTTGCAAAAGCATTATTAAGCAATATCAGAAAAGTTACTGATGATGGCGTAAAGACAACTGCAAAAGAAAGTGATTTCGAGATTAAATACGCTGATAATATCACAGGTAAGAAAGTAACTGCAGGAAAAGAAAACATTGGTTATATCTATGCAGTAGCTAAAGAAGGAACAGGATTTGCAGGAACCAAGACAATTGTTACTTCTGACGGAACAATTATCAATGGTGTTGTTGCTTATATCCCGTTTACAATCAAATCTGTTGAATTTGTTGCTAAGAATGTAAGTGTTAAAAATGCTACATACGCAGCTGGTCTTCCGGTTAAACCTGAAGTACTGATTCAGATTGGCGGAAGCACATTAGTTGAAGGCAAAGATTATACACTTAGATTAATCGACAAAGATGGCAATACTGTAACTCCTATCGATGTAACAGTTGGAGACATCTACGGCGTAGAAATCAAAGGTATCAACGGATACACAGAGTCTGGTGTTGCAACATTCGATACAGACGATGTTGACAGTACAGCTTATTCCAGAGCAAACTTAACATGGGGCGTTGATAAGAAGAACATCAACGATTGTACTGTAACTGTAAAAGATGGCGTTACAACTGTATTAAATGGATATCTCCCAGTTCCGGCTACAGAATATACTTCTGAAAAGAACACTGACGGAACATATACAGTAAAAGCAAACAGCACATCCAAAAACTACACAGGATCCAAGACAGTAGTTGCAGACGGAAAAGCAGAAGATGAAAAACCGGATGCTCCGATGATCACTAAAGTAAATGTTACTGGAAACAAAGCAACAGTTGTTCTTTCTGGTGATACTGATGGCGCTGCAGGTTATGACTACGTAATCTCTACAGATCGCGATTGCATCACAAATAAAGACTATGATTCCATTAGCAAGAATCAGGTCAGCACATCCACTAACTTTAAGTATGTACAGCAGGGAACATACTACGCATACTGCCACGCTTGGAAACGTGACGAAAACGGTAAGAAAGTATTCAGCGACTGGTCAAATGCATATCCATTCGTTGTATCTGCAATCACACCGGATGCTCCGATCATCACAAGCGTAAAAGTAAGCGGAACAACTGTAAAAGTAACATATAAAGCAGCTGCTAATGCAACAGGATACGACGTAGTACTTGGAACATCCTCCAAGAAAGAAAACGGAGAGACTCGTCCATACCACTATGGCGATCACAAGATCCTGAACCTCAAAGAAGGTACAGTAACAGCTACATTTAAGAATGTACCAAAAGGAAGCTGGACAGTAGGAATGCATGCATTCAACAGAACTTCCGAAAACGGCAGGAAAGTATTCAGCCCATGGTCCAATCTTAAAAAGATCACTGTAAAATAATCCATTTGGGTAATTTTATATAAGATTCCAACAGGCAAGACGGGGCATAGTTCATGATTATGCCCCATTCTTGCAATGCAAAAGAAATATGTTTTTCAGATAATAAAGGAGAAAAAGAATATGGGATTAAAAGAGCGTAGAAAAAAAATCATGGCTTTAATGCTCGCTGCCTGCGTAGCAGGGACCAGCGTTGTACCTGTAGCAGCTTCTGACGTCAGCGTATTCTCTGATGGAACTGATGCCTCACCAGAAGCTTTTGATTCTGCTGATGTCGATAGTGCTAATGGAGCAGCTACAAAAACTGTAAAAATCAACTACTATTCTGAAGAAGAAAAAAAACAGATTGCAGAAGTAGATTTCACTGTTGATAAAGATGCTACATCTGTAAATACCAGCAAACTTACAGCACCAGAAGGCTATGAATTGGTATTAGCTGGTGATCTTGCAATCAATGATGGTTATGTATACGCTGCTGTTCGTAAAGCAGTTACAACAAAAGGAATTACTGTTGTATATCAGGATAGAAAAGGAAATGTCATCAAGACAGCTCCTATGACTGTTGATAAAGATGCTACTTTTATTAACACTGGCAAATTAACAGCACCAGATGGATATACAATTGGCATCGTTGGTGACATTAAAATTTCCCAAAATAACAAAGTTTATATTACTGTAGACCAGAATAAAAAATCTGTAACTGTTATTTTTAAAGAATCTGGTAAAGTTGTCAGCAGTAAGAAACTTTCTGTAGTAGCTACTGCCAAATATGTTAATATGAGCAGAATCACAGCACCAGACAGATATCAGATTGTAACAACTGGTTCCAAATTAAAAATTTCCAAAAATAATACAGTAACTGTTGAGGTTAAAAAATTAGGAAAAACAATTAAAGTTATTTATAGATTAGCAAAAACAAACAAAATTGTTGCTACTGGAGAAATCGTTGTCGATAAAAAAGCTACATCTATTAAAGCCAGTGAAGTTCCGGTACCAGCAGGATACAAAATGGTAACAACAGGTTCCTGCTCTGTCAAAACTAAAAAAATCGAAATCTATGTAAAGAAATAATTTATTAAGAGTCACACATATCGATAACTTTCAGGTATTGTTAATAAACAATTTATTTACATACTCACAGATTCCTAAAAAGAAAGGGTCTGTGAAATAAGTCCCTAAAAGAAATAGAACCATTCGTTCATGCGAATGGTTCTATTTTTGTGGTAAAATTAACTTGCGATGAAAACTTTACACAATAATTATTGTAATTCAAAACAAGGATATTTACTGTTGCTGATTTCTCAGTTTGTCACTAATCAGATTTGCTCCCATGTCACAGATCTGCTAAGTTTTGTGTCATTGGCATTTTGCCCTGGAGGGGTCTGACCATCGAAAACAGCGAAAAAATGTTTTATTAAAACAAAGATATTCTTTGTCTAAAACTTAATCTGGCAAGTATAAGTGTTGCTGATTTCTCAGTTTGTCACTAATTAGATTTACCAGCTCCATTAACTCCACCCAGAACGATATATTTTTTCTTTTAAAATAAATTCCTCGCAATTACTTGTTTTTGCCTTTTTTGAAGTAAAAAATCACCTACCATCTGATAAAATTCCCTCTGCTCTTCTGAATCAGCTTCTAATGTAAGTTGCAATGTATCTTCAGGTTCCAGACACTTTATTTCTTCATATATTTTTTCATATTTTTTTACATCACACATATTAATCCCACCTATATTTAAATATTATGTATCTAATTTCCAAATAAAAAAGGCTAAATTTTTCATAAAGCCAATTTTCTTTAAAAAGAGAAACAACTGCAATCAAAATATTTTTTCTCTTTTTTGATTGATCAAGATGTTTGATAGCAGACACTGCAATTTTTCTATCTTGCTGATTTTCCGGGATGTCATTGTCCATCTTATTGTAATAATCTTTCCGCCTCTTCCATCTGGCAAGTCTTTCATAAGAATGCTATAATATCTCTAAAGCAAAAAATCTGAAAGGCGGTAACTGATATGGCAATGTTTTTAAATACTCCTCTTCCGTACAAAAGATATAAGAAGATTTCAGAAACAACATATTTTGTAGATGTAATTAAAAATAAAGATGTTAGTGAAGAAGAATATGCTTATATAAGTGAAAACATTGATAACTTAAAAGGCTTTAATACTAAGTTAGATTGGGAAAGAGTATATTTATATGGAGATACTTTTAAAAGTATTTTAGGTAATGTATCTTCAAATAATCAAGGTATACCTTCAGAATTAGCAGAAATCTATTTAAAGAAAGGTTATTCATTAGACGATAGAGTAGGAATATCATATTTAGAATATCAATATGAAAATTATTTAAAAGGAACTAAAGCTAAGTATAGATTACTTTCTGATAATAGTTATGAATTAGTAAGTGAAGGTAAGAGAGGCAGTGATATAGTTCTTACTATAGATATTAATTTACAAAAACACTTAGAAGAAATTCTATCAAATGAAGTATATAATGCCAAAGGAGAAGCAGGAACTACTTATTATAATAGATCATTTGCCGTAATCGCAGATCCTAATACAGGAGAAATACTAGCAATGGGAGGAAAACAAGTACTTGATAAAGATGGCTCTAAATATATTGTAGATTATACTCCAGGTATAGCGACATTACCAGTAACTCCAGGTTCAGTAGTAAAAGGTGCTTCGATGATGGTAGGATATAAATATGGTGCTATTGATATTGGTAGTCACCAGTATGATGAATGTCTTAAAATAAAAGATACACCTCTAAAATGTTCATGGCGAACAATGGGGGATATTGATGATATATATGCTTTAGCATTTTCTTCAAATGTATATCAGTATAAAATAGCAATTACTGTAGGAAAAGGAAAATATGAATATGACAAAGGTTTATCTTTAGATGAAGAAGCCTTTAAAAAGTATCGAGATATGTATGCTGAATTTGGCCTTGGTAAAAAAACAGGTATTGATTTAAATGGAGAAAGTTCAGGAATACTATTCAATTTAGATAAAGTAGGACCAGTAGAACTAGCTACTACTGCCTTTGGTCAAGGAGTTAGTGTTACCGCTATTCAACAAGTAGCGGCAGTCTCCGCAGCAATTAATGGAGGTACATTATATAAGCCTTATATTGTTAAGAGGATTACTGAACATGAAACAGGCCAAATTATTAAAGAAATAGAACCTACTAAAGTAAGAGAAAATATTGTTACTAAAGAAACAAGTGAAAAAGTAAGAATGACACTTGAATCAGTAGTATCATTAGGTACTGGTAGGAATGCTTATATAGATGGCTATCGAGTAGGAGGAAAGACTGGTACTGCTCAAAAGGTTAATAATGGTGTATATATGTCTGGAAATTATATAGTTTCTTTTATTGGTTTTTTACCTGCGAATGATCCTAAGATTGTGGTATATCTGGCTATTGATAATCCAAAAGGAGTTACACAGTATGGTGGTACAGTTAGTGCTCCTATTGTTAAGAATATTATGGAGGATGCAATAGTGGCTTTAAATATTGAAAAGCAAGATGGTGGTACAGAAAAGAAATATCAATGGTATGATAAAAAATACTATGATGTAGTGAATGTTATTGGATTATCTAAGAAAGAAGCTACTTCTAAACTTAAAGATTTTGTAATAGAATATAGTGGTAGTGGGGATAATGTTATTAATCAGTCTCCAGAAGGTGGTACTAGATTAATAGAGGGTTCTAGTATTAGATTATATTTGGGATAATTTGCATTAAATAATGACTTTTCTTTAGAAATTTGGTACAATAGTAACGTGTAATGTTATTGATGAAGGGAGTTATTTATGGAAATAGCTAGACTAAAAGAAGAACTTATTCAGCAAAGAAAATCTAAGTTTAAGGGGAATATATATCATTATTCTCAGGTTAATTTTGCTTATAATTCAAATAAAATTGAAGGTGGAAGATTAAGTGAAGATGAAACTGAAGAAATTTTTGAGACTGATTCATTTATTCCCAAAAGTGATGAAACAATTAAATTAGATGATTTGATAGAAATGAAAAATCATTTTAGATTATTTGATTATACTTTGGATACTTTGAATGATGATTTATCTAAAGAAATGGTAATAAATATGAATAAAATATTAAAACGTAATACTACTGATGAAGAAAATCCAAGATATAATGTAGGTGGTTTTAAAATAATACCTAATAAAATTGGATTAATAAATGTTATTGATACATCTGCTCCTGAAGATGTGGAAAAAGATATTGGTAATTTATTATTAAAAAAATAAAGAATGTTACTATAGAAGATATTATAGATTTTCATTATAAGTTTGAACTTATTCATCCCTTTGGCGATGAGAATGAACCTTTAGGACAGCAAAAGACATACCTTCAAAAATACTTACAAAATAAGGGTTTTACTGATTTTGGTAAATCTTTTTTTTGAATGAATTTTACAATTTTAGTATAAAATGCTGATTTTTTTAAAATATACGATATAATTTAATTGGAGGGTGGTATTATGATATATATAACAGGTGATAAGCATGCTGATTTTTATGAGGTATGTTGTTTTTGCAAAAAAGAGAAAACAAATATATCCGATTTAATAATAATATTAGGTGATGCAGGAATAAATTATTTTAATGATCCAAGAGATTATAAATTAAAAAAAGAATTATCAGAGTGTAACATAACGTTTTTCTGTGTTCATGGAAATCATGAAGAACGACCTGAAAAAATAAAAACATATAAAAAAAGAGACCGTCAGACCAATAAAGTCCAACAGTCTCAAAAAAGAAAAAAACTCTTTTTATTCTTACACTTTTTTATTTATTCTTAACCTTCTCCAGCATCTCTTCAGCTCTCTCAATCTCACTCTTCTCATCCTTCGGAAGAACAATATTAAGAATAATCGCAAATACCGCTGCCGGAACAATACCGGAACCGCCGAAGATCAGGCTGATCGCCTGTGGCAGATGCACCAGGATCGCTGTATTGGAGCCAAGTCCATAACCAAGACCAAGTGCTACGGAAACGATCGTAACATTTCTCGGTCCGATCGGCCACTTGGTGATTAACTGGATACCGCTGACAACAATGGATGAGAACATCATAACAGCAGCGCCGCCAAGAACACTCTGCGGCATGATGGAGATCAGTGCAGCAAGCTTCGGGAACAGTCCGCATGCGATCAGGAAGATTCCTCCTGTAGCGATACAGAAACGGTTTACAACCTTATTCATTGCAACCAGACCAACGTTCTGGCTGAAGGATGTGTTCGGAAGCACACCGAACAGTGCTGCGAAGGAAGATCCAAGTCCGTCACACATAACACCACCGGAAAGCTCTTTGTCTGTAGCTTCTCTTCCAAGACCACCCTCTGTGATTCCGGAAATATCACCAACTGTTTCAACTGCAGTTACAATAAACATGATCAGGATCGGCACGATCGCACGTGCGTCAAACACCCATTTTACAGGCATCAGTGCCGGTACCGCAAACCATTTTGCCTGAGCAACCTTGTCCCAGTTGAGAACCCAGGCCTTTGTAGCCTCCACAGTAGCACCTGTGTCATCTACATATGTAAATGTTGTAGGAAGTACCATAGCCATGATACTTACCAGAATGTATCCCACGATAATACCGATGAGGATTGAAGAAAAGCTTGTGAAGCCTTTTGTTCCATGCTTCAGTACAATGATCACGATCAGAACTACAAAGCCTACGAAAAGGTTTTCAAGAGAACCGTAATCCTTTGCGGAGCTTCCGCCACCGAAAGAGCTGATTCCCACACCGATCAGTGAAAGACCGATTGAAAGTACAACCGTACCTGTTACAACAGATGGGAAAAATTTTCTCAAGGGCTTCAGAAAGCTTCCCAGAACAGTCTCAAAAAGACCGCCGATAAAACATGCTGCCATGATCGCGCCGTAGGCTACGACACCATTTCCCATAACTCCGGCAACACTCTGACATACGCCGATGAAGCCTGAACTTGTTCCCATAACGATAGGAAGCTTGCCACCGACCGGTCCGATCGTAAAGACCTGTACAAGTGTAACAATTCCTGCGATCAGCATTGCATTCTGAAGTAATGCAACCTGAAGATCCCCTCCTGCTTCGATCCCGCAGGCTGCCGTAATGATCAGAAGCGGGGTAAGGTTACCCACAAACATGGCAAGCACGTGCTGCAGTCCAAGGGGAATTGCCACCTTAAGAGGTGGGCGTCCGTCCAGCTCATAAGGGCTGGCTGTGTTTTTCTCCTGTTTTTCCATAATGAATCCATCCTTTCTTTCCCTATGTCCTGACGATAACATAAAAAAGAAGGCAGTTATACCCACTGCTGAATATAACCGCCCTGTTATCTGTCAGTACACGTATCGTGTCTCTTCTGTTTCGACACTCTTATCTGAACTGTTATTTCAGACTCCTGAAAAACGGGTTCATTATACAGTATCCCAACATCTATATCAAGTGTTAATTAACAAGTTGTTGATTTTTTTGCAGCTTTTTTTGCCTGGCTCTCACTCCAGAGCTCATCGGCCTGTTTCTTCCATACCTCTGCATAGTGATCACACTTTGCACAGAGATGCTCAGCTGTTTCCGGAGACTGAAGATCTGTAGATTTCGCTCCTGCACGCTCAACCATCTTGCGGAGAAGCTCAGGATTTTCAAGCATCGGACATGGACGAAGCATGTTTTTGTTGAACGGCTGACCCTTGTGATACTCCATAAAGATCGGGCTCTTCAGCGCCTCAAGGAGTGTACATTCTTTAATGTTCGCATTGGAGAAATGAATGAATACGCAAGGATCCACGTCTCCGTTTGCATTGATATGGAGGTAACGACGGCCACCTGCGATACATCCGCCTACATACTCTGCATCGTTCTGGAAGTCCATAGTGAAAAGAGATTTTGTGGCACGGAATCTGCGGACGCTGTCGTACATTTTGATTCTCTGCTCCGGTGTGGGAAGGAGATCTGCTGCTGCATCATTTCCAACCGGCATATAGTGGAAGAACCATGCAAAATAAGCTCCGCACTCGATCAGATGATCGAAGTACTCCTCGCTGCTTACTGCATCTACGTTTGCAGATGTGTAGCATGTAGAAACACCGAACGGAAGTCCATGACTCTTAAGAAGCTCCATGGCATGCATAACCTTCTGATAAACGCCATCTCCACGACGTCCGTCTGTAGTTGCTTCTGTTCCCTCAAGGCTGATGGCCGGAACGAAGTTTTTCACACGGAGCATTTCCTGGCAGAATTCCTCGTCGATCAGAGTTCCGTTTGTGAAGGAAAGGAACTCACAGTCCGGATGCATCTCACAGATCTTAATAAGGTCTTTTTTGCGGACAAGAGGCTCACCGCCTGTGTAGATGTACATATAAGTTCCCAGCTCTTTACCCTGTTTAACAATAGAATCGATGGTCTCAAGATCCAGGTTCAGCTTGTGGCCATACTCCGCTGCCCAGCATCCTGTGCAATGAAGGTTACATGCGCTGGTAGGATCAAGAAGAATTGCCCACGGTACATTGCAGTCATTCTCTTCTGATACCTTTTCCTGCGTTGCGCTTCCCTTAAGACTGGCATTTACAATAAAGTTGCGGAAAAATGTCTGGCGTACGCCGGCATCCAGCTGATACATACGAAGGATCAGCTGATACCAGTTGTCCTTTGCCTCGATGGAGTGACGGATCGCATTTCTCTGTCCTGCATACCAGCCATCCGGTGTTACTTTATCAACCATTTCCATGATCTTCGGTATGTTTGTCTCCGGATCCTTCTCAAGATAATCCAGTGCTTTTGTTACGGTAGCTGCGATCGCTGCCTGTTTTGCTTTGTCTACGATTCCCATACTCTATTTCCTCCTATGTTATTATCTAAAGTGATTGGTTATTTTTATGTTTATGTTTAAAGCCGACTCTTGATGATCTTGATCGTCAGGATCCCGACCCATAGATTGAGGATCCCTTCCAGTAAAATGGAAAATCCTACCAGTGCCATCATCGTAGCTGCTGCTTCACATGGTCTGATAAAAACCAGAACTCCGATCACTCCGGTGACCAGTGCGACCAGCAGAATCTGCCACCACAGCGCCAGACCGAATCTCTTCGCATCTACAGACATCTGGATCTTAAACAGGGCATCTGCCAGAATCAGGATTCCGAACACGGAAAAAATAAGATCCACTGCGAAATTTTTTCTGGCTATCAGGATCACTCCCACTGCCATCAGCAAGATCCCGAAAGCCAGATCAAACTGAAATGCCAGACAGAAAGCATCTCTCGTGAAATATCCGCTGATCTTAATAGCTCCGTACAGGATCAGCATGATTCCCATAAGCACGCACAGCATTTTTACAGAGCTTTTGGGCCTTGCCATCAGAAAAATACCCAGCACACAGAACAGTAATGACATGACGATGTAGATGTTTTTTACAAGCTTCAGCTGTTTCAGGTCATCCATACGTTCCCTCCTTGATAATTTTTTCTCATTTATTGTACTGAATTATACATCCCTGTGTCGTTTAAAAAAACAGACAAAAAAGAGCCAGTGCCTAAATTTTAGACACCAGCTCAAAATTAACCGTTTCTATACCTTAATAAAATTCGAGGACATTCCTGTTCTACAGCTAAATGGATATTTTTAATCTTCATTTAGTTGAAATCATAGCTTTTCTTTCAGATTTTTGTACTGACTCTCAAGGCTCTTCTCGTAAATATACTCCAGCTTATGCATATCTGACAGGATATCATAATCCATATCATGCCGCAGCCAGTCCAGGATCACTCCCACAAATACGCATTTATAATACCGGCTTATAAGATGCCTATCTTCCTGATCCATTTCAAAGTCTCCGACCGCCCTGTTGATCAGCTCCTCCACCACACGCTCTGCGGCATGATCCAGATAATCGGCAAATACATCCCTCTGGATCGAGCGGTACAGATGTATCATGGCTTTTTTGTTCTTCTGAACTGCGTTGACAAGGATTTCCATACAGTCGCTGACTGATTCCGGTACTTTCTGATCCTTCAGAATGTCATTCAGCTCTTCCTTTACCATTGCTTCCACTGCATCCGGAATATCCCTGAAATGGTAGTAAAATGTATTCCTGTTTACTCCACAGCGTTCCACGATGTCCTTTACCGTGATCTTGGACAATGGTTTTTCGTTCATAAGTTCCGTCAGTGTATGCAGTATGATCTGTCTTGTAAAACCTGGCATTTTTTCTCCCCCATCACAAGCTTTCCTCGGGTTATTTCCTTATTATGTCATAAAAATAACATACTTTCAAGCAACAACATGTTCGAAAATGTCCATAAATCCCCGGAGATCTTTCTCCCGATAACTGTCCCATGACCTGGCTGAACAAGGTTTTGTCAGATCTCTTCTTTCTGTTCCTGCACTTTTTTCTCTGGCTGAACATGAACGATTCCCTCCACAACGGTATGGTTTCTGACCTGATTTACCACAATATCCAGGTTTTTCCAGCTGCATCGGAACTGTTCTCCGTCCTCCGGTACACGTTCCAGAACTCCGCAGACAAAGCCGCTGAAAGTATCATATTTTTCTACAGGAAGCTCCACATTTATGACCTCTGCCACATCATCCAGGATCGCTCCTCCCTGTATTTTCCAGATATGTTCTCCTGTCTTCTCAATATCATCCGGCTTCGGCAGATCTGTCCTGTCGTCAATATCTCCCACCAGCGTCTCCACAAGATCATGCAGAGTGACAATTCCCACAAAGCAGCCGTATTCATCCAGCACTACTGCAAAATAATCCCGTTTTTCCCTCATTTCCCGGAAGATCAGGTTGGCACGCATGGATTCCGGTACAAAAAACGGCGAATAACAGGCATGATGCAGAACAGCTTCTCTGGATCTGTCATCCAGGCGGAAATAATCTCTGGTGTCCAGAATATGGATAATATCATCTTGGTCTTCCCCGCATACCGGATAAAAGGTGTGACGGTTCTCTCTGATGATCCGTTCCCATTCCTCATCAGAGTCTTCCATATAGAGGACAACCACATCTCTTCTGTGTGTACAGATCTCATCTGCCGCAGTATCATCCAGGTCAAAAACATTCTGGATCATCTCGCTTTCTTCCTGCTGGATGCTGCCCTGTTCATTTCCCTCTGTAAGCAGCATACGGATCTCTTCCTCTGTGGCCTGCTCCTCTTTTTCTTCCGGTTTGATTCCCATCAGATACAGCACACCATTGGCAGTTACTGTCAGAAGTGCAGTAGCCGGCCAGACTGCGATCATCGCGATCTTAAGAAGTCCTGCCAGACGCAGAGACAGCTCATCCGGATTTTTCATTCCCAGACGTCTTGGCACCAGTTCTCCGAACAGAAGACTTACATAGGAAAGCAGTATGGTCACAATGATCATGCATACGATCTTCAGAACATTCTGTGGTACATCTATCCCTGACCTTATCAGTGCCTCTGTCATCGGCTGTGCAAAATATTCTGCCGCAAAAGCGCTCTGCAGAAATCCTGCCGTAGTTA
>OLOP01001556.1_pt1 | contig 14557 bp, 10 predicted proteins | sample 1672381 | NCBI WGS metagenome assembly OLOP01 (sample SAMEA3136678, study PRJEB25190) | human gut metagenome | biome: human gut; feature: human-associated habitat; material: faeces | place: Austria | collected 2013 | reverse complement strand
AGGGAGTTCCTCCCTTGACCCTTTTTCGCGATTGGATTGAGCGCACTTTCATGCTGTGTCCGCGTGTTTATGCGGGGATTTCGCTTCCGCAGAGGCGAACCCCCTGCTTCACAAAAGCCCTTTTCCGCAGAAAAGCAATTCTACCTACTTAGAAATTACTTAGCCGCCTTCGCAAAGGCATCCCGCAGCCCAACCGTGCGGTTGAACACCGGCAGTTCCGCCGTGGAATCCGGGTCCTTGCAGAAATAGCCCGTGCGCAGGAACTGCAGTGCCGTCCCCGGCGCGCATTCCTTCGCATACGGCTCAATCACGCCGCGCACCACCGTCAGGCTGTGCTGATTCAGCTTCTTCAGAAAGTCATAATCCGCGCGGGACAGATTCGCGTCCGTTTCCTCTGCCTCTTCGGTTTCTTCCGCATCCACCGCATCCTCGGCGGTCGGTTCGGCTTCGTCCTCCAGCGCACTGTCATCCGCCAGCAGCGGGTCGTAGAGGCGCGCCTCGAACGGCACAGCGTCCGCCGCGCTCACCCAATGCAGTGTCTTGCCCTTAATCTTGCGGTCAGCGCCCTCGCTGCCGGACAGGCTGTCCATGTCCACCGTGCAGTACACTTCGGTGACGTTGCCGTTCTCGTCCTTCTTGCAGCCCTCGCACTTGACGATGTACGCCCCGTTCAGGCGCACCTCGAAGCCGGGGTACATGCGCTGGAACTTCTTCGCAGGCACTTCCATGAAGTCCTCCTGCTCAATGTACAGCTCTTTGCCGAACGTGACTGTGTGGCTGCCCATTTCGGGGTGCTTCGGGTGATTTTCGACCGTCAGCGTGAGCGTCTTGTCGGCATCCCAGTTCGTCAGCACCACCTTGAGCGGGTGCAGCACCGCCATCACACGCGCAGCCTTTTCGCCAAGATCATCACGGATGCAAGCGTCCAGCAGCGCGGTATCCACGGTGGAATCCGCCTTGCTCAAGCCGATGCGGCTGACGAAATCACGAATCGCAGCGGCAGTGCAGCCGCGGCGGCGCAGACCCGACAGCGTGGGCATACGCGGGTCATCCCAGCCTTTGACGTAGCCGCCCATGACCAGCGCGCGCAGCTTGCGTTTGCTCATCACGGTGCGGGTCATGTTCAGGCGGGCGAACTCAATCTGGCGAGGACGTGCCGGCAGCATGGACTGGCTGTGCTCCACCACCCAGTCATACAGCGGGCGATGAATTTCGTATTCCAGCGAGCAGAGGGAGTGGCTGATGCCTTCCAGCGCATCGCCAATCGGGTGCGCGAAGTCGTACATCGGGTAGATGCACCACTTCTTGCCCGTGCGCCAGTGCTCCTTGTAGAGGATGCGGTACATGGTGGGGTCGCGCATGACGATGTTGGGCGACGCCATATCAATCTTGGCGCGCAGGGTGTACTGTCCCTCGGCAAATTCGCCCGCGCGCATCCGGCGGAACAGGTCAAGGCTCTCTTCGGCGGGACGGTCGCGCCACGGCGAATTCTTGCCGGGCTTGGTCAGCGTGCCGCGGTATTCGCGCATCTGCTCCTTGTTCAGCTCGTCCACATACGCCAGACCGCGCCGAATCCAGTCCTCCGCGATTTCGTAGCACTTATCGTAATAATCAGAAGCGTAATACAGGCCGCCCGTCCAGTCAAAACCCAGCCAGTGAATGTCGTTCTTGATGGCTTCGACAAACTCGGTGTCTTCCTTCGCGGGGTTTGTATCGTCAAAGCGCAGGTTGCACTTGCCACCGAATTTCTCCGCCGTCAGGAAGTCCGTAATCAACGCCTTGCAATGGCCAATGTGCATATAGCCGTTGGGTTCGGGAGGAAACCGCGTATGCACTTGCGTGTAGCGACCATCCTTCAAATCCTGTTCGACGGCCTCCCAGACAAAATTACTGCGAGTCGTTGCTTCTTCCATAGAATCGTTTCCTCCTTCTCCATTCTATACCATTTCCAGAATCAAAAAGGCGCAAGCAGGCGGCGCTGACGAATCCGGAAGTAGTATCACCCGAGAAAATATGATACCGGGTATTGCACCATTATAACGGCATTCCCCCGAAATTACAAGGGTTCGCGGAAAAAATCGAGTATTTTGCTGGGGTTTCGCCGGAATCATACCTGAATTTGATTTTTCCCAGCCGCATTTTTTCCTTTTCTTCACCTGTACAGCAGAAAAACTTGCATTCCCCCGCATTCTGTGCTATATTGACGCGGAATCCAATAAGTTAATCGGAGTGAACTGCCATGCCGAATTTTTCGCTTTCTGACGCGGTATTTGAAAACGCCGCCGCCAAGTACCCGACCCCCTTCCACCTCTACGACGAAGCCGGAATCCGCCGCAATGCCCGCACGCTGAAGCAGGCATTTGCGTGGTGCGAAGATTTTGAGGAGTATTTCGCCATCAAGGCGCTGCCGAACCCCGCTATCCTCCGCATTCTGAAGGAAGAGGGCTGCGGCGTGGACTGCTCCAGCGACACGGAATTGATGCTCGCGGACGCCTGCGGATTCTCCGGGCGGGACATCATGTTCTCCGCCAACGCCATGCCCTACCATGAGTTCGACGATGCCCGCCGTCTCGGCGCGTTCGTCAACCTCGACGACATTACCCACATTGACATTCTCCGTCAGCACGGCGGCATTCCCGAAACCATCTGCTGCCGCTATAACCCCGGCGGAGACTTCAAAATCGGCAACGAAATCATGGGCAATCCGGGCGACGCGAAATACGGCTTCACCTATGCCCAATTGCAGGAGGGCTTGAAGCGCCTGAAAGAACTTGGCGCAAAGCGCTTCGGGCTGCATGCGTTCCTCTCCTCCAACAACACTGACGACAACTACTACCCCGCGCTGGCGAAGATTCTCTTCACCTGCGGCCGCGACCTCGCCGCCGAAACCGGCTTGGAGCTGGCGTTCATCAACCTCTCCGGCGGCATCGGCATCCCCTACCGCCCCGACCAGCCCGCGACAGATGTACTCGCTGTCGGCGAAGGCGTCCGCAAGGTATACGAGGAAATCTTCCCGAACGGCGGCGTCGCGCTGAAAACCGAACTCGGCCGCTGGATGACCGGCAACATGGGCTGGCTTGTCACGCGCGTGATTCACGAGAAGCACACCTACAAGGACTACATCGGCGTGGATGCCTGCGCCGCGAACCTCATGCGCCCTGCGATGTACGGCGCGTACCACCACATCACCGTCTGCGGGAAGGAAAGCCTGCCGCATGACCACATCTATGACGTCGTCGGCAGCCTGTGCGAAAATAACGACAAGTTCGCCATCGACCGCACCCTGCCGGAAATCAAGATCGGCGACCTGCTGGTGATTCATGACACCGGTGCGCACGGTCATGCGATGGGGTATAATTATAATGGGCGGCTGCGGTCGGCAGAGGTGCTGTATACGCAGGAGGGCGGCTATAAGCTGATTCGCCGCGCGGAGACGGCGCAGGATTATTTTGCGACGCTGGATATGGATGAATGCGCAGGTAAACTGGGCTTGACGCCGAAAAAATAAACACGCGGAAGCAGTATGGGAGTGAAACCAACTCAATCGCGCGGAGGGGTCAAGGGGGGATCCCCCCTTGCGGAGTCCAGAGGCAGCGCCTCTGGTGGGGTTTGGGGCAACTCCCCAACCGTTCCTCGGACGCTCAACTCCAAGGAAGCCGCCAACAAGGCGCAGGCAGCGAAGCGTCCCTGCCAGTAACTTCGCGCGTCCTCAGACGCGCCCCCAAGCCACTCTTTCCATCACCTATGCTGTGTCGCGCCAGATGGGCGCGACCAAATAGCCTGATAACCGCATATCACCGCAACACAAAACGGGCAGGACGCATCACACACGTCCTGCCCGTTCTTCATGTATTACTTCGCCAGCTGGTTGACCGCATCGACAACCGCCTGAGAGGTCAGCGTCGCGCCTGTCACCGCGTCGATGTCCACGCCCAGCGTCAGCGGCGCACTCTTGCCGATGAACTGGCTCGTGAACGCTTCATCGGCACACTTGCCGCCCAGCGCGTAGAATTCGCTGGAAGCATCCACCGTCAGCGCCGTGATGACATGATTCTTGTCAATTTCCACCGTCACGGCCACGCCCTCGTGCCAGCCCTTGACCGTCGTGGACAGCGCCTTCGCGGGCGCTTCCGCATACAGGCTGTTCACCGCGTCAACGACCGCCTGAGACGTAATCGTTGCGCTTGCCACCGCGTCAATGCCTTCGCCCAGCGTCAGCGGCGCACTCTTGCCGATGAACTGCGCCGTGAACGCTTCCTCCGCGCACTTCTGACCCAGACCCGGCGTCTGCGTGGACGCATCCACCGTCAGGGAGGTAATCACACCGTTTTCGTCCGTCACGTTCACCGTGATTTCGTTGCCATCGTAGCCCGCAGCCGTTGCCGTCTTGACTTCCGCAGTCTGCGCAGCGGGTGCTTCCGTCGCGGCAGGGGCTTCCGTCGGTTCTTCCACAGGTTCAGCCGTTGCATACAGGCTGTTCACCGCGTCTACAACCGCCTGAGACGTAATCGTCGCGCTTGCCACCGCGTCAATGCCTTCACCCAGCGTCAGCGGCGCGCTCTTGCCAACAAACTGGCTCGTGAACGCTTCCTCCGCGCACTTCTGGCCGAAGCCCGCCGTCTGGCTGGACGCATCCACCACCAGTGCCGTAATCACACCGTTCTCGTCCGTCACCTGCACCGTGATGTCCGCGCCGCCGAAGCCCGCAATCGTCGCGGTCTTCGCGTTTTCCAGCACAGTAGGTTCTGCCGTCGCGGCAGGGGCTTCCGTCGCAGCGGGCTCAAGGTCTTCCGCCGCCATCGCGGGCGAAGTCAGCGCCGCGTTGATGGCCTCCACCGCTGCCGTCGAGGTGATGGTCGCGCCGGTCAGCCCGTCCACATTTTCATTCAGGGTAAACGGGCCGCTCTTGCCGATGAACTGCGCCGTGAACTCTTCGTCCGCGCAGCGCGTGCCGAAGCCGGGCGTCTGCGTGGAAGCGTCGATAACCAGCGCCGCAATCGTGCCATCATCATTCAGCGTCAAACGCGCGGTCACTTCGCCGTTGCCAAAGCCAACAGCCTTGCCCTGATGCACGTCGCCTGTCAGCTCAACCGTCTGCGCAGGCTTTTCTTCCTTCACGCCAAACGCCAGCACGTCGCCTTCGACGTCCTTGCCCAGCACATGGCTGATGCACTTCAGCACATCATTGGACGCCGCCAGCACCGCCTTGGAGGTGACGGTCGCGCCGGTAATCGCTTCGATGGTGTCGCCGCCGAACGCGCTCAGACCAATGAACGCCTCCGCACGAGCCGGTTCTTTCCAACGTGCGCCGAAGCCGTCCGTCTCGGCAAAGTTCGTGTCGCCAATCTGGCAGCCGACGATTTTGCCATCCATATCAACGCCCAGCGTCACAGCGACATTGCCGCCGTAGCCCTTGGCGGAGGACACCGCGCAGTAGCCGATGGTCTTGCCGTCCTTCTTCGCTTCCACCAGCGATGTAACATTGCAGCCATCCGGAATGCTCATGGTGCTGAAGGAATCCGCCTCCATGACGCTCTGGAACGCCGCGTTCTGCGCCGCTTCCTCATGCGCCTTGATGGGACCTGCTGTAATCGCATTCGTCACCGCCAGCAGCAGCGCCGCCGCCAGCGCAATCAGCGCCAGAATCAGGTACGCCGGAAGCTGTTTCCGAGTTGTCTTGGTTTCACCCATGGTTTATTGCCTCCTCCTGAGAACTATGAAAAAGTGAAATTGAAAGCTGATACTATTTTCAAAGGAAAATAGCGTATCATCGCAGGGACGTGTAGCCCCATTGCTTCATCAGGTCGTTCATCATCACCGTGCCGTCGCGCAGAATCATCAGCGCGGGATATCCGTTCTCCTGCGTGAGCTGGAGCGCCTTCTCGCTGCCGAGGACGATGCACGCTGTCGCCAGTGCGTCCGCGTCCATGGAGCTTTCCGCAATGATGGTTGCCGACGCCAAGTCGGAATCGGACGGCAGCCCCGTCCATGGCGACAGGATGTGATGATACCGCACGCCATCGATGGTAAAGCCGCGCTCGTAGATGCCGCTGGTCACGACGCTGCGGTCGATGACGGATACGACGCCGATAGGGCCGCTGGTCACGACGCTGCGGTCGATGACAGGAAAGACGCCGATAGGGCTGCTGTTGTTGGGCTCGTCCGGGTCCTGTACGCCAACGCGGTATGCCGATCCATCCGGCTTCGTCCCAACGGCGTAGACATTGCCGCCGAAATTCAGCATTGCGCCGCTGCACCGCCCGCGCACCAGTGCCGCCACTTGGTCTGCAATGTAGCCCTTGGCGATGCCGCCGAGGTCAATCTGCATCCCGTCAGGCAGCGTAACCGTGTTGTTCTCGCCCAGCGTGAGCTGCTCGTCGTCCACCAGCGGCAGGGCGGCGATTCGCTCCTCATCGGTCGGCATACGGTTCGTGCCGCCGGTGAAGTCCCACTGCGCGGTCAGGGGCGCAATCGTGATGGCGAACGCGCCGCCGGTCAAGCGGTTGAGCTTCTTCGCTTCGCTGAGGACGTTCCACGTTTCCGCATCAACGGTCACGGTCTGCCCATGAGCGTTGTTGATGCGGCTGACGTCGCTGCCCTCCACCGTTTTGGAGAGCATGTTCTCGTAACGCTTGCAAGCCGCCCAAATGTCATCCATCAGGGCGTCGTCCGCGCCGTAGAGCGTGATGGTCACAACTGTGTCGAAGTAGAAACCCACGCCCGTTGTTTTTTCTGCCGGGTCAACCGTGGCGGCCGCGGCGGGGGGTGTCATCGGGGTTTCGCCGCCTGCCTGCTGCGCACTGCATCCGCCCAGCAGCAGCGTCAACGCCATCAGCCCCGAAAGCACCGCTGTTTTTTTCATTCCTTCACCACCAATTCCACACTTACCCGATTGGGCAGACAGATAATGAATTGCTGATTGGGGCGCGTCTCCCAGTTGTCCAGCGTCACTTCGCCCATTTGGACGCACAGCTGATTATGGCATGTTGAAGATGCCATCACCGCGCCGCGCTCGCTGATCTCAACCACGTTGACACTGCCGTCCTCCTGCGTGACGGTCAATGTCTGCTTCTGCCCCAGCGGCACACGGGCGTACTCCGCGCCATCCACCGTCACGACGATTTCGCCATTTTGCCCCCCGCTCGGACGCAGCAGCGTTACCGCCGCCAGCAGCCCGATGGCAAGTGCAACCATCAGCGCAATGACCCAATAGTTCTTCTTATCCATACTGCTCCTTTATCTTGGCATATGAATACATTGTGAATTATACCACGAACTCCATGCCGCGTCAATGTCAAGTTTTCGCGATTGAAGCATTTCTCGATTCAGTTGACTTTGCTTTCATACTTATATGCTATATGCGCGTGCAGCGCAGGGATTTCGCCTCTGCGGAGGCAAAAATCCTGTTTCAAATTCCTCAATTTTGTGGTATAATGATTCCAGCAGACTTCTGCAAAATGCACGTTAAACCAACGATTAGGAGGATTTTTACCATGGCTAAGGAACTTAAGGGCACGAAAACCGAACAAAACCTGCTGGAAGCTTTCGCGGGAGAATCTATGGCGCGCAATAAGTACACCTACTTCGCATCGAAGGCGCGCAAGGACGGCTATGTGCAGATTGCCGAACTGTTCGAAGCAACCGCGGCGAACGAGAAGGAACACGCCAAAATGTGGTTCAAGCTGCTGGAGGGCGGCGAAATCAAGGATACCGCGACGAACCTGCTGCACGCAGCCGAGGGCGAGAACGCCGAGTGGACAGACATGTACGTCCGCATGGCAGAGGAAGCGGACGCCGAGGGTTTCCCGGCGATTGCGCATAAATTCCGCATGGTCGCCGCCATCGAGAAGGCGCATGAGGAACGCTATCGCCGCCTGCTGGCGAACGTGGAAAATGACCTCGTGTTCTCCAAGGACGGCGACGTGATTTGGGAATGCGCGAACTGCGGCCATATCGTTGTGGGCAAGAAAGCGCCGGAAATCTGCCCGGTGTGTGCACATCCGCAGAGCTACTTCATGGTCAAGGCGGAAAACTACTGATACTGCTGATTTCTGATAGCAAGCACCCCTCCTTCGGCAAATCACCGAAAGAGGGGTGCATTTTCGTTCGTAGATCTTTGGGAGCAACACGCGCATACAGTATGCAGATGCGCTCATCTCAATCGCGAAAAGGGTGTCGAGAGGGTCGAAGACCCTTCGCAGGTGCAGGGCAGCGCCCTGCTGGGGTCAAGGGGCAACGCCCCTTGCGCCTCCCCTGAAAGTAAGGAGAATACGAATGGAATTGACTGTGCTGGGGATGAATGGGCCGTTTCCGGCGGCGAATGGCGCAACGTCGGGATATTTGATGCGCGGGGAAAAGACGCGCGTGGCGATGGATATGGGCAGCGGCACGCTTGGAAGGCTGACGGCGCTGATGCCGCCGGAGAAGCTGGATGCGCTGCTGCTCTCGCACTGGCACTTCGATCATTGCAGCGACGTGCTGCCGCTCTTGTTCCGCTTGCAGGCGTGCGCGGCAAAACCGCTGGATGTCTATGCGCCGGTGGACGAATCGTCGATGGTGCGCAAGATGGTGCAGCAAAACAGCGCTTTCTGTCTGCATGACGTGCAAAAGGACGACAAGGTGCAGCTTGGCGAATTTTCCGTGCGCGTTTTTGCCGCGCGTCACCCTGTGCCGGGGGTTATGTACCGCGTGACGGACGGCGAAAAGACGCTGTGCTACACCGGCGACACCAATACCGTGGAGGGGCTGACGGACTTCGCGCAGGACGCGGATCTGCTGCTGGCGGATGGGCTGTTCCCGACGGAAATGTGGCAGGAGGGGCTGCCGCATCTGTCCGCGGCGCAGACGGCGGAACTGGCGCGCGATGCTCGCGTGAAGAAGCTCGTTATCACCCACCTGAACCCGAACATCGACCCGGAAACGCTGCTCAAACAGGCGCGGGCGATTCGCACGGACGCGGAGCTGGCGCATATCGGCGCAACGTATCGTGTCTGACGCGCGAACATGGCGTACATTGCTGCAAACCGCCCTCCTGCCCTGCGCGGCTCTGCTGATGATGGCGGGCATCGCCCTCGGCTTCCAAGCACCGACGAGTGCAATGCCGATGCTCTGCGTGTCGGCGGCGCTGGCGGGATTGCTTCTGCTGGGACGGCGGAGAACACGCGCGGCGGGCTGTCTGCTGCTGACGTTCCTGCTTGGCGCGGCGCTGGGCATCCGCACGGCGAATCCGACGCTTCCGCCGGAAGGAGACGCGCAGGTGACGGGCGTCGTCGCGGGAGAAGTCGATTTCCGCGAGGAGAAGGGGCAGGTGCGCGTTATCCTGCGGGATGTGACGCTGAACGGCGAGCGCATTGCATCCGGCGCGTACTGGACGTTCTACCTTAAGGCGGATGAAAATATCCCGGACTTCCTGACACCGGGGGCAAGAATCAGCATGACCGCCGAAGTCTATCATCCGCAGGGACAGCGGAATCCGCATGGGTACGACTTCCGGCAGGCTCTGCGGCAGAAGAATATCCTGATAGGCCTGTATGGTGCGGCGAAACTGCAAGCGCTGCCGGACGGGCTTTCTCTTTATGGGCTGGCGGCACGGTTCAATCACCGCATGGCGCAGACATTGAGAGACGTTTGCGGCGAGGAAGCTGGACAGCTGGCGAGTGCGGTGCTGCTGGGAATGCGCGACGAAGTGCCGGACGAGGAACAGGAACAGTTCCGGCGGCTCGGCATTGCGCATATCCTGTCCGTTTCGGGCTTCCATGTGGGCGTGCTGGTTGCCTTGCTGGCGCTGCTGATGATGCCGGTGAAACATCGGCGGCTTCGGATGGCGCTGACATTGCCGATGCTGCTGGCGTACGCGTTCCTGACAGGCGGAAATGCGCCCGCCGTCCGCGCCGTGCTGCTCTGGGCGCTCGTCTGCTGGGGTCGGATTCGCCACAAGCGGGTGCTGATGCCGCATGTGCTGTGCGCATCGGCAATGATTCAGCTGATGTTTGCGCCCGCACAGCTGTTCAGCGCGTCGTTCCAGATGACGTACGGCGTGATGGCGGCGATTTGCGGGATAACGGCGCAGACCGCCCCGAACGCGCAGAAAAAGCGCGGCTGGAAGGGGAAGATACTGTCCCTGCTGTCCGTCTCCGCGGCGGCGCAGTTCGGCGTGCTGCTGCCGGAGCTGTACTGGTTCGGGCGCGTGCCGCTGCTGGGCATTGCGGTGAATGTGCTGCTGGTGACGGGGATGAACGTGCTGCTCCTGCTGGATTGGGTGACACTGCTGCTGACGCCGATTCCGTGGCTGGCGGCGCTTCCGGGGGCGGCGACGCGCGCGGTCAGTGAGGGATTCCTGCGCCTGGTGAACGCACTGGGGCGGTTCGCGCCGACGCTGTGGACACGTCAGCCGGATGCGTGGGTGGTACTCGGCTGGCTGCTGGTGTTTGCGGCGCTGCTGCCGTTCGGGAAGAGCCGGAACCGCTGGCAGAACCGCAAAAAACGGCTGCCGATGCTTGCGGCAGGGGCAGTGCTGATGGCGACGATTTTGCTGCCCGCGCCGTTTTCCGGGACGGAATATATTCAGCTTGACATGGGCGACGCCGATGCCGCCGTGCTGCGGCAGGAGAAACATGTGCTGGTGGTGGATGCGGGCGAATACGGCGGCGATTTGGCATCATACCTGCGCGCGGAGCATCTGCCGGTGGATTTGCTCGTGCTGACGCATTTGCACAGCGACCACGCGGGCGGCGTGCGGGAACTGCTGGATGAGGGCATACCGATTCGCCGGTGCGTGATGCCGTCCGGCGCACTGGAGGCGGATTTCGACGAAGAGGTGCTCCCGCTGCTGGCGCGGATGGAGGCAAACGGCACGGTCATCGAGACAGTCCGCCGCGGCGATATTCTCCAGTGGGCGGAAGGCAAGCTGACGGTTCTCTTTCCGCCGGAAGGATTTTCAGCGTCGAACGCCAATGACGGCTCGATGGCGCTGCTGGTGGAGGCGGAGGGCGTGAAGCTGCTGCTGACAGGCGATTTGAGCGCGCGGTACGGGCAGTACGCCGCCGTATCCGCGGACGTGGTGAAAGCGGCGCATCACGGGTCAAAGAACGGCACGACGCAGGCGTTTCTGGACGAAAGCGCGCCGACTGCCGTGCTGGTGTCCACCAAACGAGAGAATGCGGCGGACTATCTGCGCGGCATCACCGATGCGGATGTGTACAGTACGCTGGAAAGCGGAGCCATCATCATCCGTATGGCGGACAGCTGCTTTACCATCGAAGAATTTGAGGGAATGCAATGAATCACAATGAATTTGTGCAGGCGTTGAAGGCAGGGAAGGTCAGCGGCGCGTACCTGTTTGAGGGCGTGGAGGAGAACATCAAGAGCGTAACGCTGGCCGCGCTGCGCAAGGCGGTGCTGGCGGACGGACTGGCGGAGCTGAACGAGAGCGTTATGGAGAATCCGTCGGCAGGGGAGATTATTGCGGCGTGTGAAACGCTGCCGTTCGCGTCGGACAAGCGGCTGGTCGTTGTGCGGGAGCTGAATGGCACGACCGGGCGGAGCGAGGCGGAAGAGCGGCTCGTCAGCTACATTCCGAAAGTGCCGGATTCGTGCGTGCTGGTCATTTATGTGCGCGGCAAGGCGGACGGGCGCAAGAAGCTCTATTCGGCGGTGAAGAAGAAGGGCGGCATCGTGTCGTTTGAGCCGCTGGGGGATGCGGAGCTGAACGGGTGGATTGTCCGCGTGTTCCAGCAGAACGGGAAGAAGTGCGCGCCGGACGTGGCGAGCCTTTTGTCCTTCACGGTCGGCAATGACACGGCGCTGCTGCGCGCGGAAATCGAGAAGCTGACGGCGCTGGCGGGCGACCGCGACACCATCACGGAGAATGACGTTCACGCCGTGGCGACGCGCTCCATCGAATGCACGGTGTTCGAGATGGTGGACGCCGTCGTCGCGGGGCAGCGCGCGCGGGCGCTGATGCTCCTGCGCGATATGCTGACCGCCGGGCAGGAGCGGCTGGGCATTCTGGCAATGCTGCTGCGGCAGTACCGGCTGATGCAGCATGTGAAAATCATGCAGTACGAGAAACTGAGCCGGCAGGAGCTGGTGAAGAATCTTGGCATTGCGCCGTTCGCGGCGGAGCGCACGATGCGGCAGGCGCAGGGCTACACCGGTGCGCAGGTGCGGCGCGGCGTGGGAATCTGCCTTGACACGGAATACAAGGTGAAGGCAGGGCAGTACAACGAGGACGGCGCGTTGGAAACGGCGGTGCTGGCGCTCTTGGGGCTGCGGGGCTAAGCGTGGAAAATCGAGTGGTGGACGAGGAGATTGCGCTGATTCCGTATTATCCGAACCCAGAAGCGGCGCTGCCGTGGTATCGGGATTGCGATGTCTGCAAGTGGGTGGACAACATTGACAAACTGTGTTCGCTGGAGTGGCTGAACGCGATGTATACCTGCCTGAGCACGCGCGGCGCGTGACGGCAAACATCTACGATTTCAACACGCAGAGTAGAAAGATGTTCCTGTCGCTGGACTTTCAGCAGACTGGGAAAGAATGGTATGTACTGGATCTGTGACAAGGAAACCCGCTGACGGTCATGTTCAGCGGGCGTTTTTGTATTTCTCCTGTTTTTCCCTGCAAAAGGGGTTGCAATTCGGGCGGAAAGCGCGTATGATATGCACATGGAACGAAATTCACCCGGTGGGCGATAAATGACCCACTAAATGATGCAGGAGGCGAAACGCAATGGAGCGTGTGTATAATTTTTCCCCTGGCCCGTCGATGCTGGCACAGCCGGTGCTGGAGAAGGCGCAGAAGGACTTGATGGTTTACGGAAACACGGGCATGTCCGTGATGGAGATGTCCCACCGCAGCAAGATGTATACCGATATCTTCGACAAGACGGTCGCGGACTTGCGCGCACTGATGCACATCGGGGATGATTACGAGGTGCTGCTGCTGCAAGGCGGCGCGACGTTGCAATTTTCCGCAATTCCTCTGAACCTGATGGTCAAGGGCAAAGCGGATTATGTCGATTCAGGCAATTTCGCGCACCTTGCTGCAGAAGAAGCAAAGCGCTACGGCGAAGTCAATATCGCCGCGACCAGCCGCGCGGACAACTACACCTACGTTCCCGACATGGCGGCGGCGAAGTTCGACCCCGACGCGGATTACGTCCACATCACCCAGAACAACACCATCTACGGCACGCGGTTTGTGGAACTGCCGGATGTCAAAGCGCCCCTTGTTGCCGACGCAAGCTCCATGATTCTCTCCGAACCGATGGATGTGAACCGCTACGGGGTGATTTACGCCGGGGCGCAGAAGAACATCGGCCCGTCCGGGCTGTGCGTCGTGATTGTGCGCAAGGACTTGCTCGGCCACGCGAAGCCCATCTGCCCGAAGCTGATGGACTGGAAGGTCGAAGCCGACAAGGGCAGCATGTACAACACGCCGAACACTTGGGGCATCTATCTCGCCGGGCTGACGTTCGACTGGCTGTTGTCCATCGGCGGCGTGGAGGCGATTTATCAGGTGAATCAGGAGAAGGCAAAGCTGCTGTATGACTTCCTTGATAACAGCAAGCTGTTCAAGGCGACGGCGCAGAAGAAGTATCGCAGCTTGATGAACGTGACGTTCGTGACGGGCGACGCGGAGAAGGACGCGGCGTTTGTGAAGGCGGCGGCGGCACAGGGATTGGTGAATTTGAAGGGCCATCGGACGGTGGGCGGTATGAGAGCGTCGATTTATAACGCTATGCCGATGGAAGGGGTCAAGAAATTGGTGGGGTTCATGAAGGAATTTGAAAGGGAAAATGTTTAAGGAAAGGGAAAAAAGAGGATAAAGTGCAGGTAAAAAGCACACTTTGTGGAAAAAGCCTTGAGGAGATCGGAGATGCATTTGTAAAAGCGCTTTACTGCGTGGATGTGCAGGACGATGCATTTATCAATACGGCTGAGTTTTTCATGGAAAAAACGACGACTGCGATTTACAATTCAGAGGGTATTGATGTTTCCTATGAAAAAAACAGTGTGAACGGAGAGTTTGTCGTACAGTGTATCACACCACAGGATGTCGAGCAGTATCAGGGGTTCGCATATGATGATCTTGACACAGAGGCTCTGACGGCACAGGCAAAAGAAGCATTGACAGCGTTTCCGAGGGGGCTGCAGATTGGCGGTGGTGTGAACTTACAAAATGCGGAGTCCTTTTTGGATATGCAGGCAAGTCATGTGATCGTTACGTCTTTTGTGTTTCGGGATGGCAGGATCGATTGGGATCATCTGAAACAATTAGTATCCCTGGTAGGACGAGAACATTTGGTGTTGGATCTTAGCTGCCGGTTTGTTCAAGATGACTATTATATTGTGACAGACCGTTGGCAGAAGGTTACAAAACAGCATTTTTCTGTCGAAACATTAGAAATGCTGTCGGAATATTGTGATGAATTTCTAGTGCATGCTGTTGATGTTGAAGGGAAAACTTCAGGAATTGAAAAGCAGGTGATCCAGCGAATGGGCCAATTTCAAGGGTGTCCAATGACGTATGCAGGTGGTATACACAGTCCGCAGGA
>OLOP01001547.1_pt1 | contig 14625 bp, 13 predicted proteins | sample 1672381 | NCBI WGS metagenome assembly OLOP01 (sample SAMEA3136678, study PRJEB25190) | human gut metagenome | biome: human gut; feature: human-associated habitat; material: faeces | place: Austria | collected 2013 | reverse complement strand
TACCGTACTATTTCTGGAAGAAGAAAAAGTGTTTCAACAAAATATGCAGTGAAAAATAAAGCGAAATTTATGGATTTTTGCGAAATAATTCTCAAAAGTCAAAAAATTCTTTACAAATAAGCAATAAAGTATTATTATACAAAAAAAGATAGAAATCTTCAGGGCAGGGTGAGATTCCCTACCGGCGGTAAAGCCCGCGAGCCGGGAGGCATGATTCGGTGAGATTCCGAAGCCGACAGTATAGTCTGGATGAGAGAAGAAGACGGTACATATAGTTTTAGTTATGAATGCGGTATCGAGGCTCTGAGATGGTAGACCATTTCAGAGCTTTTTTACTTTCGCAGATAATTAGTCATGAAGTTGTGATTAAAGTACCAGTGAACAAAACCCCTGTAGATCATCTGCAGGGGTTTTGTTCTAAGATAAAAAGAAAGAAGGAATGTATGTGACAGACCAGGATTATATGAAACGTGCAATAGAACTTGCAAAAAAAGGAGAAGGATGGACGAATCCTAATCCGATGGTTGGAGCGGTCATCGTAAAGGATGGACGTATTATCGGCGAAGGCTATCATGCCAGATGTGGAGAGTTACATGCGGAACGAAATGCAATTGCTTCTCTCACTGAATCAGCCGAAGGGGCAACGCTGTACGTTACATTGGAACCATGTTGTCATTATGGAAAGACGCCGCCGTGTACGGAAGCAATTTTAGAGCAGAAGATAAAAAAAGTAGTGATTGGATCCAGAGACCCAAATCCGAAAGTGGCAGGAAAGGGAGCGAAGATATTAAGAGATGCCGGTGTAGCGGTTGTGGAAGATTTTATGAGAGACAAATGTGATGAATTAAATCCAATATTTTTTCATTATATAACGACCAAAACACCATATGTAGTTATGAAGTATGCAATGACGCTGGATGGGAAAATTGCAACAAAGACAGGAGCTTCAAAATGGATCACCCAAGAAGCCGCACGCAGAGAAGTACAGTATATGCGTCATCGGTATATGGGAATCATGGTCGGGATAGGAACGGTACTTGCTGATGATCCAATGCTGAATGTCCGGGTAGAAGGGCTTAAAAGTCCGGTCAGGATTATCTGTGACAGTAAGTTAAGAATTCCACTGGACAGCCAGATCGTAAAAAGTGCGAGGGAGTACCGGACGATTGTAGCCTATGCAGATCTGGAGAATGTAGAGAAGAAAAAGGAAATTTTGCAAACAATGGGAGTGGAAACCGTATTTTGTCCGGATATGAAAAAACATGTTAATCTGAAGCATTTGATGGAGTATCTGGGAAAAGAAAATATCGACAGCATTTTACTGGAAGGTGGAGGAACTTTAAATGACAGTGCACTACAGACCGGAGTTGTCCAGGAGGTGCAGGCATTTATTGCACCAAAAATCTTTGGCGGAGCAGGAAGCCGGACTCCGGTGGATGGAATTGGGATAGAGCTTCCGTCTCAGGCAGCGGTACTAAAGTTCAAGGATATCTGCCAGATTGGAGAAGACCTAAAAATTACCTGTCAGGTCTTAAGAAAAGAACAGGAGGAATTATGTTTACAGGAATTGTAGAAGAAGTGGGAAAAGTCCGTTATATTCAGTTGAATGGGAATTCAGGGGTATTGGCGGTGAAGGCAGCAAAAGTACTGGAAGGTACGAAAATCGGAGACAGTATTGCGGTAAATGGAGTATGTCTGACAGTCACTTCCCTGCAGCCTGACGGATTTACGGCAGATGTCATGGCAGAGACGATCAGAAGGAGCAGTCTTGGAAATTGTAAGATTGGAAGTTATGTAAATCTTGAACGGGCAATGGCAGCGGATGGAAGATTCGGAGGCCATATTGTGAGCGGCCATATTGACGGAACAGGAGTTATCAGGTCAATGATCCAAGAGGAAAATGCAGTCTGGGTATCCATTAAAACTTCACAGCGGATATTAGATCTGATCGTGGAAAAGGGGTCTGTCTGCATCGATGGAATCAGCCTGACGGTTGCGAAGGTAGACGATGAAGGGTTTCAGGTATCAGTCATTCCACATACAGGGGAAGAGACGATACTTCTGAAAAAAGCATCCGGAGATCTTGTGAATCTGGAAAATGACATAATCGGAAAATATGTAGAAAAATTAATGGGGATTGAAAAAAAAGAAGAGTCCAAATTGGAACATGAGAAAAAGACAGGAATTACAATGGAGTTTCTGGAAGAATTTGGATTTTAAATATACAGCAACAGAAAAAGAATAACGGAGGAAGAACAGATGGAACAAAAGTATCAATATAATACAGTAGAAGAGGCAATCCGGGATTTACAAGATGGAAAGATCATTCTTGTTACAGATGACCCGGACAGAGAAAATGAAGGAGACATGATCTGTGCTGCTCAGTTTGCGACCCAGGAAAATATTAATTTTATGGCAACGCATGCAAAGGGACTGATCTGTACGCCGATGAGTGCAGAACTGGCAGCAAAGCTTAATTTTCCACAGATGGTTTCAGAAAATACCGATAATCATGAAACAGCATTTACGGTATCGATTGATCACGTAGATACAACAACCGGTATATCGGCAGCAGAACGTGCATATACAATGATGAAATGTGTGGATGATACATCAAGACCAGAAGATTTCAGAAGACCGGGCCATGTATTCCCGCTGGTGGCAAAAAAAGGCGGTGTACTTGTGCGTAACGGTCACACAGAAGCAACGACAGATCTTGTAAGACTGGCGGGGCTGAAAGAATGTGGCGTATGTTGTGAAATCATGAAAGAAGACGGAACGATGATGCGTACATCAGAACTCTGGGAGCTGGCTCATAAGTATCATCTTACATTTATCACAATCAAAGATTTGCAGGATTATTTAAGAATTCATGAAAAGCATGTAAAAGAAGAGGCGGTGGCAGATCTTCCAACACAGTATGGAGAATTTAAGATTCATGGATATGTGAATGACATTACAGGAGAGCATCATCTTGCTTTGGTAAAAGGAGAAATCGGGGAGGGAGAAAATGTACTTTGCAGAGTCCATTCAGAATGCCTGACCGGAGATGCTTTTGGTTCTCTTCGCTGTGACTGCGGATTGCAGCTTCAGACGGCAATGCGCCAGGTGGAGGAAGAGGGAAGAGGAATCATTCTCTACATGAGACAGGAGGGAAGAGGAATCGGACTGATCAATAAAATCAAAGCATATGAACTTCAGGAACGTGGATATGATACAGTCGAGGCGAATGTTCAACTGGGATTTGCCCCAGATCTCAGAGAGTACTGGGTCGGAGCTCAGATTTTATCAGACCTGGGCGTGAAATCCTTAAGACTTCTTACCAATAACCCGGATAAAGTCTATGGGCTTCAGGATTTCGGACTGGAAATTAAGGAAAGAGTACCATTAGAGATCCAGCCACAAAAATATGATCTGAATTATATGAAAACAAAACAGGAAAAAATGGGACACATTTTCAAAGAAATACAATTATAAAAAAGAATGCAGGAGGAAGAAGAACATGAAACAGATTCAGGTAATTGAAGGAAAAGTAGTAGCACCAGAGGGAATGAAAGTCGGAATCGTAGCAGCCAGATTTAATGAAATTATTGTCAATAAGTTATTAGGCGGAGCTGTTGACGGACTTGTGAGACATGGTGTAGAAGAAGAAAATATTACAGCAGCATGGGTGCCGGGAGCATTTGAAATACCAATTACAGCGCAGAAAATGGCGCAGTCAGGAAAGTACGATGCAGTCATCTGTGTAGGTGCAGTTATTCGTGGAGATACATCTCATTATGATCTGGTGTGTAACGAATCAGCAAAAGGAATTGCACAGATCGAGCTTGCAACAGGTATTCCTGTTTTATTTGGAATCATTACAACAGAAAATATTGAACAGGCAATTGCACGTGCCGGAAGTAAAGCTGGCAATAAAGGTTATGATTGTGCGTTATCAGCAATTGAGATGGTGAATCTGATAAAACAGTTATAAAATTTGACTTTTATTCTTATACAAAGTAAAATAAACTATGTATGTCTTTTTAAAGATGTACATAGTTTATTTGTTTATTGGAGAATGAAAATGTTTGAAAAGAATAAAGAAAAAATGAAGGAAAAAATGGAGCCGGATAAAGTGCTTCGTTTTGCGATTGTTGCAGTAATCCTCTTGTTTTTGATCGGTGCGCTGATTATTGGAACGCGAATGATGAATCCGCGAGTGGATGCGACAGAAGGAGTAAAGAAACTGACAGAACTGGAAGATGCCAATGTTCAGAAGATTGATGCCAAGATTCAGGAATTAGAGCAGACAGAAGCAGATGAGGCGGCAGCGTGGAAAGCAAAGTCTGCAAAAGAAAAAATGGATGGCTGCATTGTGCTTGGCGACAGTACTGCACTTGGCTTCAGACAGAATGACATCTTGAGTAAGTCGCAGGTGAAGTCAAAGGATGGAGCAACGGTCAGCGATGCGGAAGGTTCCGGATTAAATGAGCTTTTGACAGCCGTAACAGAAGCAGAGACTGCACCACAGAAGCTTATCCTTTGTATCGGAAGAGGAGATGTAGCAGTCAGTGGAGAGACAGCGGATGCATTTGCAGCGAATTACAAAAGCTTTGTTGAGCAGGTGAAAGCAGCATTGCCGGATACGAAAGTTTATGTATGCAGTATCCCGGCATACCTGTCACTGACAAGTACAGGTGATGCGACAGGTTCAGCCGATTCAGATACTGATTCAGATTCAGATACTGATTCAGATTCAGATGCTAAAGATACAACTGACAACTCGGATTTTAAGAGCAGTACAGATTCTAAAAGCAGTACAGATTCTAAGAGCAATAGTGATACATCATCAGATGATAGAAGTTTGTCCAAGATGAGTACCGCGCTGGATGTAACTTCATACAATGAAGCTTTGAAGGCTCTTTGTAAGGAAGAAAAAGTGAAATATGTAGACACAACAGATCTTACGGACGCTTCTTATTATGGGGAGGACGGAAGTACAATGACAAAAGCCTATTATGAGGCTTGTATTAATAAAATTCTGGAGGCAGCGTTTAGAAATTATGTTATTCAATAGTATCGCATTTATATGTGTATTTTTACCAGTTATTTTCATATTGTATTATCTGCTTCCGGGAAAGATAAAAGACATTGCCCTGGTTGCAGGGGGAGCAGTTTTTTTTGGTCAATCTGGTCGTTCTGGCATTTTTTATATTGTTTAATTATGCTGTGGGAATTCAGATGGAAGGCTACATGCGAAGAAGAAGGAGTACGGAGCAGTTATTTGCTGGAAGCATACTGATCAATATTATAGTATATGTGTTCTTTGCATTTATCGGACAACGCGTGGGCTTTATTTCGGAAGTGCCGGTCGGAATAGGAATCTGCATCTTACAGGTGCTTTCTTATCTGATTGAGATTCACCGGGGAAATGTAAAGGCTCAGAAAAGTATTCTGGATTTTGCAGTTTACATAGCAATGTTTCCGTTGTTCCTGGCAGGACCGGTCGTAAAATATCCGCAGATCCGAAAGGAATTAAAGACTCGCAAATTGTCCTGGGCAAAGGCTGGCGAAGGAATTGTTTTATTTGTATGTGGTTTTGCAAAGAAAGTTATCATTGCAGATTACCTGGCAGATTCATTCACCAAGATCATGTCTTTGAAGGCAGGCGAGTTGTCTGTGTTTGGTGCATGGCTGGGATGTGCAACCTTCATGTTCCAGATTTACTTTGCGTTCAGTGGATATTGTGATATGGCAGTGGGACTTTGCAGAATGCTTGGATTTGATGTGAAGAAAAATTTCCGCTATCCATATGTAGCACGTAACATAACAACATTTGTACGACGTTTTAACAGCTCTGTTTTTGCATGGTTCTGGGATTACATCTGTGAACCACTCTGGGGCGGCTGGCTTGGAACACTTGTATCCGGAATTCTGATGGGACTTTGGTATGCAGGTATGTGGAAGAATGCACCGTGGCAGGTAACGGTCACAGGTGGATTGCTCTGGGGTATCTACCTTGCATTCTGGCAGATCGTGGAGCGTTATGCACTGCCATTTTTAAAGAGATTACCACCTGTGCTTGGACAGATTTATACATGGTTTTTTACAGCACTTGGTTGGGTATTTTTCTTCGGTAAAACACCGGCAGCGTCATTTGGTTATCTGAAAGTGATGTTTGGATTTGGCGGAGGCGATGTGATTGGTATCATGGGAAGATACCTTTTCCTTGGAAATGTGTTCGTTCTTGTAGTGGCATTTCTTGCAAGTACACCACTTCCGAATCTTATCTGGAAGAAGATTCTGGTATTTGGAAAGAAAGATAAAAAAGAAAAAAATAAAAAACGTCTGGAGAGAGGCAGAAGTGCAGTATTTGTATTCGCAGCCGTGATCATGATCCTGTGTCTTGTGAATGTGACAGGAGCAGGAAGGACATTTTTCAAAGAGACGGTGAAAGATACCCAGGCGAAACTGGATACAGTTCTTGGAAGACGGGACGTGAACGGTGTGTACCGAGGAAAGAACCAGTATCTTCTGGCGGATATTAATAAGCTGGATGAAAAGAAGGTTCAGGCAAATGTGGACGCGATTACAGCGCTTGCCGAGGCTTATTCCGATGTGCCGATGTATATGGCACTGATTCCGGACGCTGCAAATGTATGGGCAGATAAGCTTCCTTCTTATGCTCCGGTGGAAGATCAGACAGTGCAGATTGCACAGATTCAGAGCATGCTTGGAGACAGTGTGAACTGGATTGATGCACAAGGTGTTCTAAATGCGAATAAAGATAAGGAAATTTATTATCACACAGATTCCCGCTGGACAACGCTTGGAGCTAGTCTTGTATGGCAGCAGATTGCTTCAGATCTGGGGCTTGACACTTCGAAAGCACCGGCTTTAAAACCTTATGTAGTGACCGGTGATTTCAGTGGAAATCTTTCCCGAACAAGTGGATTTGAAAGCGGATACCGTGAACCGATATACGCATATTTAACGGAAAATGCTTCCGATAACACGCAGATGGTGGCAAGCTATGAGTCTGAGGGCATAAAGACAGCAGAGCTTTATGACCGTACAAAACTGGACGAACCTGATGCGTATGAAGTATTTCTCGGTGGAGATTATGATAAAATAGATATCCGCACGACAGCAGACAGCACGGACCGGCTGCTTCTGGTGAAGGATTCCTTTGCAGACTGTATGATTCCATTTTTAATTCCATATTACAGGGAGATCATCGTGGTAGATGCAGATTATTATCAGAAGCATGTGTCGGATCTGTTAGATAAGAATAAAATTACAAGTGTGCTGTTTTTGTACGATTGCAATAATTTTGTACAGGATGACAAGCTGAGCAGTATTTTGACAACGGATAAGGCAGAATAGGAACTGTAAAGTAATTGGAGTGTTAGTAAATGATAAGATTAAATAAATACCTCAGTGAGGCAGGTATCTGCTCCAGAAGAGAGGCAGACCGTCTCATAGAGGCGGGACGTGTGACGGTGGATGGCGTACGGGCTGTACCGGGCATGAAAGTGTCAGAGGAGCAGAAAATCTGTGTCGGGAAAAAAGTGATCCAGGGTGCAGAACAGAAGGTTGTTCTGGCAGTCAACAAACCGGCAGGTATCGTGTGTACCGGGGATATGAAAGTGAAAAATAATATCATACGTTTCCTGCATTATCCGGTGCGGGTGACCTATGCAGGAAGACTGGATAAAGATTCGGAAGGCCTCCTTATTATGACAAATGACGGAGAACTGATCAACAGTATGATGCGGGCGAGATATCATCATGAAAAGGAATATCATGTTCGCGTGGATAAAGAAATCACTTCAGAATTTGTGCGGCAGATGTCAGAGGGTGTGCATATACAGGACGTGGAAAAGAATCTGGATGCGGTAACAAGACCATGTGAGGTAAAGCAGATTGGAAAGTACACATTTTCCATTATTCTGACACAGGGGCTGAACCGTCAAATCCGGAGAATGTGCGAAGCACTTGGATATAAAGTGACAAAGCTTGTGAGAATAAGAATTATGAATGTAGAATTGGGAAGCTTAAAGAGTGGAGCAGTGCGAAAAATAGAAGGACAGGAGTTAAAGAAGCTATATGAACAGGCAGGAACGCATGAAGGAACTGGTGGAGCTTTTAAATAAAGCATCAAAAGCATATTATCAAGACGCAGAAGAAATCATGAGCAACTATGAGTACGACAAGCTTTATGATGAACTTCAGGAACTGGAGCGTGAGCTTGGGATCACACTTTCCAACAGTCCGACGGTGCGAGTCGGATATGAAGTGGTCAGTGAACTCCCAAAAGAACGGCATGAAAGCCCAATGCTTTCTTTGGACAAGACGAAAGATGTAGAGGAATTAAAGAATTTTGTGGGAGATCAGAAGGCACTGATGTCCTGGAAAATGGACGGACTTACCATTGTTCTGACTTACCGGGACGGACATCTTTTTAAGGCAGTCACCCGTGGAAATGGAGAAGTAGGCGAGGTCATCACAAACAATGCAAAAGTCTTTAAAAATGTACCGCTTCAGATCAGCTATCAAGGTGAGCTGATACTGCGCGGCGAAGCAGTGATCGGCTATAAAGATTTTGAGAAGATTAATGAACAGATTCAGGAAGCAGAAGCCAAATATAAAAATCCGCGTAATCTCTGCAGTGGTTCTGTACGCCAGCTGAACAGTGAGATTACAGCAAAAAGAAATGTAAAATTCTATGCATTTACACTGGTCAGTGCAAAAGATGTGGATTTCCACAATTCCAGAGCCTGTCAGATGGAATGGCTGAAAGAGCAGGGGTTTGAAGTAGTAGAATACCACGAAGTAATAAGAGACACAGTAGAGGCGGAAGTTATTAAATTTTCAGAAAAAATTGCCGAGAACGATTTCCCGTCCGACGGACTTGTGTTAGTATATGATGATATAGCGTATGGAAGATCACTGGGGCGGACGTCTAAGTTTCCACGAGATTCATTTGCATTTAAATGGGCTGATGAGATTCGCCAGACAAAGCTTCTGGAGATTGAGTGGAGTCCATCTAGAACAGGACTCATCAATCCGGTCGCTATCTTTGAACCGGTGGAGCTGGAGGGAACGACAGTGAGCCGTGCTAGTGTCCACAACATCAGTATTATGGAAGAATTGGAACTTGGTGTGGGGGATGAGATTGAAGTTTATAAGGCGAATATGATCATTCCGCAGATTGCACAGAATCTGACAAGAAGTGGTGTGAAAGATATTCCAAAAGTCTGTCCGGTCTGTGGCGGCAAGACAGAGATTCGCCAGGTCAGCAATGCAAAAGCACTGTATTGTACCAATCTGGAATGTCAGGCAAAGCATGTCAAAGCATTTGCACTCTTTGCAAGCCGTGATGCTTTGAATATTGAGGGATTGTCAGAGGCAACGCTGGAGAAGTTCATTGACCGTGGATTTATAAAGGAATTCACAGACATTTTCCATTTGGATAAATGGCAGGAAGAGATTCAGACGATGGAAGGTTTTGGAGAAAAATCCTACAAGAACCTGATCGCAAATGTGGAGAAAGCAAAAGTGACGACACTTCCGAAAGTTATCTATGCACTTGGAATTCCGGGAATTGGTCTTGCAAATGCGAAGGTCATCTGCAGAGAATTTTCCGGTGATGTGGATCGTATGATTCATGCTACTGCAGAAGAACTTGCAGAGATTCAGGGAGTAGGCGAAGTACTTGCCGGCGCATTTGTAACTTATTTTCAGGATGAGAAGCATGTAGAAAGCTTAAAGCGACTGATTGCAGAGCTTGAGATTCCAAAGGAAGAAGAATCAGAGAGTCAACAGATCTTTGCCGGAGTGAACTTTGTTATTACCGGGAGTGTGGAACACTTTGCAGACAGGGGAGAGGTCAAGGAACTGATTGAGAGCCTGGGAGGAAAAGTTACGGGATCTGTCACTTCCAAAACAAATTACCTAATCAATAATGATGTGACATCGACTTCATCAAAGAATAAAAAAGCAAACGAACTGGGAGTTCCGATTATTTCGGAGGAGCAGTTCATTAAGATGGTAGAGGAACAAAAGTAGGAAAGAAGGGAAAGAACCATGTCTGAACAGGATTATGTAGATACAATTGATAACAACGATAATAATAGCAATGACAATCATAACGATGATGAATATGAGAAAGTCTGCTTTGTCTGCCACAGACCAGAGAGTGTGGCTGGAAAGATGATCAATCTTCCGAACAATATGTGTGTGTGCAATGACTGTATGCAAAAGAGTTTTGATGCTATGAATAATATGAACTTCGGTGGTGCGATTGATTATAGCCAGCTTATGAATATGCCGGGAGTTCAGTTCTTAAATATTGATGATATGAGCCAGCAGATTCCAAAGCAGCAGCGCGTGAAGAAGAAAAAAGAAGGCGAGGAGGCAACGCCGCTCGTTGACATTCATAACCTTCCGGCACCGCATAAGATCAAGGCGAGCCTGGACGAGTATGTAGTCGGACAGGAATATGCCAAGAAAGTGATGTCTGTTGCTGTATACAACCATTACAAGCGTGTGGCAACGGATTCCATGGACGACATTGAGATTGAGAAATCTAACATGCTGATGATCGGACCTACAGGTTCCGGTAAGACCTATCTTGTCAAGACGCTGGCAAGAATTCTGGATGTGCCGCTTGCGATTACAGATGCTACATCTCTGACGGAAGCAGGTTATATTGGAGATGATATCGAAAGCGTTGTATCCAAGCTTCTGGCAGCAGCGGATAACGATGTGGAAAAAGCAGAACAGGGAATCATTTTTATTGATGAGATTGATAAGATTGCAAAAAAGAAAAATGCGAGTCAGCGTGATGTTAGTGGAGAGTCCGTACAGCAGGGAATGCTGAAGCTTTTAGAAGGAAGCGAAGTGGAAGTTCCGGTTGGAGCTAATAGTAAAAATGCGATGGTTCCGCTCACAACAGTTAATACAAAGAACATTTTATTTATCTGTGGAGGAGCATTTCCGGATCTGGACGGCATCATCAAAGAGAGACTTACAAAGCAGTCTGCAATTGGATTTGGCGCAGATCTAAAAGATAAATATGATCATGATAAGAAGATTCTTGAGAAGGTAACAACAGAAGATCTTAGAAACTTTGGTATGATCCCGGAGTTCCTGGGACGACTTCCGGTAGTCTTTACATTACAGGGACTCACAGAAGATATGTATGTGAAGATCTTGGAGGAGCCAAAGAATGCAATTCTGAAGCAGTATCAGAAACTTCTTGCACTGGATGAAGTGAAGCTCGATTTCACAGAAGGTGCATTACGTGCAATTGCGAAAAAGGCGATGGAGAAGGATACAGGAGCAAGAGCCCTTCGTGCGATTATCGAAGAATTTATGCTGGATATCATGTATGAAATCCCGAAAGATGACAGCATCGGTCAAGTGACGATTACACAGGAGTACATAGAAAATACTGGTGGTCCGATTATCACGCTGAGAGGGCAGGAAGTACCGAGATTAGAAAGTCAGGCATAGATAGTAAGGCAGTTATAAAAATATAGAAGATAATGCCAAATAATAAAATTAGAAAACATCTCATATACATATGAAAAGTATACGAGGTGTTTTCTTTTTTATGAATGATAGTTGTGGAGAAATAAATACGTTGCTAAAGACACAAAAAAATACAAAAAGCAATGTTTTGAAGGAGAGAGTGATAGCAACACAGCAGAAGGAGGAAGAGACAGAAGATACTTCATGCCGTGAAAAAATCCTCTCTCAGGATTTTCGGGATTTTATTATCCCGAATTACCGGTTAGCTCAGGAACTGGTCTATCCCAAGAGCCAGATTTGTGTGCAGAGCCTTGGCTTTGGCTATCGTGTAGCATATGTGGATCAAAGTCTAGGGGAAGAACTAAGCATTGCGGCTTATGGTTATAACAGCATTCCAAATTGCTATGCACTGTTGGATATGGAAGCTATGAATGAGACAGGAATCAGTGTGCTTCAGAATTACCCGGGTCTTAATCTTCGAGGAAAAGGAATTATGATTGGATTTTTGGATACAGGAATAGACTATGAAAATGAAATCTTTCGAAACATAGATGGAAGCAGTCGAATCACGGCGATATGGGATCAGACTGACCAGAACGGTCAACCACCGGATACATTTACATATGGAAGTGAGTATACGAATAATCAGATTAATCAGGCACTGAAAAGTGACAATCCAAAGGAAATTGTGCCAGTAAGCGATGAAAATGGACATGGTACATTTTTAGCAAGTGTGGCAGCAGGTGGAGAAAATATCCAGGAAGGTTTTACCGGGGCGGCATCAGAGGCTGAAATTGCAGTAGTGAAGTTAAAAGAAGCGAAAGATTATCTGCGAAAATTTTATGGAATACGACAGAAGGCAGTGTGTTATCAGGAGACAGATATTGTGCAGGGACTTCGGTATCTGCATCTTCTGGCACTGAAAAAACAGAAGCCCCTTGTTATGTGTGTGGCACTTGGAACGAATCTTGGCGGACATAATGGAATGTCCAGTTTGTCGCGGATTCTCGGAAGCTATTCCAGACTGGTAGATCGGTGCGTGGTTATCGGAGGAGGAAATGAGGCAAATGAACGACATCATTTTCAGGGAAAACTGAATCAGGTAGGAGAGGTTCAGGAAGTGGAAATGCGTGTCGAAAGTGGAAATACGGGATTTGTAGCAGAATTATGGGGGACCATTCCCAATATTGTGACAGCGTATCTTATATCTCCGTCTGGGGAGAGAAGTCCGGTGATTTCTATTCGGCAGGGAAGTCGCTATCAGCTTACATTTCCCTTTGAGCAGACGGTTGTGGATGTGGAATACCAGTTGTTTTTGCGGGATGGAAGATCCCAGCTTTTGTTTTTGAAATTCGATCATCCGGCACAGGGTATCTGGAAGATAGGAGTACAGTCGCTGGGGCGTGCAGATGGAGAGTTTCACATCTGGCTTCCTGTGCGGGAGTTTCTCGATGGAAATGTATATTTTTTGGAGGCAAGTCCGGACGTGACATTGACAGAGCCTGCGAATACCGATGATCCGATCACGGTTGCTTATTACAGGGGAGCAGATAAGAGTGTTGATATTAATTCTGGCAGAGGTTATACTAGAGACAAGAGAATAAAACCTGATTTTGCAGTTCCAGGAGTCCAGGTTTTGGGAGCAGGGGTAAATGGAACATTTGTAAGGCGAAGCGGTTCCAGTGTGGCAACGGGAATCACAGCCGGAGCCTGTGCAATGATCATGGAATGGATTTTGAACCAGCCGATTCCGGCAGGAGTTACCACAAGTCAGGTGGCAAATATTATCATATTAGGAGCACAGCAGAACACATTTTCAGAATTTCCGAACCGACAGTGGGGCTATGGAACGATGGATCTGTATCAATCGCTGGACAGATTGAGAAGATTATAACAGATGGGAGAGGTACAATATGGCAGATTTTTTTGAGCAGTTAGGAAAGAAAATTTCAGACGTAGCAGAGGACTTTGGAAAGAAGACGGAAGATACCCTGGAAGTGCAACGTATCAAAAGCCAGATTCGTTCTCTGGATCGTGCCAATGAAAGGGATTACATCGAAATCGGAAAGAAGATTTATGAAAAATTCAAAGCAGGAGAAGTGGCGGACTTAGAGTACATTGCCCTGTGCGAATCAATCGAAAAGAGAGAGGAAGAAGCAGTACAGTGCCAGGAGGAGATACGCAAGATTCAGGAGGTATAGCAGATGTTATTGATGGCAGCAGGAGGACTTCTTGTTGTGCTGGTGTGCGTGGACATGGGCATTAAGCAGTACATCGAGGAGAATTTTGAAGAAGAGGAAGAACGGGAGACAATTCTGGACAAAGTTGTGCTCCGGAAGGTTTATAATAAAGGCTTCTGTTTTAATACACTGGATAAGAAGCCGGAGCTGGTGAGAAAGACATCTGGTATCTTGTGTGCCGGGCTTGCAATTTATGATGCATGGCTCTTTCTCAAAAAAGGAAAATGGCTCAGAAAATTCGGCATGGTATTTTTGACAGCCGGTGCAATCAGTAATACCTATGACAGACTGATTCGTGGAAAAGTCATTGATTATATCGGAATCCAGTGGAAAAACAGCAGATTTCGAAGACTCACCGCGAACCTGGCAGATGTGTATGTAGTAATTGGGGCAGCAGTGACAGGCGTAGCGAAGATATTTCGAAGATAGAAAAAGCGTTCTTAAATAAAAATAGTGTGTAGGTCATTGCAAAGATAATCTACACACTATTTTTTATGATTATTTTAAGTATGGTTTCAAGAATTATTTCTTATTGCTCTTTACTTCCTGAAGCTTCATAGCGCGAACCTTAAGCGGCAGTCCGAACAGATTGATAAATCCGTCAGCGTCGTGGTGGTCATAAAGGTCACCAGTTGTGAAGCTTGCAAGAGACTCATTGTAAAGTGAGTACGGTGAAGTTGTTCCGGCTTTGATGATGTTACCTTTGTAAAGTTTGAATTTCACTTCTCCTGTTACGTACTCCTGAGTTGACTCAACAAATGCCTGGATTGCCTCGCGAAGTGGTGTAAACCATTTTCCTTCATAAACAACCTGAGAAAGTTTATTTCCCATATCTTTTTTAACTTCTGTTGTAGCACGGTCAAGA
>OLOP01001533.1_pt1 | contig 14695 bp, 8 predicted proteins | sample 1672381 | NCBI WGS metagenome assembly OLOP01 (sample SAMEA3136678, study PRJEB25190) | human gut metagenome | biome: human gut; feature: human-associated habitat; material: faeces | place: Austria | collected 2013 | reverse complement strand
TTGCAATCCCATCACAATGACCCACATATAAGCACAAGTCTTAGGAATCATCAATCTGACTGTTCTAATTTGTTTTAACACAAACACTCTTTCCAGAAAACGCAATTCCAAATCTCAATATCTTTTTGATTCCTTCACCCTTCATTTCAGAATCATATTCCATATTATGAATCTGACAAAGAGCTTCATTTGCCAAAAGTGTTAATTCATGATCATCAAGATTCTTTTTCCACTTTAGTTCCATAATCATTCCAGGATACTTATCATCTCTAGGAATTAAGCCAATATCAAATCTTCCTTTACCAGACTCTCTATTTGATTTTATTTTGTACTGATTATCCATCATCGAAATCAATCCTAAAATCAATCCATGATAGAAAGATTCACTAGCCGTATCATAAAAGCTAATTGCTTTATTCATATATTCAGAAATAGCTTTTTCTAGTTTTACATAATCATTTAAGAACAAGCTTTCCGCAATCTTATCTGCAGTCGTTCTTGAAACTGCACCAATCTGCATCAAATGTGTCAAAACCTCACTTTTATAAACGGAAGCTATCTCTTTATTGGGAATCGATACTTGACACAAATAAGATCCATCCGCCTGCAATTCTTTAATCGTTGTTTTCAAATACCCAGCTACCAATAATAAACTATAGATATTAGCTGGATCATCTGTAAGTGAACGATAAACAACATTTTGATCAATTCTTGCCAAAACTTTATCCCCACGAATCAAAGAATAAAGCTTTTCTGTTATATCCTTATCCGCCACTTTTAAAACATCTTCGAGAATCTCATTCTTTCCAGTATTCACCCAATATGCCTGTGGAACACACCCCTTCGAAATATAATTAATAACAGACCACGGATTATAGATTTCTTCATTCCCAAACAAATATCCATCATACCATTCTTGAAGTTCACTCTCTTTTTCAGCAACTCCATAATACTCTAACATTTTACTTACTTCTTCATTTGTAAATCCGAAATAACGATCATATGCTTCATCCATCACTGAATTCACAGTTAAATTATTTAATCCACTAAAAATACTTTCTTGAGCAATTCGCAAAATTCCAGTTAAAAAGCCGTAAGAAAGATTTTTATTATCCTTAAAAGCACCAGAAAAGAAATTTCTCATAAAGCCAATGATTTCATCATAAAAATCCTTAGAATACCCTTCCTGAATTGGAGTATCATATTCATCAATAATAATAATTGGAGCTTTATCATAATGCGTCGCAAGCATCTTAGATAACTTTTCAAGTGAAAAAGACAATTCCACTTCATTTTCTGTTGCACTTAATACTTTATTAAAATACACCTTCTCATAATCCGATATTTTTTCACTACTCAACAATTCTTGATGCCTTCCATATTCTTCTTGAAGTAAAGATTTAATTTTCTCTACAGTGGCTTTCCAAGAATCAAACTTTACATCTTTAAAAGTAAGAAAAATCACTGGATACTTACCTTGATGCATTCGATAGTTTTCCCCACACTTCCAAATATTCTTATCTTTAAAATATTTAGACGTATCCTCATCCACCTTTTCAAAATACACTCTAAGCATATCCATATTTAATGTTTTTCCAAATCTTCTTGGTCTTGTGAATAATGAAACCAATGGTTTTTGATCTAAAAACTCCTTAATTAACATTGTTTTATCCACATAATAATAATCCGATTGAGCACGCACATAGTCTGAAATACCAATAGGCAAAGGTTTTCTATCTGGATTCTTCCATTTTTTACAGTATTCACCAGACGAAATTCTTCCATCTACCGGTTTTGTTGCTTCATCTGGAATTTCCCAATTTTTTCCATTCTTAACAGCACCCGGAATTCTTCCCGATTTACACAAATTCGAAACTGCACGAACACTAATATTCCAAATTAAAGCCATTTCTTTGCAAGTCTTCATATGAACACCACCAATCCTACTACCATAAGTATATCCATCATTCAGAAATATGTCGAATTCTTTCGGTAATTTATTCAGTAGAATATCAATTTATAATGATATTTTTCCTTTTAGGAAATAAAAAAGGTGCAATGAAGCACCAAGTTTTGTTAATCAGAATAATAATTGCAATCCCATCACAATGACCCACATATAAGCACAAGTCTTAGGAATCATCAATAAACCAATCTTGGGTTTTGTCTTAGACCACAATGTAACTGGGATGTAACAACCAAAAGAAATAATGATGGCTGCAACCATACGGTTCATATGTAAATCGTACATATTTCCTGAAATGGCATAAAGAAGAATCACACCAATTCCAGTTACGGCAAACACGGCATTACGAATCACAGAAAGCTTCCTATTTCCTTCTTCGGAAGTCCAATTATTTTGTGGTAAGAAACATACGACGATACGAATAATAGCTGAAATCCAAATCATAGCCTCAACCCAAAGCGGAGCTTGTAATGTTGGGAATGTTAATTTCCAGATAAACAATAAAATAATATAGAATACGGTCATAGTGATTGAAGATACCTGTAATCCAATTCCAAGCTGTCTTTTAATTTTATCATTTGTACCATACAAAGCCCTTTTAATACGAGGAACCAAGTGGAATGCATCTCCACCACACAACGTTAATGTTAATACACCATATAATATGAACAATGGATTTCCTTTCGAATATACAAAGAATAAGATTCCAGCAATTAAGTCAAAAATCAAGTAACAAGCATCAAAAATTGCTTCCATTAAATCAGGCATTTTTCTCATTTGAAATCATCCTTTCTGCATTGTCATACACCTTTTGAAATACATTCATAAACACTTTGATTTCTTCTTCACTAAGACCTTCAAACATATCTTGCGCAAACTCCTTTTGCGCCCATATTCCATCTTCAATTACTTCATTGGCCAATTGTAGTAAATGAATAGTTACATGCTTTTTATTATCTTTGTCGACTCTTCGCTCAATAAAACCACGATCTTCTAATACTTTAAGTGAAGTCGAAACATGAGACTTTGTAGACTTACGAATACGAACAATGTCCGCAGCCGTATTGTACGCAGGATTGTTGTAAATAAACATTAATATGTCATACTCCAACTGTCTTAACTGATATTTTTCGCAAACTCCAGAAACCTTCATCTCATAATATCTCGTTATCGTTTTATGTTCATCCCAAAAGTGCATATGCGCCCTCCTCATCGTTCTATTTAGAACATTTTCGTTCTATAGCTACTCTATAGGTTTGTCAACAACTTTTTATTGACACTTTTTATGTAAAAATACTATGCTAACTATAAGGGAAGGAATCCAAATATGCATACACAAAAATCTAACTTTCAAACCATGAAATACTTCTTTTACATCTTAATGATTGCGATTTTAGGATGGTTTTGTTTCATGCAATTATTTGGTGCTAACGAACAAAACTATAACGACCCGTCCAAATCCATAATCTATTCCGGTTCCTTTTACTGGAATAAAGAGGATGGTACGAAACAAAAAATAAAGGTTCCCGGAACCTATGAAGTAAAACCAGGCCATACCATGGTCCTGACAACAACATTGCCTAAAGACTATGATGAAACGTCTTTTGCGATTCGATCTTCTTTGCAGGACATTCAGTTCTATGTAGGAAATTCATTGCGCACACAATATTCCACAAAAGATACAAGAATGGCTGGTAAAAATTCAGCGAGTCGCTACATCTTTTGTCCTACAACCTATAAAGATGCAGGAAAAACATTACGCATTGAACTGACAACCTACACTTCAAATTATTCTGGTATTGTCAATGAGGTGTATTGTGGTAATAAAGCCGAAATTTGGCAAAATATATACAATACTTATGGAATATCCACATTTATTGCCTTCTTTATCTTATTTACCGGCATCACATCCATCCTGTTTGGCATAGCCCTAAAACATGTCTACCACACAACATTCGACATGGAATACTTTGGATGGTGTATGGTCATGGGCTCTGTCTGGATGCTTGGAGAATCCAAAATCCGACAAATCCTAGTTCCTAACGCATCCGCGTTAGCTGCTTTATGTTTTGTGATGATCATGCTGAGTCCATTACCCATCTTGTTCTATGCGGACAACATTCAAAATGGCAAGCACCAAAAACTCTATCAAAATATTGGTTATGTCGTAATTTTAAACTTTATTGTTTCTTCCATTCTCTATCTTACAAAAGTCAAAGACTACATTGAAACATTGCCCGTTGCACAATTACTACTCGTCTTTGTGTTTATCCTAATATTCATTCATTTGATGCAATACATACGCAAAAATAAACAAATAAAATCCGACTACATTCTATTGATTGGACTCTTTCTAGTCCTAGTCTGTGTTGCTATTGAATCTGTATCTGTTTATTTTGTCGCAACTATTTCAGGTATCTTTATTGGCATAGGCATGATTATATTGCTCTTCACTAACATTATTCGTACCATCCAAAAGATTCATATCATAGAAGAAAATCGTCATCAAACAGAGTTGGAAATTGAAAAGAAAGAAAACAAAAAAATAACACTTCAAATGATGGAATCCCTTTCTACTACCATTGAAGCCAAAGATGAATATACACGTGGACACTCAAGGCGTGTAGCCCAATATGCAGCCTTGATTGCGAAAAATATGGGTTGGACAAATGAAGAGATTCAAAACCTTAAAAACTGTGCTTATTTACACGACATTGGAAAGATTGGTATTCCAGACCAAATCTTAAATAAGCCTGGCAAATTAACAAATGAAGAATTTAATTTAATCAAACAACACACTACAATTGGACAAGATATCTTAAAAGACATAACGATCATTCCACATATCGATGAAGTCACAAGAAGTCACCATGAACATTATGATGGTACTGGCTATCCAGATGGGCTTAAAGGAAATGAAATTCCAATACAAGCACGTATAATTGCGTTAGCCGACAGTTACGATGCCATGAATTCAAGAAGAATCTATCGTAACGCATTAAGTCATGGACGAATTTATCATGAAATCCAAATGAATGCGGGTACGCAATTTGATCCTGAAATCACAAAAGTCTTCTTGAAATTAATGGACAACGGATCTTTATTTCACTTAGAACACGAAATACTTCCATCCCAAGAAGACACAATCAATAAGTTTATTTCCGATGTTGTGACAACCATGCAAGATCAGGAAGAAACAAAAAACATCGATTATCTTACAGGCCTTCCTGTTCGTAATGTAGGACAAAAACGCATTGCGAGCGCTATGCAAAAGACAAATGGATGCCTAATCTTCTTGGATATGGATAATCTTAAAAAAATCAATGATGTCTATGGACATAAAGCTGGAGATAGAGCCCTAAAAAGCCTGGGAAAACTATTGTTAGACATTTCAATACCTAAGATCGCATGTCGTATGGGAGGGGATGAATTCCTTCTGTTCTTACCACAAGTGAATACAGAACAAGCCGAAAATACAGTTTCAAATGTGATTGAACAATTCAAAGAAATCATTAAAGACGATAGTGAAACCCATTTTGCAGCCCTTTCTGCAGGCATGCTCATGTGCACTCGAAACGATACGTTTGCGGATGCCTATTCAAAAGCCGACAAAGCCTTGTATTATGTGAAGCAAAATGGTAAGAACAACTATTCTTGGTACAACCAAATCCATTATGGAAACACAGCCAACACAAGCTTAGACTTGCAACAAATCGCAAACTCCCTACAAACAAGTGGAAACTATTCAGGCGCATTACACCTAGAATATCGCGATTTCACAAGACAATATGAATACATACACCAATTGATGACACGAAACCAATGGAACTGTTATTTAGTCATGGTTACTATGGAAACTGTACAAGATACACTTCCATATATTGAAGAAATCGAAGAAGCCCTTGACCATATGGGTGAAGCTATTCAAGACAACATTCGAAAGGTGGATGTATGTACACGTTATAGTGCTATGCAATATTTGATTATTCTATCTCATCCTGCTGAAAAACAAATTCCAAACATCATGTCACGCATTTTTATGGAATACTACAAGCTACAGGATAGTCAGCACTTCACACCTAGCTATGAATATATTTCTATGAAGAAATAATGGAGATTGACAATTTAGTCAATCTCCTTTTGATCTACTATTATCTGTTTTAAAATATCTCGATTCATACGCAGAACTCTTTCTTTTACCGCATTATATAAACATATTGTCTTGTCTGTAAGACAATATTTATGTCTTTTTGTCTTATTCATAAGACAATATCCATATATTTTTGTCTTATATACAAGACAAAATCCTTCCGATAAGTCGAAAAGCTACTATACTAATCTTCGTATGTGATTGTTTTTGAATTAACAATCTTTTTAAACTCCTCATACTCCATGAGGTATTATACTATTTTTTTCTAACCAAAAATAAAAAGCATCTGCATAAAACAGATGCCTAAAATTCAAATAAATCATCAATCGTTAGTAATACAGCTCCATCTTTTTTTGCTTGTCTTACAACTGAATCCGAATAGCCAGACTTACTAATAAACCACAAGTATTTCTCTTCTAGATTTGGAAATACTTGAGTAGCCATTACTAAATCTTCATACTCATCATATGGCATTGGCTGGGAAGTAAATTTGCACTCCACAAAAACACATTTTTTACCAGTACGATCCAACGCCAGTAAATCCACATCATCCTGTGCTTTTAAAGCTGGGTTTGTACCCCACCATTTACCCAAATGATAAGGAATGAAAGGAAGCTTTCTACATTTAGCTAAACGAATCAGATATTCCTTACAAATATCCTCAAACACATTCGCCATTAAATTACTTATATCTTCCATAATTTCTTTAGATGCATCATTAGCTCCTAACATGGCATAGTAAGAATTGTTTGTGAATTCATAGCGAAACCAAAAATTAAAAAAATTGTCTTTAATCACATAAATCGACTTCCTGCTCGTCTCTTTATCACCACAAGGAATCCTCTTTTCAATCAAACGAAGTGTTTGTAGCGTAATCAAATATTTAGATACCTTTGTACGCTCCTCATGAATATAATCCGCAATATCAACCACTTTATTTCTTCCATTCGCAATGGCAGATAAAATACTACTATACACATTGATTTCTCTTAATTCCGCCTTCAATAGGTTATCTGGTTCTTCATGAAGATAAGCTCCATTACGAATAATCTTATTCGCTATATTTTTCTCAACAGATAGTTTGGGATCAAAAGCCTCTAAATATCTTGGAATCCCACCCAATATTCCATACGCCAACAATTTATCTTCATTACTATATTCAGGAAAAAAAGCGCTACTCTCTAAATAATCAAATGGCTTTATTTCTAAAGTCGATGTTTGTCGATCATGAAGCGGACTTTTTCTACCCATAACATCACTTTCCATAACACTTACAGAAGAACCACACAAAATTAAAAAGATATTTTTCTTTTTCCAATTATGATCAATCACATGCTGCAATATTGACTTTACAGAAGGATTCTCATCAATAATATAAGGAAATTCATCAATTATCACGGCAATTTTTTCAGTAGCCTTCTCCCCAATATAATTAAACGCATCCTCCCAACTTTTAAAAGACGCAATAAAATTATTATTAAAATGATATTGAATCACTTTAGAAAAGTCCTCTAAGTTTAGCGCATCATTCTTTTCTCGAGCAGGAAAAAAGATTGCATTCGAATGTTCGGCAAATTCCTGTAGAATCGTTGTTTTACCCACTCTTCTTCGACCATACATTACTAAATATTCAAAACAATCACTATTATATAATTCATTCAAATGATTTAATTCTTCTTTTCTTCCTAACATCAAATCACATCCTTTATATTTGTATACTTACGAGTAGTATACTCTAAAGTATACAAATATTTAACGATTCTTTCACTGTATTTTTCTTTATTCTCCCAATTCATCCAACATATCATCTACACCATCACAATAACTTTCATCGTTGTCATAACGATCCTCATCATAATCACCTGAATATGCATCATCACTTCCTTCATCATAAGATGATGATGAATAAGATGAAGAACTCGAATTTTGTCCCTCTTCCTTTTTACGTTTCTCTTCCCTTGCCTTAAACTCACTCAATTCCGTACGACGCCTATTCTCAAGACGATACTGTTCCATTTGCGCTTCCCATTCTGCCTCTTCCTTTTTCAAAGACATATAGCCATATCCAAATAATAGTCCAAGAATAATCAAGAAAATAATTCCACCCCTACCCTTAGATTCATTATTTGGTTGAATGACCTTTTTTTCCTGATAATTTTCACTAGGATCAGCTTCAGGCAAAACTCTTTCCTGATTTGAATAATCACTTTGTTTCTTTGTTGTTTGAACTTTTGGTGGGATATTCACCGAAAACCTTAAATGTATATCATATAATCTTCTAAGGATAAAACCGGCTAACCAATCAATAAAAGCATCCTCAAATTCAATACTAAAACAAGTTAATAAGCTAAGAAACTCAAACATCGATTCATCCATTAAGGATGAATCAAAACAAGGATCATTCTTTAACATTGTCTTAATTTCATCCTCTGACTTACCATCATATCTACGAATCAGCTCATCATCACTCATATCCAAGATTTCCTTAACGCCATCTCCCACAATCTTTTTACGCGTTTCTATATCTAATTTTGACTTTTTCGGTGTTTCTTTCTTCTTTTCAAAAACAGGTATCTGAGGCTGCTTTGTCTCCTTCTTCTTGGAAACAGGTACATCCACACCATACTGCTGCATTACCTGTATTAACTCATTTGTAAGTAAACCCTTCTTATTAGCCTGAATATAAATATCTTCATAGATAGGACAAAGACTACAAGCTTCACTAAACTTATCTTCTTCAATTAAAGAATTTACTAACTTCATAAAATCATACGAACTATATCCTTTAATACACTCTTCGCAAATAGATGCATAAAAATGTCTTAAGTAAACAGGAATAAATACAGAAATGTAGAAATCATTTTCTTTACATTGTTTAGAAACATCCTCCATATGTTTCTTTATTTTACTTGAATCCAAAATCATACGATAAAGCATACTCGCCAAAGGATTGCACAATATGCCAAAGTTTACATTTAAACAAGACTCTAACATCTTCTCCTTTACAAGCTCTATTTCTACATTAATCTGACTTGTACTCCCCTGCATCATAAGCACTTGAATCTTTTCTAAGCTCGATATATCACGATTCAAATTATTCGTGTTCATATTTGAAAAAGGAAGTTCAATATCTTTATATTCACCACAAATCAATTTATCCTCTACATCATTTACTAAACTTGAATACTTTTCTTTACACTCATTATAATATTCATACCAATCTAGAAACTCTTTTGAAATTATTATATTTTCCATTCACTATACCCCTGCATTCTAGCCGCCTCATACAAAGGATGCATATGCGCTTCTAACTTATGCTTAAACTCATATTCCGTATTTTCTTTGACATACAATTCTTCAATAGCCCACAAAGACTGAAGATTCTTGGCATAGCACTTCTCAAATAGCTTATGAATTGAATCATATTCTACAACACTCTTATATAAGTCATACTCCATATTCGCCATCTTATTAAAGTACAAATCCCACTCTGGCAAATGATTACTCTTTGAGCGATTTGCGCTCGCATTGCTCGGTATTAAATTCCACATTTCATCATGTGCCACATAAGACCACGGAATGAAGTGATCCACATCAAATGTGGGTTCTAATTTATTACCTGTATATATATCCACAATTTCTTTATTTGACACTTCAATATGCGCATTCCACAAATCACGAACTCTTTCTAAATGTCTTACATTATTCCTTTCATCATCCAGTTTATTAATAATTCCCGGCACGCCCGGATTGATCATTTGAAGAAATTGAATCTTATTATACTGAATCCAATTTTTAATGATCATATAATTTTCCACTAAGAAAGGAATCCAAGCTTCCTGCAAAACAACATATTTATGTATACCCATCCCATTCTCAATAATATAGGGAAAATGAATTTCTTGATTCAACATTTGAATATATTCAATACGATACGCATCCCCTTTATCCTTAGTAAGTTCAGATGAAAAACTACTCAATAGTTTATAGGGAACATTCTTTGCCAACTTTCGCTTATATTCCAAAACCAAATGATTCTGCTCTTTTAATACACTACGAATTTCATCTGGTTTAGAATTCTCATTTAAAGACGTATTTTCAATCAGGACATCAATAGCTCGATTGATCGCATCTCTTCTTTCTCCTTCAATCATTGGACCCAAAAACAAATGATACTGTGTTACTGTATACCAAGCTGACACAATCATTTCATCAAAGATTTCGTCAAATGAAAAACGATATTTTTTCAGCATCAAATTCATAATGGCTTCTAACCAATAAAATTTGTAACACTGCGTAGGATGATCCAACATACTCCCAAAAGCTCGATAATCCAGTTCTCCAGAATACGCATCGTTCTTTATAAATTCCATATTCATACCCATGTTCTTTCTACCAAATATTATAACCTTTTCGATCTATGATTTCATTTTAATGCTGGTATAATGTTAGGTATGAACTATCAAAATATACAGAGCGGCCTATCTACCGCATTTCTAGACAAAAATATATCTTCCAACGTATTATATCGACCTCAATTTATTTCAAACGACTATAAGAATGGAAGAAAAGTACTAAGCACCATTGAAGATGAATTATTACACTGCGACTCCTTTTTAATCAGTGTAGCCTTCATTACGATGGGAGGCATCACCCCCTTACTTCAAACGCTTCGTACTCTAGAAGATAAAGGCATCAAAGGTAAAATTCTTACAACGGACTATTTGGCATTTAGTGATCCTAAAGCCTTAGATAAACTCGCTACATTTTCGAATATTGAACTTAAAATGTATCTAGTACCTGACTCAAAGAATGGTTTTCATACCAAGGGATATATCTTTCAATCCGATGAAATCTACAAGATCCTTGTGGGTTCTAGTAATATGACAAATACAGCACTTACTACAAATCGAGAATGGAATACAAAAATTGTGTCCACAAAATCCGGTGAGTTTGTATCTGAAATGTTAGATGAATTTAAAGAATTATGGAATCATCCAAATACATATTCCTATAATGCATTTATTGGTGCATATAGAGTGCATTATGAAGAATACAAAAAGGTGAAACAAAAAGAAGAAATTAAATTACCTTCTAAACAGTTGATTCCAAATTCTATGCAGCAAGCCTTTATTTCCAATCTTAGAAAGCTTCGCAATGAGAATGAATCAAAGAGTTTGTTGATTTCAGCCACAGGAACAGGCAAGACCTACGCCTCGGCCTTTGCCATGCAAGACCAAAATCCAAAAAGAGTCCTATTTTTAGTGCATAGAGAGCAGATTGCCAAACAAGCTCTTCAAAGCTACAAAAATGTATTTGGAGAATCCAAAACATTCGGTTTATTATCTGGAAATAGTAAAGATACTGATGTAGACTACTTGTTCGCAACCATGCAAACGATGTCTAAAAAAGAAGTGTATTCAAGTTTTGCCCCTGATACATTCGATACCATCATCATTGATGAGGCACATCGCATTGGAGCTAAAAGCTATCAAGAAATCATGGACTACTTTAAGCCAAAGTTTTGGCTAGGAATGAGCGCAAGCCCAGAAAGAACCGATGACTTTGATGTATATGCAGCCTTCGACCATAATATTGCCTATGAAATTCGTCTTCAACAAGCTCTAGAAGAAAACTTATTATGTCCATTCCACTATTTTGGCATTACTGACTTTTTAACAAACGGAAACGAAACCGATTTTACAGATTTCAACTACCTTACATCGAACCAAAGAGTCGACTACATTATCGAACAAACCAATTACTATGGATATAGTGGAGAAAGAGTCAAAGGACTCATGTTTTGCAGTTCCAAGAAAGAAGCGGCTGCCCTTAGTGAAAGATTAAATCTAAGAGGGTATCGAACCATCGCTTTAAGTGGAGAGGATTCTCAAGAAAAAAGAGAAGATGCGATTGATCGCTTAGTATCCGATACAAGAAGTGACTATCTACAATACATTTTAACTGTAGATATTTTTAATGAAGGTGTCGACATTCCTGAAATCAATCAAGTTGTACTATTAAGACCTACACAATCGCCCATTGTCTTTGTCCAACAATTAGGCCGAGGCCTAAGAAAATCAAAAGGCAAAGAATATGTTGTCATTCTAGACTTCATTGGAAACTACAAAAACAACTTCATGATTCCAATCGCCCTATCTGGAGATTGTTCTTACAACAAAGACAATATAAGACGATATGTTCTTGAAGGTGAAAGAATTATTCCAGGATCGAGTACGATTCACTTTGATGAAATCAGTAAGAAACAAATTTTTGCGTCGATTGACACCGCCAATTTTGCGGATATCAAGCTCATTAAGGATAGCTATAAAAATCTAAAGAATAAACTTGGAAGAATCCCTACTCTTATGGATTTTGAAACCTATGAAGAAATTGACGTACAAAGAATTTTCGACAACAAATCACTAGGATCTTATTATGCCTTTTTAAAGAAATATGAAAAGGATTATAAGATCAGATTGAATGAACTTGAAGAAAACTTTATTAAGTTTATTTGTACAAAACTTGCCAATGGAAAAAGAAAGATAGAGCTTGAAACACTAAAAGATTTAATCAATGATCAAGAATATACTTTCTCAAATGACATATCACAAACAAATGTATTAAACATCTTCACCAATGAATTCCCTACTGGTTCTGGAAAAAATACGTTTAAAGATTGTATTTTTATTGAAGACAAGAAGATTTCAAAACCATTTAAGACATGTTTAGAAAACAACGAATTTAAATCCATGGTAAAAGAAATCATTGAATATGCATTGGATCAATATAATAAACATTATAAGAATACATATAAAGATACAAACTTTGTTCTTTATCAAAAATATACATACGAAGATGCCTGTCGCTTATTAAATTGGCAACACAATGAAGTTCCATTAAATATTGGCGGATACAAATATGATCAAACAACCAAAACATTCCCTGTCTTTATCAATTATGACAAGGCAAATGACATTCAAGATACCATCAAATATGAAGATCATTTTATCAATGAAAGTCAATTGATTGCGATATCCAAATCCGGAAGAACCACAAGCAGTGATGACGTACAAAACTTCTTGTACGCCAAAGAAAGAGGGATTGAAGTTCATTTGTTTGTGCGAAAGAACAAAGATGATAAAACAAGCAAAGAATTCTATTATCTAGGCCATATGCAAGCAGAGATAGATAAGACCAAACAGTTTGTGATGCCCAACACGCAAAAAACAGCCGTCGAAATCTTATGGCAATTGGATACACCCGTAAGAGAAGACATTTATCGATACATTGTAGAGGAGTGATTTTTTGAAAACAATACACGTAGTAGCTGCCATTATTAAAGATGAAAATAAAATATTCGCCACCCAAAGAGGTTATGGCGAATTTAAAGACGGATGGGAATTTCCTGGAGGAAAAGTAGAACCCAATGAAACTAGCAAACAAGCCATTGTTCGTGAAATCAAAGAAGAATTAGATACAACCATTCAAGTCGAAGAATACTTTGATACAGTCGAATATGACTATCCAAACTTCCACCTATCCATGGAATGTTTCATTTGTACAATTCTTGAAGGAAATTTAACTCTATTAGAACACGAATCCGCAAAATGGCTTACTAAAGACACATTAGACTCAGTCGATTGGCTACCTGCAGATTTAGGATTAATCGCTAAACTAAAAGAAATATTATAATCCCATACAACATTTTAAAATACCTAAAAACGAGCATTTCATCTTTACATAAAGAACAAACGCTCGTTTTTCTTTTGCCAAACTGTCAAATAATCAACAAATTTTCAGGAATTAATAATGTTTTCACATTGAAGTTTTATAATAGGAATTGGCTACTGGATGTAGTAATGGTGAACCCTCTGAATTAAAAAAAGAAATCTGCTTGAGTTCTCGGCAGATCCTTCGATTTTTTTGCAGGAGGACGTGTTGTATGTATATTTATCTATACATTGATGTTGCCATGGTTTTATTGGCTTTAGTTGAATTACTAAAAATCACATTGATTATTATAGAAAAATGTAAAAGACACTAGTTCACCCTCACCAATGGATTACTAGTGTCTTTTGACATTGTAAATTCAGAGTGACCGCTGTATCCAGTAGCCTTTCTGTATCTGTATTATACCGATAAAGGAAAGTTTATGCAAATGATGTTTTTGCTAGATGGAGTTTTCAACTTTAATATGATAAATTATATAAAAGTGAGGTTTTTTGATTATGAAGAAAGTGCTTTTTATTTGCCACGGCACTCTTTGAAAGCTTCGCCAAAAAGCTAGTAAAATCACGGCCTGGAGGGCATAGGCGGTTAGAAAATAACCCGCAAATAATCCACGGTATTTTGTGCAGATATTACATGTAATATAGATGATATTGGGGATGCAATATGATAGAATGGTTACTAGAAAAATTTGTAGGAATATAAAGATATGGAATTAAGATTATTACGTTATTTTTTAACAATAGCAAGAGAACAGAGCTTTACAAAAGCAGCAGAACAATTGCATATTACTCAGCCAACGCTATCCAGACAAATGGCGGCATTTGAAGAGGACCTGGGAATAACAT
>OLOP01001505.1_pt1 | contig 14913 bp, 16 predicted proteins | sample 1672381 | NCBI WGS metagenome assembly OLOP01 (sample SAMEA3136678, study PRJEB25190) | human gut metagenome | biome: human gut; feature: human-associated habitat; material: faeces | place: Austria | collected 2013 | reverse complement strand
TTGTAATGTCCGCGGTGCCACCTGAATTACCGGAAGTGTCCGGTCGCTCACGCGCTCCTTTGTAAGCGCTGTCCCGGTAACGCAGGACCTGCGGCGCACCTACTTGCGGCAAAGGCCGGTTCAGTTTGCTGCTCCCGGGTGTTCGTTCACGCGGCGTGCGGGCGCGGCTCTCAGCTGTGCCGCACTCTCTGGGCCGGACGGCCCGCGCTACTTTTCCCGTTCCTTGCATTTGTTGTTTTAAAATAGCACGTTGGCGGCATTTTGTCAACCTTACCGCGCGGCATCGGGGAAAATTCTGTGTTTTTTCTTGTCAGGATGCGCATTCTCTGGTAAAATGGAAAAAAGCGGTATTCCGCAAAAACAGATTCTGGAGGAGATCATGAAGCACACACACCGCATCATCCGTCTGCTGACCCTCGCTGTGGTCAGCTGCGCACTGGCCGCCCTGCTGAGCGGCTGCACCAAAGAGGAATTCATTGCCGGGTACAACGAGTTTTTGTTCGGCGACTGGTTTCCCTCTCCCCCAAGCGCCGGGGAGACCACCGCTGCGGAAGGTTCCGCATCGGGGGACTCCGGTCACGTCTACGCCGAGCCCAACCCCGAGTGCGACGCCAAGATCTCGTCGCTGATGAGCGAGCTGTACTCGCTGGAGTCCTCTGCACGGTCGGATGTCAGCAGTGCCATCCAGAGCGCAAAGGATGAATACCACGCTCTGCCCGCCTCTCAGCGGACCTTTGCCAATAAAGTCAGCATCGCCTACAAGCATCTTTCCTCGGTGGAGAGCACCTACGACAGTGCCGTCTCCTCGGTGGTCAGCGAGATGCGCAGTGTGCTGCGGGAGTATAACCAGCCCGAGACCATAGCCGATCAGGCCTGGAGCTACTATCAGTCTGCCAAGAGCAGCATGATCTCCAGCCTTGGCGGCTGATTCAGGGCAATACCGCATAATTCTAAGTGCCGATACGGCGAGTGAGGTGCGGCAGATGCTAAGCCAAAAGCGCAGATAATACTTTGTGTATTATCGAGCATTTTGGCAACGCAGATGCCGTGCCGCAGCCGCCGAAGCGGTGCTTAAGCCGTAAGGCGGGAATTGTGCGGTGTTGCCTCAAGAGCCTTGGCTCCAATGTGCGCATTGAATCGGTGCGCCGTGTGGGGTACCACTTGGAGGTCGGCGCATGATACGGAAACTGCGCGTCAAGCTGGTAGCCATCATCATGGCGTTTGCCACGGTGATTCTAGCCTGTGTCATGGCGGCGGTGCTGGGGTTGACACGCGCCACACTGGAGCACGAAAGCCTTGACATGATGCGCCATATCGCGCTGAACCCCATCCAAGTTCCTGCACCGGGCGAGGAATTCGATGGCGTGCGGCTGCCATATTTTGTGCTGTCGGTGGGCGAGGACGGCACGATTGAGCCCGCAGGCGGCGGCTACTATGATTTGTCCGACACCGAATTTTTGCAGCAGGCCGCGGGGAAAGCCGTGGACAGCGGCCGGCAGAACAGCGTGTTGACGGACAGTCACTTGCGTTTCCTGCGGCTGGACACCGACAGCGGCAGTACGATTGTATTTGCCGATACATCGAACGAAACGCAAACCTTAACTGGATTGTTCCGTACTTGCCTGCTGCTTTGCAGTGCGGCGTTTATTGCGTTTTGAAATCGGCGTGATTTATAAACCGCGCACCAGTTTCCGCCCATTCATGAAGTACAGCACCAAGGCCACCGCCAGTGTGGCAGCTTCGCCGAGCGCCAGCGGCCACCAGACGATGGCGACATTCTCCGGGCCTGTGATGAGCTGCGACAATGCCCAGACCGGCGGCAGTACAAACAAAACCTGACGGCATAGCGAGATAATCAGCGATTCTACGCCGCGCCCCAGCGCTTGAAAAACACCTTGGAATGCAATACAAAGCCCGGCAAACAAAAAACCTAAAGACACCGTGCGCATACAGGCCACGCACATTTCATGGGTCGTGCCGGAGAGTGAGAATAGCCCTGCCAGCGGCTGGGCGAACAGTTCCACACCAAGGCAGCCTAGCAGCATCAGCGCAGCGGTATACCCCAAGCCCCAGTGGATGCCCTGCTGTACGCGGGTGCGGCTGCGCATGCCAAAATTAAACGATACAATGGGCGTAATTGCATCGCGCACACCGAACGCCGCGAAAATGATAAGCTGCTGGATCTTGTAATACAGGCCGTACACGGTCACGGCGTTCTGGCCCACCTGCGGGATAGCGGCCAAAATCAAATTGAGCGCGTAGGTCATAACGGTCAGCAGCGCCTGGGAAATGATGGCGGGCAGACCGATGGCGTAAATGCGCAGGATGGCAGACCGCGATGGCCGCCAGTAACGGAAGCTGTTGGAGATTTCCTTATTAAAATGCAGGTGGAAGAGAAGCCCCAGTCCCATGGAGACGAGCTGGCCCAGCACTGTGGCCCACGCGGCACCGCGCACCCCCATGGCTGGCAGGCCGAATATGCCGTAAATCAAAACGGGATCTACCACGATATTGACGACTGCGCCGGTGATTTGGGCGATGGTGGAGTACAGCGATCGCCCAGTGGCCTGCAAGACTTTTTCGTACACCGAGAACATCACAATGCCCACAGGCACGCCGCAGCATATATGCAGATAGGCGATGGCGGATTCCAGAATATCCCGCCCGATGCTGCCGCCTGCGCTCTGGGAATATACATAGGGCCGCACGCCCACCGCCGCAAACAGCATGAACACGACCGTGATGCACAGCGCGATAAACTGCGCGTTGCCAACGGTGCGGTTGGCCTGTTCGCGGTCGCCCTGCCCCAGCAGCCGGGCCAGCAGGGCGTTTGTGCCGACGCCCGTACCGATGGATACCGCCACCATGAACAGTTGCACCGGGAACGCTAAGCTCAGCGCAGTCAGTGCAGCTTCGCCGCCGTCAGCCATGCGAGCCAGATAGGCAGAGTCCACAACATTGTACGCAGCCTGTAAGATCATAGAAAGTACGATAGGTGTGCCGATGCGCGCCATCAAGCGGGGAATCGGCTCCACCGCCATCGGGTTTTGAGATTGTTTTTCCATAGGTTCCTCCTAAAAAATACAAAAAAATAAACGAGCAGCGGAAACTGGATTTACGCAGTTACGCTACTCGTTTATTTTTATAATAGCAAATTTTTGGGAAGAATGCAAACATTTTTATACAGAAAAGTGGCAGCTTATACAAATACAACACGGCAAATTTGGCCGATTCAACAAGGATTTTGGAGCGTTTTTCAAATGATAGGGAAGAAGTGGTATGATTGTCCTAACCAGATAAACAGGCCTTGCTGACCAAGGGAATGTTTGAAAAGTTCATCGGCTATGGCAAGTGTACCGAAAAGCGCAATCTGCCTCCCAAGGGCGGCGCCTTCGGCAACAAGAAAAAGCGTTGTAGGGAACTGGTGGACATCACCGCAAAGGAAATCAAGGACGGGAGGATCTGAAGCAGACACAGCGGGCAACGCCCCTGCACATAAATTTTACACAGCTTTTACCGCAGGTATGTTGTATTTTGACGCAAAAGCGCGTATGGTGGTATACATTGGGCCGCTGCCCTGCACTACAAATTTTGGAGTTGAACTACTATGACCTACAAAGAGATACGCGCCAACGAGGAAGTGAACGCCTTGCTGGACAAAGGCAACAAAAACCTGGGGCTGCTGGGGTTTACCGACCACTCGCAGGCGCACTGCATCCATGTGGCCGACACAGCCGGGCATATTTTGAAAAAGTTCGGCTACGATGCCCATGACATTGAGTTGGCAAAAATCGCAGGATATATGCACGATATCGGCAACGCCGTCAACCGCGCCCACCATGCTGAGTACGGCAGCCTGCTTGCTAATGAAATTTTGCGTGGCAGCGATCTTTCTGCGCAAGACCGCATCACGATCGTCTCGGCCATCGCCAACCACGATGAATCGACGGGCGGCGCGGTGGACGCAATCTCGGCGGCACTCATCATCGCCGACAAGACCGATGTCCGCCGCAGCCGGGTACGCCAGAAGCCCAAGGCTGCGTTTGACATTCACGACCGGGTCAACTACGCAGTCACCGACCAGACACTGAAAATCAACACAGATAAGCGCGTTATATCGCTGAATTTGCAGCTTGACACAGGGATATGCTCGATGTACGAATACTTTGAGATATTTTTGGGGCGCATGCTGATGTGCCGCGGCGCTGCGGAACTGCTGAACGCGACCTTCAAGCTGACCGCCAATGGGGCAAAGGTGCTGTAAACTGACATAAGACTCCCCTTGCCGGAAACGGCAGAGGGTGAATTTTATGCAGGTGTCATTTTTACATAGTCGCCCGGTTTTGCAAATAACGTCGATACGGTCGTTATGGGGAAAACAAGCAGACAGTCATCACTTTTTCCGCGTGGCAATGTCCTGAAAGCAGAAATAGTCCGGTTGGTGGCGGGACTGGGTGTACTCAAACAGCAGACCGGCGGCGTTGAAAGTCTGGTTCACGACGACGGCCACGCAGCCATAGGTGCCCATGTCCAGCAGCTTTTCGTCGCGGGCGGTGGCGTGTTCCACCGTGATGCGGCGCTTGCTGGTGATGATCTGCATTCCCAGTGTGTTCTCAATGTAATCGTAGATTGAGCTGGCCGCGATCTGCGGCGTCAGGCCGGGGACAAACTCCTTTAAAAAGTAGTTGACGTCGAGAATCAGCGCTTTGCCGTCGAGATACCGCACGCGTTCAATACTCCATAGTTCATCCCCAACCGAGAAACCGCTCTTGGCGGCAAAGCACTCATCGGCGATGACAGTCTCAAACTTCGTGACCTTCGTCACAGCGTGCAGATGGTTGCGGCGGGCGGTTTCTTGAAACGTCTCGATGCCGCCTATGGTAAACGTCGTTTTGCCCACCGGCTGGTAGATGACCCGCACGCCGCGCCCCTGCATGGTCTGCACATAGCCGTCGTTCACCAGCTCGGCCAGCGCGCGGCGCACCGTGTTGCGGGAGCAGGCGTATTCCTCTATTAAGGTATTCTCGCTGGGCAGCAGCGATTGATAGGGGTAATCCTGCGCCTCGATGCGTTTTTTGATGCTGTGATAAATGCCCTCATATTTTGCCTTTGGCATGGTGTGTACCTCGCAGCTTGTTCAAACATTTACTTTAGTATACCGTCTTTTCGGCTAAATTTCAAGTGGGCAACTTGTGAGCAGTGCCGAAAATAGGCATTCTGCAATGCTTTTTTGCAAAAGCATATTGACTTGTATGAACAAGTCTGGTATTCTGTGGCTGTAAGGAGGACTTGTATGAACAAGTTCGAAGATACCCGCTCTACCGGGCAAAAGGAGGAAAACATCATGGGTAAATACGAACAGGACGCGCGGCGGCTGCTTGAGTACGTTGGCGGCAAAGAGAACATTGCAGCGGTATCTCACTGCGTATCGCGTATGCGCTTTGTCCTCAACGACCCCGCCAAGGCGGACGTTGCCAAGATCGAGGCGCTGAAATCCGCCAAGGGCACCTTCACGCAGGCAGGCCAGTTCCAAGTCATCATCGGCAACACGGTCAACGATTTCTACAATGATTTCATCGCGGTCTCCGGCATCGACGGTGTCTCCAAGGAGGCTGTCAAGAGCGCGGCCAAGCAGAACCAGAACGCCCTGCAAAAAGTTATGAGCGTGCTGGCCGAGATCTTCGCCCCGCTGATCCCTGCCATCATTACGGGCGGTCTGATTTTGGGCTTCCGCAACTGCATCGACAGCATCTATTTCTTCAATAACGGCACGCAGACCTTGTGCGATATCAGCCAGTTCTGGTCGGGCGTGGACAGCTTCCTCTGGCTGATCGGCGAGGCCGTTTTCCACATGCTGCCGGTCTGCATCTGCTGGTCCGTCACCAAAAAGATGGGCACGACCCAGAGTCTGGGCATCGTCCTCGGTCTGACGCTTGTTTCCGGCCAGCTGCTGAACGCCTACGCTGTCGCATCCACAGCAGCGGCAGATATCCCCAAGTGGGATTTCGGCTTCTTCACCATCAACATGATCGGCTATCAGGCACAGGTTATCCCTGCCATGCTGGCCGCGTTCACGCTGGTGTATCTGGAAAAATTCTTCCGCAAGATCTGCCCGCCGGTTATCTCGATGATCGTTGTACCGTTCTGCTCGCTGGTCCTGTCCGTCATCGTTGCTCATACTATCCTTGGCCCCATCGGCTGGAAGATCGGCTCCGTCATCTCTGATGTTGTCTACGCTGGCATTTCCGGCTCCTTCCGCGTCATCTTTGGTGCTATCTTCGGCTTTGTCTACGCCCCGCTCGTCATCACCGGCCTGCACCACATGTCCAACGCCATTGATATGCAGCTGATTGCCGACTTCGGCGGCACGATGCTGTGGCCGATGATCGCGCTGTCCAACATTGCGCAGGGCTCCGCCGTCCTCGGTATGATCTATCTGCAGCGCAAGAACGCGGACGCTCAGGAGGTCAACGTGCCCGCCTGCATCTCCTGCTACCTCGGCGTTACCGAGCCCGCTATGTTCGGCGTCAACCTCAAATTCCACTTCCCGTTCATCTGCGGCATGATCGGCTCGGCCATCGCGGCAGCTGTCTGCGTGGCTACTTCCACCACGGCCAACGCCATCGGCGTCGGCGGCATCCCCGGCATTCTGTCCATCCAGCCTGCCTATATGCTCAGCTTTGCGCTGTGCATGGTCATTGCCATCGTTGTGCCCTTTGTGCTGACCGTCAGCGTCGGCAAAAAGAAAGGCATTGCCTGATTTTGTGAGGTGTGTACCATGAATGATTTTAAAGATAAAGTTGTCTACCAAATTTACCCGAAATCCTTCATGGACTCGAACGGTGACGGCTTCGGCGATTTGAAGGGCGTTACCGCGAAACTGGACTACCTCGCCGACCTGGGCGTTGACTATCTCTGGCTGACGCCGTTCTTCCCCTCACCTCAGCGCGACAACGGCTACGATGTGGCTGACTACCGCGCCGTGGATCCGCGCTACGGCACGATGGAAGATCTGGAGGAGCTCATCCGCGAAGCGGACAGGCGCGGCATCGGCCTGATGCTGGACATGGTGTTCAACCATACCTCCACCGAGCATGAGTGGTTCAAAAAAGCACTGGCAGGCGACAAAAAGTATCAGGACTATTACATCTTCAAGGACGGCACGCCCGACCGTTACCCGACGAACTGGGTGTCGAAATTCGGCGGCCCTGCGTGGGAATACGTGCCGTGCCTTGGCAAATGGTATCTGCATCTTTACGACGTCATGCAAGCCGACCTGAACTGGGAAAACCCCGCCGTGCGGGAGGAAATGGCCGACATCCTGCGCTTCTGGAAGGCGAAAGGCATCAAGGGCTTTCGCTTTGACGTCATCAATGTCATCTCCAAGCCGGAATTTTATGAGGACGACTACGAGGGCGACGGCCGCCGCTTCTACACCGATGGCCGCAACGTCCACAAGTACCTGAAGGAGCTGGTCGCCGCGGGCGGCATCGACGGCATGATCACGGTGGGGGAGATGTCCTCCACCACGCTGGAAAACTGCATCGGCTACACCGCTGAGGGCAACCACGAGCTGACGATGTGCTTCAATTTCCACCACCTGAAGGTCGACTACAAGGACGGGCAAAAGTGGGAATTGAGGGAGCCTGATTACCTCGCCATGAAGAAACTGTTCCAGACCTGGCAGGAGGGGATGCAGGCCCACGGCGGCTGGAATGCGCTGTTCTGGTGCAACCACGACCAGCCCCGTGCGGTCAGCCGCTTTGGCAGCGACACGACCTACTGGAAGGAAAGCGCCGAGATGCTGGCGGTGGCCATCCACTTTATGCGCGGCACACCGTACATTTATCAGGGTGAGGAGCTGGGCATGACGAACCCGCACTTCACGAAAATCGAGCAGTACCGCGACGTCGAGAGCCTCAACTACTACAGGATCCTGCGAGAGCAGGACAAGACCGAGGCCGAGACGCTGGACATTATCGCTCAGCGCAGCCGCGACGACAGCCGCACCCCGATGCAGTGGGACGCGAGCGAGAACGCCGGGTTTACCACCGGTACGCCGTGGATCGGCATTGCCGACAACTACAAGGCCATCAACGCCGCTGCCCAAATGGACGCCCCGGATTCCATCCGCAGCTTTTACAAAACGCTGGTGGCCCTGCGCAAGAAAATGCCGGTCATCAGTGCGGGAAAAATCGAGTTCTTGTACCCCGACAACGCGGATTTGTTAGCCTATCGCCGGTACGACGGCGAGACGGAGCTGCTGGTTCTCTGCAACCTGCGGGAGCGGGAAATTGCCAAGCCCCTGCCTGTAGGCTGGACCGATGCCGAGAAACTGCTGGGTAACTACCCCGACACCGCCGACACGCTGCGCCCCTATGAGTGCGTAGTGCTGAAAAAGTGAAGGCTGCCGTATTATCTTTTCGCTATTGGGAGTTGACCGTATCCTTTGCGATAGTAACCTCATAGTGAGCAAGACAAAAGCACTTTCCCTTATTTGCAATGCAAATATAAGGGAAAGTGCTTTTTTGTAAGTTCAAAGCTGTGCAAGACCTGCCGGGTGCCATTCGTCCCGGATGCCGATGTCGGCACAGACGATCTCACCGCAGAAGGGTGCGGAGCTTGGAGCTGTGTGCAGGGGCTTGCAGCTGTCAAACGTCACGGTCAGGTCTGCGCGGACGGCTCCCTCGGCGACCTCACCCGTATCGGTGTTGATGCCGCTGGGCAGATCGACGGCCAGCACGAATGCGCCGCTTTCCCGCTGACGATTCATCAGCGCACAGGCAGCCAGCCCGGCCGGGCGAAGGCTGCCGTGAAACCCGGTGCCATACAAAGCATCCACGACGGCGTCAAAGGGCTGTGCTGCCAGCGCTGCCGCATCGCGGCATTTGGTGACCGGCAGGTCTACCAGACGTGCATAGTTCGTCATGGCATCGGGCGTTTTGGGGTCGCCCTCGGCCAGCAGGACGACCACGCGCCAGCCATCTTGGGCGGCGGCGCGGGCCATCACAAGGCCGTCTCCGCCGTTGTTTCCCTTGCCGCAGACGATGAGCAACGCCCCGCCCAGCGGAAGGCGCACCCGCAGCTGGGTGTAGGCGGCCAGCCCGGCGTTTTCCATCATTTGCAGATAGGGCAGGCCGTGGGCGTTGCCTGCACGCTCGATCTCCTTCATCTGCGCAGCGGTCACAATGCGGTGCTTCATAATTAGTGCCTTCCTTCTAATAGAGGTGCGCCCCAACTCCGCAGCGCACTTTTTTGACAGCCGTCCTTTACAGCGCCGTGCCCGTTTTGGGCACAAAGAAGCGGGTCATGTCGGCCTGCTCCAGCGCCAGCAGCTTTACCTTTCTGTCAATGCCTCCGGCATATCCGGTCAGGCTGCCGCCGGTGCCGACCACGCGATGGCACGGAATGATAATAGAAATTTTGTTATGCCCGACAGCGCCGCCCACGGCCTGCGCAGACATCCGAGGCCTTCCTTGCTTTTCCGCAAGCTGCCGTGCGAGCTCACCGTAGGTCACGGTCTGCCCGTAGGGAATTTGCAGCAGCAGCGCCCACACCGCCTGCTGAAATGTCGAGCCAGCCGGGTGCAGCGGCGGCAGAAAGCTCGGCTCCTGCCCCGCAAAGTAAAGGTCCAGCCAGCGCCGGGCCTCGGAAAGGACCGGCGTTTCCCGTTCGGTATGCTCGGCGGGCAGTCCGTCGGCAAAATATTTCGCGCCGTCGAACCACAGCCCGGTCAGCCCGACCTCGTCCGCCGCCAGCAGGATACGGCCCAACGGGGCGTCATAATGCTGAATATATGTCATCGTATATGCACCTCACCGGCTGAAAGACAGGCCGTAACGGCCCGCAGCCTTTTTATCATTATACCGCATTCTGCTGCAAAGCTCTATCCGTATTTTGCAAAATAGCCAAGACAGTTGCCTTTTTCCCGCCAATCCCCTATAATCATGGGTAATGACAGATAAAGGAGCACTACCATGAAAATTGCAATTCCCTATCAAAACGGCCAGGTTTTCCCGCACTTCGGCCATGCACCGCAGTTTAAATTCTACACCATCGAGAGCGGCATGATTTTACACACCGAGGTCGTCGAGACCGCGGGCAGCGGCCACAGCGCCGTGACGGCCTTTCTGATGCGCGGCGGCGTTGACACGCTGATCTGCGGCAGCATAGGCGCGGGCGCACAGACTGCCGTAGCCGGGGCCAACATCAGGCTGTACGCCGGTGTCAGCGGCGACGCCGACAAGGCCGTGCTGGCGCTGCTGGCCGGAAAGCTCGTCCATGACCCCACTGCTGTTCACTGCGGCCACCACGACGGCGAGCACCACTGCGGCGGGCATCACTGCCACTGACAAGGAGGCTTGCACCATGACCCTTACCGAACGTGCAGCCGCAGCTGCAGAATTAAAAACCACCGGGCAGTGCAACTGCACCCAATCTGTTGTAAAGGTATTTGAGGACAAGCTGCCCGTGGAGGGCGACACCCTGCGGATGCTGGCGGCAGGCTACGCTGCCGGTATGGGCTGCCTGGAGAGCACCTGCGGCGCACTGATCGGCGCTGTGATGGTGGCCGGCATCCTGACGGAGGGCCGCGGCACGCCCGCTGTGGCACGCGCACTGGTCCGGAGCTTTGAGCAGCGGTGCGGCGCGACTATCTGCAAGGAGCTGAAGGGCGTTGCCACCGGCGTGCCGCTCTGCCCTTGCCCCGAATGCGTGCGCAATGCCGTGCTGGCGCTGGGCGACGTACTGCCCGACGCCGTAAAGGAGTGAGCGCCGATGTTTTTTGCCTACGGGGAAGCCGAGCTTGCCTGCCTGCGCGCCAGGGACAAGCGGCTGTGTGAGGTCATCGACAAAATCGGGCATGTGGACCGCGTCGTCGATACCGATTTGTTTTCGGCGGTGGTGCACCACATCATCGGCCAACAGATCTCGACGAAGGCGCAGGCCACGATCTGGCAGCGGATGCAGGACGCACTGGGCACCGTGAACGCCGAGACGATCCTGGCAGCCGGTGTTCCCAACTTGCAGGCGCTGGGCATGACCTTTCGCAAGGCGGAGTACATCACCGATTTTGCCGAGCGCGTCCACAGCGGTGCGTTCGATCCGGAGGGCATCCGGCAGAGAAGCGACGAGGACGCCATCCGCGAATTGAGCGCCCTGAAGGGCATCGGTGTTTGGACGGCGGAGATGATTTTGCTGTTCTGTATGCAGCGGCCCAACATTTTCAGCTACGACGACCTTGCCATCCAGCGCGGTCTGCGGATGGTCTACCACCACCGCAAAATTGACCGCAAGCTGTTTGAAAAGTACCGCCGCCGGTTCAGCCCCTATTGCAGCGTGGCCAGCCTGTACCTGTGGGCCGTGGCAGGCGGAGCGATCCCGGAAATGCGCGATTATAAGCCGAAAACCGCACGATAAAAAAGGCAGCCGACCCGCTGTAGCCTGTCAGCGGGTCGGCTGTTCTTTTACATTTTTAATTTGCCACGGAGTTATAAAGCCTTACCGCGCTGCTCTTGCCGGAATTTTGCTGCGCAGCGCCTCAAGGCGGTTCAGCGCGTCGTTCAGCGTCTCGTCCTTCTTGGCAAAGTGGAAGCGGATCAGGTGGTTGACAGGCTCCCGGAAGAAGCTCGAACCCGGCACCGCGCCGACACCGACCTTAGCGGCCAGCTCCTCGCAGAACTTCAAATCGCTGTCATAGTCGAATTCGGAAATGTCCATCATCACATAATACGCACCCTGCGGTACGTTGTGGACAAGGCCCAGAGCGTCCAGGCCCTTGCAGAACAAATCGCGCTTGTGCGTGTATTTTGCCAGCAGGTCATCGTAATAGTCCTGACCGAATCGCAGTCCCGGGATGATGGCCTCCTGCAGGGGAGCCGCCGCGCCTACGGTCAGGAAGTCGTGTACCTTCTTGGCGCGCTCAATGATGGGCGCGGGTGCAATGACATAGCCCAGCCGCCAGCCCGTGACCGAGTAGGTCTTGGACAGCGACGAGCAGGAGATCGTCCGCTCCCACATACCGGGCAGCGCGGCAAAATAGGTGTGGGTGTGCGGCGCGTAGACGATGTGCTCGTACACCTCGTCGGTGATAACATAGACATCATACTTTTTGGCAAGGCCCGCAATCAGCTCCAGCTCGTCCCGGGTGAACACCTTGCCGCAGGGGTTCGAGGGGTTGCACAGGATCAGCGCCTTCGGGTGTTGGCGGAAGGCATTCTCCAGCACCTCTGGGTCAAAGGTAAATTCCGGCGGCGTCAGCGGCACATAAATTGGCTCCGCCCCGGTCAGGATCGTGTCCGCGCCGTAGTTCTCGTAAAACGGCGAGAAGATAACGACCTTGTCCCCCGGGTTCGTCACGGTCATCATGGCGGTCATCATCGCCTCAGTGCTGCCGCAGGTCACAACGATCTCACTGTTGGGGTCAATTGTCCGGCCCATATAGCGGGTCTGCTTGGCGGCCAGCGCCTCGCGGAAGTTCTGCGCGCCCCAGGTGATGGAGTACTGGTGGTAGTCCTCGTGCGCGACCTCGGCCAGCCGGTCCAGAATTGCTTTGGGCGGGTCAAAATCCGGGAAGCCCTGGGAAAGGTTCACCGCGCCGTATTGGTTGGAGATACGGGTCATGCGGCGGATGACGGAATCGGTAAAGCCTGCGGTACGGTCAGAAAGCGGCTGCATTGGTAGATCACCCCTGTTGTTTATTCCTATCTGTTTGCTTGGTTACTTTGCATTGTACCGCGGCAGCGCGGGTTCGTCAATGCCGTTCCGCGGAAATTTTGCATTTTGGAAAATCGCTGGTATAATAAAGGAAACAGACAAATCGTAAATCGGAAAGGATGTTCCCGATGCCGCAAGATAAATCCTTACAGATGAATCAAACCATCGAAACTAGCTGCAGCAGTCCCCTACCCCGGAGCAGCTGGCCCACACGCTGACCGTCGTCCGCCGCTGTATGCAGGCAGGCGGGCAGTGGATCGTGGCCGTCGAGCCTGTCCCCGGTGGCGGGCAGGTGCAGCCCCGGGTCGTGACGACGGCGGACGGCGCAAGCTGGTGGTACGCCTTCACCTCGTTTGAAGAGCAGCAGATGAAAAGCCCTGACACAGTGAAATCGACCTTCCTTGCAGACATTGACAAGCTGTTTGCCGCAGCGCTCTCCGCACCGGAAATCGCGGGCATCATTGTAAATCCGTGGCACTGCACCCTGCAGCTGGATAAGGATCTGATCCGCATCATCCAGCCGGGCCGTGCCGGCTGACGGGAGGATGTAGACGATGAAAATTCAATCTATTGCTATTTTGGGGGCCGGAGCCGTCGGCTGCTATGTGCTGTGGGGCCTGGCCGACAAGGCCGCTGCCAACAGCCTGCAGCTTGGCGTCGTGGCGGAGGGTTCCCGCGCCGAGCGGCTGCGACAAAACGGCTGCACGATCAACGGGCAGGTCTATCACCCGCAGGTCTGGACCCCGCAGCAGGCCCACGGCGTCGATCTGCTGATCGTCGCGCTGAAATACGGCGCACTGCCCGGCGCGCTGGACAGCATCCGCACCATTGTGAGCGAACGCACCGTTGTCATGAGCCTGATGAACGGCGTTGACAGTGAGGAGCTCATCGCCGCACAGGTCGGCGCAGCTCATGTGCTGCCCGCGCTTATCAAGGTGGCCTCCCACCGCACCGGGGACGGTGTGCGGTTTGACCCGGAGACGACCATCGGCATCATCTACGGGGAGCTGACCGCACCGTTTGACAGTGACCGGGTGCAGGCGGTGCGGGCGCTGTTTGCGGACACGGGCATTCATTTCCGTGTGACTGAGCATATCCGCGAGGAGATCTGGTCCAAGTTCCGGCTGAACGTCTGCAACAATCTGCCGCAGGCGATCCTCGGCGCGGGCGTCGGCTGCTACAGCGACAGTGCCCATATAAAGGCCATTAGCGACGGCCTGCGCCGCGAGCTGGAGGCCATTGCCGCCGCCAAGGGGATCGATCTCTCTAAGGCAGCTGCGGCCTCCACCCACGGCAGCACCGTGCCGCCAACCGCGCGCTACTCCACCCTGCAGGACCTCGACGCCGGGCGGCACACAGAAATCGATATGTTCTCCGGTGCGCTCATGCGCATGGGGCGCGAGTTAGGCATCCCGACGCCCTACAACGAATACACCTACCACATGATCAAGGCTCTGGAGGAGAAAAACGACGGCCTGTTTGACTATACGACAACAGATGCTGTGACCTGCTCCCGGTAATAAGGAGATACTGACGACCCTTGCGGGCGGCTGCATTTTTCTGAATTTTTTTATTTTTTGCAGAAAAAAACTCTCAATAGTCCCACCACGGGCATCTATTGAGAGTTTTTTTCTGCATTTTTATAAAAATAATTACCTGCGGCTCTGCGTCGCCTTTTGGCAGTCTGCATTTTGGAAAAGCTGTGTTTCTCCTGCCGGCCCTCTCCCCTTCCCTGCCGGTTTCCCCGGATGCGCATGATTTTATTTGTCATTTTGTATATTGTATATGAATTATTACAGTTTGTTTCTTTTGTGCTATTTTTGCAGTGGAGAAGATTTCTCGCAATACTTTTTGCTTTTTTCGTATACTTTAACGTACTATCGAAGATTTCTTGAGAATTTTTTGTTTAGAATAAAACTCGCAATACAAAAAGGAGAATTTTTCTGTTTTTTCTTCTGTTGTCAGAAAATTTCTCTCAATAAGCCTTTTTCTCCTCTGTCCTCTCTTTTTTGTCACTGCGCTCTCCCCTGCTCCTCCGGAAAAACCGCGAACTGATTTTTTCATTTCACAGCACTTTTCTCTCAACAACGCAGAAGAAAACTCGCATTTCGCTGTCTGCTTTGCCCGCAGCCGCTTGCGTACTGAGAGTTTTTTTCTGCCGAATTGAGAGTTTTATTCTGGCAAAATCAGCAGAAGAGA
>OLOP01001487.1_pt1 | contig 15044 bp, 9 predicted proteins | sample 1672381 | NCBI WGS metagenome assembly OLOP01 (sample SAMEA3136678, study PRJEB25190) | human gut metagenome | biome: human gut; feature: human-associated habitat; material: faeces | place: Austria | collected 2013 | reverse complement strand
AGGTGATTTTAAATGCATTTTGGCTCGTAACTGTGAAGGTACTGAACAGTTACGATTGTCTTTTGTCATGGAATTCCTCTGTTTTCGAGCAGACTCCTCCCAGTGACTCACTATCTACATCATATATGTTTTTCCCGGATCCCGCTTGTGCATTTTGCTCTTTGGAAGGGCTTTATTTGTATAATTCAGAACTGTTGCGATGTATTATATATGTTTTTTGGCTATAAATATGCGCAAAAAACAGCCAGCTTCGTATTCCTTATTACGAAGCTGGCTGTAACTTACCACTTATTCTATTATGAGATATTTCACGCTCTATTTCTGCTGACACAGAGGGTGACAGCAAAGAACCATACGGCCATTGCCCATATCTTTTGCATCCGGACGTTTCTGACGACATTCATCGGTTGCGTACGGACAACGAGGTGCGAACTTACAGTATTCCACTGCATATTCTTTTCCTTCCATATCCGGCATGGCAATCTCTTTCTCCCATTTGTCTCCGACACGGGGTACGGAACTCATCAGAAGTTCGGTGTAAGGATGTGCCGGATTGTCCATGATCTGTTTTGCCGGTCCGTATTCGATCAGGCAGCCACGATACAAGGTTGCGATATAATCGGATACATAGTATGCAGTCGACAGGTCATGAGTAATATAAATAAATGAGATTTTATATTTGTCACGCAGCTCTTTAAAGAGGTTTACGATGTTCATCTTCATAGATGCATCAATTGCCGCAACAGGCTCATCTGCGATGATCAGTTTCGGACGGGTAATCAGGGCTCTCGCGATAGATACACGCTGCAGCTCTCCACCTGAGAACTGAGTCGCATATTTTCCTTTTACGACTGCCAGAGACATACCAACACTCTTTAATGCTTCATCAACAACTTTATCTGCTTCTGCTCTGTTCTTTGCGATGCCAAGACGAAGAGCAGTGTTATACAGGTAAGTATCTACGGTCTTTCTTGCAGAGAAAGATTCGTATGGATTCTGAAAGATCGGCTGTACATCCAGTTTGAACTGTTTTGGATCATAGCTTTTTTTATCTGCATAAGATTTTCCATCCAGAACGATGTCACCCATATCCGGGTTATGAAGACGAAGAATCATCTTACATAAAGTAGATTTACCGCAACCGGACTCTCCTACGATAGACAGGATTACCGGTTTATCATCATCGATAGATAAAGAAACATTATCTACAGCCACCAGCTTTTTACCACGCAGCATACCACCTACACGGAAAATCTTGCTGACGCCTTTTACTTCCAATAATTTATCAGCCATTCGTCTTCACCTCCTCTTCTAATAAGTGACACGCAGCGAAACGACCCGGTCTTATTTCCCGGAATTTCGGGACTTCACTGCGGCACCGATCCGTAGCATGCGGACAACGAGGTGCAAAACGACATCCTGGCGGCGGATTCTTCAGTGCCGGCGGACGTCCTGCGATACCAACTCGCTGTACATCCTCACCTACACGCGGAAGAGCATCTACCAACATCTTTGTATACGGATGAATCGGATCATTGAAAATATCTTCTGTCTTACCGAGCTCTGCAATACTACCGGAATACATGATCGCCATACGGTCTGTGATCTGATAATGAACACCCATATCATGACTTACAATGATCATTGTATTCTTTAACTGTTTCTGCAGACGCATCAGCATCATAAGAATACCCTTCTGTACAACTACGTCCAGAGCGGTTGTCGGCTCATCGGCCAGAACAACACCCGGAGACATAAAGGTTGCCAGTGCAATGATCGCACGCTGTCTCATACCACCGGACAGCTGGAATGGAAACGACTCCAGAACATCCGGGGAAAGATTCAGTTCTTTCAGATAATCAGCAACTCTTGCCAGAGTTTCCTCCGGTTTTTCATTCTTTTTCTGGTCCTTTGGAATAGAATCCAGAAACTGTGTTTTCAGACGAACGATCGGGTTCAGAACACTCTGTGCAGCCTGTGGCACATATGCGATATTGTTCCACCAGGTGTCACGAATCTTTCCAGATTCGAATGAATATTTCTTTCCGTCTTTTTCACCTTCCAGAACAACACGCCCCTGATCGATCACCAACGGATAGTCAACAATATCATAAAGAGTGTTCAGCAGGGTGGTTTTACCACATCCGGACTCGCCTGCGATGCCGAAGATCTCATTGTCTTTAATCTCAAAGTTAATGTCCTTGAGTACATGTACATCACCGTCTATTGTCTTATAAGACGTTGACAAATTCTCGATTTTCAGCATACCTATCACCTGCCTCTCTTCTTAGCCTGATAATCGTTGTAACCTGTAATCAACATGAACAGGCCAACAAATAAGATAACGGTTGCAACAATCGGAGAACCGATCCAGAGCCATCTCTTAGCAAGGACTGCATTGTATCCTCTTGCCCACTGAATCATGTTACCAAGAGAAACCAGGTTTCCCGGTGACAGACCCAGAACGGCCAAACTGGATTCTGAACCAATTGCACTCAGTGTTGCATTCATAAAGTTGGAAAGTGACCAGGACAGTGCGAACGGGAGAATCTCCGTTACAACGATCTGTAAGGTACTTTCACCGGAGAAACGTGCTGTGTGAATAAAGTCACGCTCTTTGATTGTCAGAGCCATGGAACGGATCTGACGGCTTGGCCATGCCCAGGCGAACAGTGCAAGAACAAGTGCCATAACAATTACAGTAGAGCTTCCTTTCATCAGGGAAGTCATCATGATCAGAATCGGCAGAGACGGGATTACTACGAAAGTATCCGTGATAATCATCAGCACTCTGTCCAATGCGCCGCCTGCAAAACCTGCAAGCAGACCAACCAGAACACCCACAACAGTACCAATAGTAGCTACGATCAGACCAATCATCAAAGAATTGTGAATGGCTTCGATCAGCAGCCATACAATATCCTGTCCCATACTGGTAGTTCCAAGCCAATGTTCAGCAGAAACTCCAAGATTATTCGGGTATGTATTATAGGTAAACGGATTTGTATGTGGGATAAAATATACTACGAACCCAATGATCAGGAAAAAGCAAGTAGAAATCAATCCTGCCTTTAAACGAAAATTGGCTGTTTTCCAAAATTTCTTCATGTCTGTCCCTCCCTCTTATCAGCCGTACCGGATTCGCGGATCGATGAACGGGTAGATCAGGTCCACAATTAAAGTTGCTGAAGCAATCGCTACGATGGAAATCGTAATACAGCCAAGGATCATATTATAATCCGACTGCAGGATCGCGGCCTGAATCAGAGAACCGACTCCAGGGTATCCGAAAATAATCTCGGTCATGATGGAACCACCGAAGACACCACCAAGGCTCATTGCCAGTGCTGTGATCTGGGTCAGAATGGAGTTACGCATTACATAGTTTTTGCCGATAGCGAACTCGGAAAGTCCACGGAAACGGGCATAACGTACATAATCTTCTTCTGCTGTGGTGCTCGCCAGAGATTTCATGGAGATGATCCACCATCCGGTACCAAGTAACAGCAGTGAGATTCCCGGAAGGATAGAAGCCTTGACCACAGAAGCGATCCAAGGACCAAATCCACCTTTAGTATTGATAACTGCCTGCAACGGGAACCATTTTAATATAAATGCAAATACAATCTGTAAGATCAACGCTACCAGGAAGTAAGGAATCGGGTAAATAAAAATTGCAATTGCTTCCAAAATCTTGGATGAAGTTTTATTTTTCCGAAATCCTGCCAGAAGACCGATCAGGTTACCTACGATCCACGCAATAAATGTGGAGGTCAGACATAAGATCAGAGTATACGGAAGATATCTTCCGATAATTTTTCCAACCGGCTCCGGATAACTCATCAGTGACGGACCAAAGTCAAAATGCAGCAGACCGTGCCACAGGAAATAACCATACTGTTGCAGCAACGAGCCATCAAGTCCAAACTGCACACGCAGGCTGCTACGAAGGGCTTCCATCTCGGCTGGATCCATGTTACCGGAACGTGACTGAATCTGTGCGATCATGTTTTCAACAGGATCTGACGGAAACATACGTGGAATGAAGAAGATAAAGGTAACACCGATCAGGATAGTCAGCGCCCATGCAAGCACTCGCTGCAGAAAGAATTTTTTAAATTTCATACACAGCACTCCTTTACTACTATTTCTACACAAAAGGGACGGATCGTAAGCTTTTCTTACAACTCCGTCCCTTCTGATATTTCAGCAAATAACTCTGTCAGTTTTTGCTGTTTTCATCATTTTATTACTGTTCCTAAAGACTTAAAGGATTAAGCCTGTGTAGGAGTGATGTTTGGAAGCATGTATTTGAAGCAGCTCCACCACCACCATGGACCATTGTACGGGTTGTCCGCATCCGGATAACCTTCCCAGTAAGTTGAGTTGGTCGGAACGAATTTTGTACCAGAGAGGAAGTTGATTTCCGGCATATCTGTTACACATTCCTTAAGGAATTCAGTATGCAGTTCGTAAGATCTATCACTTTCCGGATCAGTATTAGCAAGTTCGTGAAGTATCTCTGTAACTTTTTCGTTATTCCAACGAAGTCCCTGACCAGAACCAGTTTCGCCTAAAGGTTTGATCAGATCACCGTCAAATCCGCTGATTGCAGAGTAGAAGTCTTTCAGGATACCACCAGATGGCCAGTAACCAGCGATCTGGTAGTTACCCTTTCCACCGTCTACATCCCATGTTGCGGAAGATTTGGATGCGATTGAACACTGGAAACCGAATTTTGTCAGCTGGTTGTAAGCTGCCTGTACACCACGTGCTTCCTGGAACTCAGTATCTGCCAGATAGCTCATTTCAAAGGTGAAAGGTTTGCCTTCATAATTCCATACACCATTTACTTTTTCAAGACCGGCTTTTTCAAGCAGTTTTGTAGCTGCTTCTTCATCATGTTTCCACCAGCCTGCACCAAACATGGTAATCAGTTCTTCATCTGTTCCTTCGATGCCCAGAGAATCAGCCATACGTTTTGCATAACCGGTATCATAAGGTTTGAAGGTTGTTCCATCGCCAAGATCCAGTTCGAAGTTTTCCAGCCAATCCTGCATTGGGATTGTGTAGGTTTCCTGCAGGAACTGTGTATTGTTCATTAACGGGATCGGAGCCGCACGTCCTGCTCCGGAGAACGTGTTCATGGAGATCTCATCAATATTAAGTGCTAAGCAGATACCCCAACGGAAGTCTGCATTGTCATACGGTGCGCCCTGACCATGTGAGAATACAATTCCTTTTGCACCCGGATCGTCTGGGTTTGCATATGGGAAATCCTTGTACCAGCAGTTAATTTTGTCGTTAGAAGCTTTCATGGTTTCAAACTCTTCCAGTGTTACTTCACACAGCAGGTCAACTTCGTTGTTGATCATAGCCATCTGTTTTGTGGTAGAGTCTGCGAATGTACGGAACCATACGTATTTCGGTGGTGTAGCATTTTCAGCGTACTCATACTGAGTGGGTCCTGCAACACCAAGTGTGCTGTCCTTCCAGTCATCACGCAGTTCATACAGCACCCAGTCACCTAACTTATCGTAATCTTTTACAGTGTAAGGACCTGCCACTACAGGATCTTCATCCTTGAATGTAGTAACATCGGACTGTTTTGAGTAAATATGTTCCGGAACGATACGGTAATCAGTTCCCCATACAGTGATACCATATCTCTGTACGAAACGTGGGAATGATTCTTTCATCTTAAACAGAACTGTGTAATCGTCTACTTTTTCTACTGAATCAATGTACAGGTTTGTTGCTGCACTAGCACCGATTCCGTCATTTTCTTTAATCATATTGAAAGTAAAGACAACGTCATCCGCTGTTACGTCTTCACCATCGGACCATTTGATACCCTGACGAACTTTTACTGTCCACTCGGTAAAATCATCATTGGACTCAGGCATGCCATCAGCAATCTCGCCCCACTGTTCACCATTTGCGGTATCCATTTCCCACAGATGAGCACTCATCAGCTGATGAATACCGAATCCCATCTGGGTACCTGTCATGTAGCTATTAAACTGACCAGGTACATCTGTTGGGGACTGACACTCAACGATCAGTGTCTCGGAACGAGGAGTTCCTACTTCTGTAGTAATACCTTCAGATGCTGCTGTTCCGCTTCCGCCTGAACTGTCATCTGTAGAAGTTGTTCCACTGGAATCCGTAGATCCGCCGGAACTGGAATCACTTCCGCCGCCGCCACAGCCGGCTAACATACCAACTGCAAGCGTAGCTGCTGTTAAAACTGCAACTATTTTTCTTTTCATCTCTTTCCCTCCCTTTAGGTCTTGAAAATAACTCAGACAACATCATATTCGTCAATCTTCCGTTGTCTCTATATAAATTTTCCTTCTGCCCATACTACTTTTTTCAGAAAAACTCTGCTGGCGCCTACCGTATGAACACGAACGAAAATCTACATTCCTTCACAATTTTTCTTAATATTGTGTTTCGTCATAATAACTACGGAATCTTTTGTTTCGCTCACGACATTATATAGTTTGTCACCCCACTATCGTGAACATTTCGTACAATACCTTTCACTTTTCCTTGTTGTTTCTGGTGATTTTGACGTATTGTTTAAATGTTGTTTCGTCATGTTTATATATTATACCATTGTTTTATAAAAATCAAGTACAATTTAACCAATTTCAAAAAAATCCGCTTTGGTTTCTTTCCCCAAAGCGGATTTTTCTGTTTTTGTCTATATTCCATTATTTTTCTTTGCTTTTTTCGCTCTTTTTCGTCAATTTGCGAACAATCACCAGACATCCAAGAAGTGCAATCAGGTTTGGAAGCACCATTAAACCATTGAACATATCTGCCATATCCCATACCAGATCTACTTTCAATGTGGATCCGATGATTACGCAGATCACAACGATCACTGCATAAACTTTTACTGCACCATTTCCAAACAAATGCCGAACATTCACTTCACCGAAATAGTACCATCCGACAATTGTAGTAAAGGCAAAGAACAGCATACACAATGCAATAAAGATATTTCCAAAGTTACCGAATCCTACGTTGAATGCACTCTGTGCCAGTTCAGAACCTGTCTGTCCGTTACCAAGTACTCCGGTGGACAGGATAACCAGAGCTGTCAGTGTCAGAATAATAAATGTATCGATAAATACACCCATCATTGCGATGATTCCCTGATCACACGGATCCTTAACCTCCGCTGTTGCATGTGCATGTGGTGTGGAACCCATACCTGCTTCGTTGGAGAAAAGTCCTCTCGCAACACCGAAACGCATCGCTTTCTGAACCGTTACACCAAGTGCACCGCCTGCAATTGCCTGTGGTGCAAAAGCACCCACAAAAATGTCTTTGAATGCAGTTCCAACTCCCGGAAGATGCATCACCAGGATCACAAGGCAACCGATGATGTATAACAGTGCCATAATCGGAACGATTTTTTCTGTAAAGCTTGCGATTCTCTTGATACCGCCAATAAAGATGATGCCGGCAATCACTGCCACACAGATTCCCACTGCCAGTTTCGGTACATGGAATGCATTGTTAAATGCTGCACCGATAGAGTTGGACTGTACCATATTTCCCATAAATCCCAGGGCCAGAATGATAGCTACAGAAAAGAAACCTGCCAGGAATTTTCCAAATCTGCCCTTGAATACGTATTTTATATAATATACCGGGCCTCCTACATAGTGGCCGTTTTCCAGTTTTCTTGTATGCTGTGCCATAACAGCTTCCGCATAGATGGTAGCCATTCCGAAGAATGCACTGACCCACATCCAGAAGATGGAACCCGGCCCTCCGGATGCAATCGCTGTTGCTGCTCCGGCGATATTACCGGTTCCTACCTGGGCGGCAATCGCTGTTGTCAGAGCCTGAAAAGAACTGAGACCATTTTCTCCTTTCCCGCCATGCAGCGAAAAATTACCAAACAATGCTTTCATTCCGGCACCAAACTTTCGTACCTGAATAAATTTCAGGCTGAACGAGTAAATGATACCGGCTCCCAGAAGCAGGACCAGCAGTGCATAATCCCACAGAAACGTATTGACACACTCAACTACTTTTGTAACAAATTCCATGTTTTTTCTTCTCCCTCACTTTTTCTTACGTTTCAAGCCAATACCAAAGAATGCGCCGGGGCATATCCTTGCAGAGCGTTTTTTATTCACCTGAAACCAGTACAGCGTTTCCGACAAAAAAGGTCCCGGGGAAATCCCCGGGACCTGATACTTCCATAACTGTTCTGCGCCTTTGCAGGTTCTGTTCAGAATTGTTATTCATTATCCACTCGAAACACAAAAAACAACTGCGACATGCCGCTTTTCTTTTTTGTATCTTTCACACTGTCCTTTTGCCTGAGAGATTCGCAGATCACAGATCTGCTTTCACCTTCGGCACCCATCTTTGGGATTCTCCAGAGGGCCATCCGGTTACAGTCCCGTCCGTTTTTCACGGACACCTGAGAGTATTATTCCTTCGGCGGGCTTTCGCCTGCTTTCCTGCAACCTTCTATTGGCTCGATATGTAGTTTCGTTAATGCTTTTATTATAAGGAGCCGGATTGCTGTTGTCAACCCGGCTCTTTATTTTTATAACACTTTACCAAAGTATTATATAAAAATCGTTATTTTCTTTTACAGACTGTCAATAAATCTCATGAATGCAGTTCTGCCTTCTTCTGTGCATTTGTACACTCCTGCATGCTCCAGCACCTTCTTGAATACAATGCCGATCTCTTTTTTCAGAATCTCTTCCACATTTTCTGCTGTGAAAGTATATTTTTCTTTCAGTTCATCTACCCAGTCGGCATGTTTTTCCAGAACTTCATCTTTTCTCAGATCTTCGCCTGCCACAATGGCTTTGCACAGACCTTCAAGTTCACCTTTCAGACGTGCCGGAAGCACTGCCAGACCCATAACTTCGATCAGACCGATGTTTTCTTTCTTGATATGGTGCAGTTCTGCATGCGGATGATAAACACCCAGCGGATGTTCTTCGGTCGTAATATTATTCCTCAAAACCAGATCCATCTCATACATATCACCACGTTTTCTTGCGATCGGGGTGATGGTATTGTGTGGTTCTCCGTCGGTTTCCGCGAAGATAAATGCTGCCTCGTCAGTGTATCCTCTCCACTTTAACAGGATCTTGTCTGCCAGTTCGATCAGACGCTCCGTGTCCGGACCGCTTATACGGATGACGGACATCGGCCATTTTACGATGCCTGCTTTGACATCTTCGAATCCCGGGATCACTACTTCTTTTTCCACCGGTGCTTTCGCCATGGCAAACTCATAATGTCCACCCTGGAAATGATCGTGGCTCAGGATCGATCCTCCTACGATCGGCAGATCCGCATTGGATCCAACAAAGTAGTGCGGGAACTGTTTTACAAAGTCAAACAATTTTGCGAAGGTTGCACGTTCGATCTTCATCGGTACATGCTGAGAATTGAATACGATACAATGCTCGTTATAATATACATAAGGAGAATACTGGAATCCCCACTCACTGTTGTTGATGGTTACCGGTATGATTCTGTGGTTCTGTCTTGCCGGATGGTTCAGTCGTCCTGCGTAGCCTTCGTTTTCCATGCAAAGCAGACATTTTGGATATGATGTCTGTTTTGCCAGCTTTGCTGCTGCGATGGCTTTCGGATCTTTTTCCGGTTTGGACAGGTTGATGGTAATATCCAGATCACCGTATTCTGTCGGTGCTACCCATTTCATATCTTTTGCGATACGGTAACGACGGATATAATCGGTGTCCTGGCTGAATTTGTAATGTGCATCGGTAGCCTTTACCGGATCTTCTTTATACAATTCCCAGAAGCGACGGATCACATTGCTTGGACGGTCTACCAGAAGGCTCATAACTTTTGTGTCAAACAGGTCACGGTAACCTACACTGTTTTCTTCCATCAGACCATGTTCATATGCATAGTCACAGATATCTCCCAGAATTCCTTCCAGTTCACCTACTACGCTCTGATCTGCTCCGTCAGACTCCAGAATCTGTTTTACATATTCTTCATCGATTGCATCCATCTGCAGTAATTCCAGAATTTTATTCGTAGTATAACGCTTGTCTTCCTTTTCTACCAGACCGGTTGCCAGTCCATACTGTACCAGTTTTACAATGCTCTCTTGAATCATTCCTTTTTTCCTGCCTTTCCTTTTAATACCACGGTGCCGAACCGATCTATAGTGCCATCATATTTTCCAAGCCATACCGGATACTGTTCTACAGGCAACTTGACTTCTACCGGCTGGCGGTTGAAGTTCTGTACAAATACATAATCTGTATCCTGATTCCGGCGCACACATACTTCCACACCTTCCGGAATATGGGCAACTACACGTTTTACGCCTGCTTCTTTTGCAATCTTACGATAAACTTCATCATAAAATCCCTGTTCAAAGTCTGCGCAGACATGGTATGCTTTTCCTTTTCCGAAAAGATTCACGGTAAGTGCCGGCATACCGGCATAAAAGTCGGTTTCGTAGGTCATCAGAGGCTGTGCAGTAGAAGTCTTAACCAGTTCACAAAGATGGTTACAGGTATAGGTTTTCGTCAGGCACAACTCATTTCCCCTCACCGGTACTCCTCTATTATATTCCCCATCGTACAAACCGTCAATCTCTGTACTGCGAAGTCCCATCACATCCATCAGTCCATGGGGAGTTCCCTCCAGGAAACACAGATCGGTACTGTCTACGATACCGGACCAGTAAGTCAGGATAAAGGTTCCACCATTTTCTACGTATTTACGAACCTTCTCTTCAAATCCTTCCCTGAACATATAAAGCATAGGCGCTGCTACTACTTTATAACCATCCAGATCCTGCTCCATATCGATCATATCCACATTCAGTCCCTGTTTGCGGAATGCGTAATAGGATTTTTCCACAGTTTCCTTATAGAACAGTCCTTTATTTCTTGGTCCCTGGGCGTCTTCCATTGCCCAGCGGTTCTCCCAGTCATATACCACAGCCACCTGTGCCGGGTTCTTCGTTCCGGTAACTTCCTGAAGTTTTTCCAGACTTTCTCCTACTTCCGTTACTTCCTTGAATACTCTGGTATCATCCTTGCCATAATGATCGATCACTGCACCATGGAACTTTTCAGAGGAACCCTGGCTCTGTCGAAGCTGAAAATACAAAATACTGTCGGATCCGTGGGCAACAGCCTGCATGGAAGCTGCATGAAGCATTCCCGGTTTCTTTAATTTGCTTACGGACTGCCAGTTGGTTGCCGACGGACAGTTCTCCATCAGTAAAAATGGTTTTTTCTGAATGCTTCGCATGATATCATGCTGCATGCCATTATCCATGGCTGTCAGGTATTCTTCTTTCTTGTGCCACTGTGGATAATTATCCCAGGATACAAAATCTACTACATCAGCAAATTTGTGATAATTTAATCCCTGGAAATCGTACATCATATTGATGGTGGTTGGTTTGTCGGATCCTGCATCCCTAAGAGCCTGGATCTCCCATTTTACAAAATCTACAGTCTGATCGGTCACAAACCGTTTCCAGTCCAGGTTCAGACCGTGAAGAGAGCTGTCTCCTCTTGGGGAAGGACTGTCTACCTGATCAAAATCGTTATAGCGGTGACTCCAGAATGTGGTTGCCCATGCCCGGTTCATCTTATCTGCTGTCTGATATTTGTCTTTCAGCCAGTTTTTAAAGGCTGCCTGACACAACGGACAATGACACTCTCCTCCATATTCATTGGAAATATGCCAGGCGATCACACCCGGATGGTCTTTGAATTTTTCCGCCAGTTTTGTATTCATAATTCTTGTCTTTTCTCTGTATACCGGAGATGTATAACAGTGGTTATGTCTTTCTCCATACAGATTTCTGTGACGACTGGCGTCTACACGAAGCACCTCCGGATACTTCTGTGCCATCCATCTTGGTCTTGCTCCGGTCGGGGTGGCAAGAATTGTAGAAATACCATTTTCATACAGACGATCTATAATCTTTTCCATCCATTCAAAATGGAATTCTCCCTCTACCGGTTCGAGTACTGCCCAGGAAAATATACCCAGGGATACTTCATTGATTTTCGCTTTTTTAAAATATTCGATGTCTTTTTCCAGAATCTCCGGGCTGTGAAGCCACTGTTCCGGATTGTAATCTCCACCATGGAGCATTTTTCCAAAATTTACTTCTCTTGCCATAAGTTCTTCTCCTGTCTTATCAAAAAAGCCTTTCTCCTTTCACATCAAGGAGAAAGGCTTTTCCTTTCGTTTAATTATTTATTTATAGGTTTCATCAGATTCCTTTGAATGTGAATGTAAATTCCATCTTTTCATCGGTTTTGATCAGATATTCCGGAAGTGGTTTTGCACCCCAGCTGTCGTCTCCGGCAATACCCATCTGCTGTTTGGATACACGTACTACCGTGTAGTGTACCTGTGGCAGTTCAAATGGATGCATCGCATTTTCCATCTCGTGTGGTGTATATGGCAGTGCGGAGAATTCCATAGCATCACCGGTAAACAGCATTCCTCTGCCCTTACGGTCTGTTACAGATGCCCAACGTACGCCAACCTTGTTTCCACATTCCTGCGGAACCATGTATTTTGCCATATTATCTTCCACTTTGTTCCTGTAGATACCCAGTTTTGCGCCTTCGCATCTGTCCACATAGGTTTCTTCCGGTCCCATGCCGTACCAGGTTACATTGTCGTAATCTGCATCGAACTTGAACATAACACCGAATTCCGGCATATCGCCCAGACCCTCTACCGGATCATAAGTCAGTGTGGTGCGGATGCTTCCGTCTCCATATACCTGATAGCTCAGTTTGCACTCGGTTGCCGGAGTCGTTGGCATTGCATAAGTAAATGTAATCTTTGCACTGTCATCCAGGACTTCGATCTCAGGGATATGCATTCCCGGATAATGTCCTCCGGTTGGATATTTGTGAGACAGATACATGGAGGCCAGTTTCCACTGTCCGCAGCGCATCTGCATCAGGCTTCCGTTATCGTTGTCAACCGGTGCACGCCAGAAGTTTGGTCTTGGGATCATCTGGATCATCTCCACTCCACCGTAACGGTAAGAAGCAAGACCGCCATTCAGGTAAGAGAAGAGCACATCGAAGTTTTCACCGCGAACACCAAAGTCATGACCGGATCTGATCACTTCAAATCTTGCAGGTTTTACAGCTTTTGCAGGTGCTTCTACTTTGTAGACACCCTGTCCGAATGCCACTTCATGACCACGTTTTGCCCATACGGTATCTTCTTTCAGCCGGAAGGATACAGTAACTGCATATTCACCCGGCAGATTCTGTACCGGAATCGGCAGACTTACGGTCTCTTCACTCAAAGGAGCTACATGAGTTTCCATCGGAACTTCTTTTACTTCTTTTCCATCTTTTGCAAGTACTACGAAGCAGTCAAAGGTATCAGTGTTGATAAACAGGTTCTTGTTGACGATGGTTACCTGGTCTTTTTCCACTTTGGCAGAGATGTTCTGGTAGTTGAATTTCACATCCTGCATCTTCGGAGATGCGTCTCTTTCTCCGCCGTATGCGATACCGTTTCCGCTGAAGTTGTAGTCGCATGGACGATCATTGAAGTCACCGCCGTATGCCTGGAATTCTTTTCCGTAACGGTCTTTTTTGTAGATGGACTGATCGATATAATCCCAGATAAATCCACCCTGGTAGGACGGCTCGGTATCGGTCAGATCTGTATATTTGTGCATACCTCCGCAGGAGTTACCCATTGCATGAGTGTACTCGCAGCAGATAAATGGTTTGCTTCTGTCTTTTTCCAGAAATGCCTTGATATCCTCTACAGACGGATACATCTGGCTTTCCATATCACTGGTATTGTTGTATCTTCTGTCGTGGCAGACACCTTCATAATGTACCAGGCGGTTCGGATCCATCTTACGGTACAGCTGTGACATCTCATAGATTACTTTTCCGCCAAAAGATTCATTACCACAGGACCAGATCAGGATCGCAGGATGGTTCTTATCTCTCTGATACATGGAATTGACACGATCCAGCATCATATCCATCCATTCCGGACGGTCACATGGTACGACTTTGCTGAAGTCACCGGTCTGTTCTGCGCTGATGTCCCAGCTTCCGTGGCTCTCCATGTTACATTCTGCGATCATGTAGATACCATATTCGTCACACAGTTCATAGATTCCGACTGCATCCGGATAATGACAGGTACGGATCGCATTGATATTGTTCTGTTTCATGGTCACCAGGTCTTTGATCAGTTCTTCTCTGGATACCACACGGCCGGATACAGAACTGAATTCGTGACGGTTAACACCTTTGAAGACAATTCTCTTACCGTTCAGCATCATGATAGAATCTTTCATCTCAAAACGACGGAAGCCCACTCTCTGAGGGATCACTTCTGTCACCTGTCCGTTCTCATCCATCACTTCCAGTAACAGATCATATAATACAGGAGATTCTGCAGACCACAGTTCAGGATTCTCCACTTTCATCACATACTGAGACTCCTCTGCCAGTGTTTCTTCCACACTCTGCAGTTCTTTTCCGGCTTTGGATAATGTAATTTTTACTTTTCCGGCTTTTGTTGCTTTGGTATCGATCACCAGATCCGCTTTGGTGAAGGTATCGTCCAGAAGTGTCTGGATCTTCACATCAGATACATGGACTTCCGGGATCGCATACAGATAGACATCACGGTAGATACCCGAGAAACGGAAGAAGTCCTGATCCTCACACCAGCTGCTTGCTGTCCATTTGAACACCTGTGCTGCAAGTTTGTTCTCACCTTCTTTTACATACTCGGTCAGTTCAAATTCTGACGGTGTAAAAGAGTCCTCACTATATCCGACAAAATGTCCGTTGAGCCATAATGCAATGCCACTCTCTGCTCCCTGGAAGGAGATAAAGAGACGTTTTCCCTGCATTTCTTCCGGCACTTCAAAGTATTTCACATAGCTTGCAACCGGGTTAAAATGCTCCGGAATCTCTCCCGGATGGATGTCTTCGTGACCCTCCCACGGATACTGTACGTTGGCATACTGTGGT
>OLOP01001477.1_pt1 | contig 15168 bp, 10 predicted proteins | sample 1672381 | NCBI WGS metagenome assembly OLOP01 (sample SAMEA3136678, study PRJEB25190) | human gut metagenome | biome: human gut; feature: human-associated habitat; material: faeces | place: Austria | collected 2013 | reverse complement strand
TTTCTTTTATGCGAAATGGAAACGGAACGTATAGCTGTATCTTCCCTTGCATACACGATATTCTGGGTGAATATTTTTCGTCCAGCCGGTATCTCCGCCAAGGCCTGCGTGTGCTGCATCCAGAATCAGCCAGGTTCCTGTCGTATGCTCCGGAAGTTCTTCCTCATATGCGGCTTTTCGATATTCTGCCATAGAATATGGAAGCGCACTGAAATGGAAATCATCACTGCCTACAATCTGAACGGTATGTGTTCCATCCGAAAGAATGGCAAACCGCGTGTCCTCATGGCCACCACATTCGCATGGTACTACAAACGGAACGTGCTGTTCTGCTACAGAAGATGTGTAAAATCCGGTAAAAGCTGCATCCTTTCGGTCTGCATACGTCTCCCAGGGTCCTTTTCCATACCAGGTGAGCGTATCAAACGCTGCAGGAAGGCAGAACGACTGTCCGACTCTTGCGATGGTCTCAAGGCCGCTGTTGTTTGTTACTTCGTTTTTCAGCTCCATTCCCTCACTGCCGATGCGATACAGAGTATGAGCGGTAAAGAGTACTGCGTTGTCCGGCTCAGCGGTATAGGAAGCCTGCACTTCAAGAAGCACCTGATTTTCGGCACTGACAGCCGATACTGACTGTACTTCCTTTTTCAGACGATCCAGACCTTCCGCGCGCCAGATATCATCGTAATCACTCTCGTGGGTTCCTTCATCAATACCGGTTGGAGCACGGTAAAACTCATCTTTTCCTCCGGTCATAAAAGAAACGCTCTTTGCCTGATATCTGGTAAATTCTCCTGTCTTTTTATCAAAGATAATTTCGGTCTCTTCGCCGGTGATGCGAACATGATTTTCATCCTCCGATACGGTCAGTGGTTTCCCGACAATCATTTTCTCATCTGCCAGATAAACACCTGAAGTAACCGGAATCTGACGGCGGTATAGTTCTGTTCCCGCCGGTGCATAGAAGGCATCTTGGGCAAGCTCAACGTAATAATTTACATAGGCCTCGCCATGCAGTTTCGCCGGAAGCTCCGGAAGCGGAAGCGTCTCTGTTGTTCCGGGTGCCGTGTAAAATGCCGGATAGCTGCCTTTGGCAAGCATTTCGCCGTTCTGCACAATTTCATAACGCACCTTCAGATGCGAAAGATCAAGCGTATGATAGCGATTTGCCAGAACCCATACTGTTTCGCCTGTATATGGATTTTTCACCTGTTCAATCGTTACCGGGGACTGCCCGTTTCTCACCTCATATGCGCCCGGTTTATAGGAAAGGTCGGCAAAAACAACACCGTTCAGACACATATCCGGAACCGGATCGGTCACGTCCTCATCGAACGCTCCTCCGTAGCCGTATTTGATACTTCCGTCTTCTTTTTGAATCGCAATCGCCTTATCTGCAAAATCCCAGATAAATCCACCCTGAAAACGCGGGTATTTGTTGACATAGTCCCAAAATTCCTTGAAATTTCCGTTGCTGTTGCTCTTTGCATACGCATATTCGCACATGATGAACGGGCGGAGATCGGAATCGTCTGCCATCACATCCTCAAGCCAGCTCATCGTCGGATACATTGGGCAGATAACGTCGGAAATATTACTCTTTGGGTTGCCGGACTCATACTGAACGTATCTTGTCTTGTCGTATTCGCGGATCCAGCCGTGCATCGCGGCATGATTCGCCCCGGCACCGGATTCATTTCCAAGGGACCACAAGACGATGGAAGGATGGTTTTTATCACGCAGTACCATACGGGTTGCACGCTCCAGATAAGCGGCTGTCCACTCGGCGGATGCACTGAGCTGTCCGCCGTAACCGTGCGTCTCAAGATTTGTCTCATCGACAAGGTAAATGCCGAGCTCGTCACACAGATCATACCATTTCACCGCGTTCGGATAATGGCTGGTGCGGACGGCGTTGAAATTGAGACGTTTCATCACAGCAATTTCTTTTCGCATCTGCTCCTCAGAAACGGTACGTCCCGTCTCGGCGCAAAAATCGTGGCGGTCAACACCTCGGATCACAAGGCGTTTGCCATTCAGGGTCAGAACACCGCGGCTGTTGATTTCCACCTGACGGAAGCCGATTTTGCAGCTCTCGATATCAACCGTCTCATTCTCTTTGTTCTGCAGCTCGACAACGAGGGTGTAAAGTGTCGGAGTCTCTGCAGTCCAGAGTGCCGGGTTCTCTACCGGAGCAGTAACGGTTGCGATGAATTTCGGCATCAGATAGAAGCCGCACTCAGCAAACGTTCTCGAAGCCATCTCGGTTACTTTGTTCTGTTCTTCGTCATACAGCGTCACTTTGGCATGATACTCGCCGTACAGCGGTTTGGAGTTGTCCGGCCAGATCGTGACAGAGAGGGTAGCTTTCGTGTAATCCGGGTGTGTGAACAGTGTCTCTGCCTTGTAGTCCAGGATGTGCTGCACCGGTTTCGATACGAGGCGGACATCGCGGTAGATACCGGACAGATGCCAGTAATCCTGATCTTCCAGGTAAGTACCGTCACAGTAGCGCATTACCTGTACGGCGAGGGTGTTCGTTCCCTCCTGCACATATTCGGTGATGTCAAATTCCGCGTTCACTTTGCTGTCCTGGGAATACCCCACCTGTTTTCCGTTGACCCAGAGATAGAAGCAGGACTCCACACCGCCGAAATCGATGAGAAGCTGTCGGCCGATATAGTCTGTTGGAACCTCAAAGGTTCTGAAATAGCAGCCAGTCAGATTTTTCTCCGGTACGTACGGCGCATTCAGCTCGTAGGTGCCTTCGGTAATCTCGATCTCAAATGCTTCGCCGTTTGCCTCCCGTTTGAACGGATACAGCATATTGGTGTAAACCGGCTTTCCATATCCCTGCAATTCCCAGTTGGACGGCACCGGAATCGTATCCCATGCTGCGTGATCGAAATTCTCTTCATAAAATGCTTCCACCGCTTCCGGTGACGGATACATTTTGAATTTCCAGTCTCCGTTCAGATCCATTACAAAGCGGGACGCGTTCCGATTTCCGGCGAGCGCCTGCTCTACCGTCTCATACGCACCGTACGGCGTATGCATCGGATAACGATTTTTCTGCGTTATATACTGATTTTCCCAGTCTCTTGTCTGTCTCATGTTCTTGAAACCCTCCTTGCCTTTGCTTTCGCATTTTCCGACTGCCTCTCTTCTTTTTATCCAGATTGGTGTTCCTTTTTTACTTTCCTGTGATATAATACATCTGTGGATTTTCAGAAGATTCATGCAGTTATCTTATGATTCAGTATAAAACACTGCACGTGGATGAGAAATAGTTGATCTGGTGTTTCTTTTATCCAAAATGGGAAAGCAAAGGAGAAGTCGTATGATACCGGAATATCTGCTTGCAAAAATAGAAAAGAGCGATGTTATCTATCGCTGTATTGGAAATGAAATGAAGAACGGGATTCTGGCGTGCGGTTTTATGCGGAAAGAGACGGCGGACCGCTCGCAGTATCATTTTTCGAACGAGTATTACAGCTGTTTCGTGCTGCTGCGCGGGAGCGGGGAATATATTGCTGAGGACGGCACCTCCTATCCGCTGCAGGCGGGAAGTCTGGTCCAGCGTCTGCCGGGTGTGCCGCATTCCACACGCGTAGACCCCGATGGGAAATGGCTGGAATTTTTTATCTCGATTGGGAAACCGTTTTTTGATTCTTTCTGCTCGCTTTCGGTTCTGAACCGGGAGCCGGTGTTAAAGGCAGAGCTGCTTCCCGGCGATCTCGAGCGGTATCAGAAGCTTCTGCAGTCGTTAAAGGCCACACCGGACAGTCTGCTGCCTTTGCGGATTCCGGAGATGGAAAAAGAGATTCTGCGAATGTACGGCTACCATGCGCACCGGGTGAATCTGCAGCGGGATCCGATCGAGGCCGCCTGCGATATGCTCTCGCAGAATCTTGATGAAGAAATTTCTCTCGAAGAGCTTGCCCGGTCACTCCAGATCGGTTATGAGACGTTTCGAAAAGTATTTAAAAAACAGACCGGCGTCTCTCCTGCACGGTACCGCACCAGGAAGAAAATGGAGCAGGCCTGTATTCTTCTCGAGGGCGGCGTACCGATGAAGGAAATTGCCGGTCTTGTCGGATATGGCGATGTCTATGCGTTCAGCAAGCAGTTTTCCCGGTTCTTTGGATTCCCACCTGGAAAGTACCGCGCACGTCTTCACACGGATGCGCCGGATTTAGAACAGTTTTAAGATATCGTCCACGGTTTTACGTTTCGGCTTGTCCGGGTTGATGGCACGGTAGCCGACAGCAATGACAGCACCAAGGAGCTCATTCTCCGGAATGGCGAGGGCTTCACGGATAGCTTTCTCATCACGGATTCCCATAATCAGAGTATCAAGGCCGAGTTCTCTTGCGCGCAGAATGAAGTTTTCGTCATGCAGGCCGAGATCGTAATAGCCCCAGCCGTTTCCGACTTCATTGTCCGGTGTTCCGTCCTGCGTGAAGCCGGAGCGGTCTTTTACGAATGCTGTTACGACAAGTGCGGCTCCCTTTGAACTCTTCTGATTGAATTCTGGAAGGCATTTTGCGGAAAATTCTTCGACTTTCTCCGGTGTTACAAGGGCATAGTACCGTGTTGTCTGTGAGTTTTTCCAGGATGGTGCCTGAATCGCTGCCTGTACGATCTCCTGGATCTGCTCTGCGGTTACGTGTTTCTCCGGATCAAACGCGCGGATGCTTCTTCTTTCTTCCAGCAGTTTTGTAAATTCCATGGTGTATATCCTCCTTTTATTTATAAAGCCTCGTAATCTTCCCGTGAAAAACGGTGATACGTCAGGCCGAATTCATTTTCTTCGACACAGTAACAGTATTCATCCACAGACGGGTCTGAAAAAGAAAATACATGGCCCATCTCATGCTCCTCGGATGCGTTTTCTTCCACGGTAGTATGCATTTTCTCTGCATAGGAAGAAAAGCAGTTTCGAACCTGTTCCATTGTGTTTCCAGGCGTTGTGATCACCTGCAGAAGGTTCTGCAGGAGCTCCGGAACAGGGATTTCCCGCTCAATATAAGAGCATCCCTCCTCCGGGATTTCCACACAGTAGCGGTCTTTGACTGCCGAAATAGCGAGCATTCCAAGGCGCGGCTGTACGTTCTTACAGAACGCGGAAAGCGCTTTAGCCAGGTCTTCTGTTTCGTCTAAAGAGAGGGAACGGCGCAGGGACTCCGCCGGGTAGTAGAGCTTCATCGTACCGCCCTCATAGCCGATCTTCACCTGCCATTCCCGAATTGTATCGGTAATATGTTTTTCCAACAGTTTTGCTGTCATGTTTTCTAAGTCACCTCCATTGTGCTGCATGTGCAAAAAACACAGTATTATTATCGCACGAATTGGGCGTTGTGTGAACACTTAATTTTTTGTTTTTTACAAAAAGAAAAGAATCACTTTTTTACTCCTCGAAACGGCAGAAACCTCCGCCAGAAAAGCTGGAACAGAGGTTTCTGTGATTTCTTATGTCAGAAGAATTTCTCAGTTATTTCGTTCTGAATTACTCTTCGTCTTCGTTTTTCTTTCTGCCGCGGAGTTTGAATCCAAGTCCGCCGGCACCAAGAGATGCAACTGCCATGCTTACCCATCCCCAGATGTTGGTAGCATCACCGGTCTTTGCATTATCGCTCTTCTTGGAAGTAGAAGTATTGGATACTTTATTACTTGCAAGCGGAGTAGATGTTGCTTTCGGGGTGCTTGTCGGGGTCTTCGTCGGCTGCGTCGTAGGTATTGTGGTAGGAGCAGTCGTCGGGGTTGTGGTTGGTGCTGTTGTAGGTGTAACCGTCGGAGTCTCAGTTGGGGTTACGGTCGGGGTTTCCGTCGGGGTAACAGTCGGAGTCTCGGTCGGGGTTACGGTTGGGGTCTCTGTAGGAGTAGGAGTCGGCTCTTCTGCTGATTTCTTCCAGGTGAAGCTAAGATCCTGATATCCCAGTGAAGAAACTGTAATTTCAAAGGAATCGCCCTCTGCGAACGGTGCTGCATCTGTCTTTAAGGAACCATCCTCATTGAACAGTACAACAGCTCCTCTTCCGCTTGCTGCATATGCTTTTCCATTTACAGTAACAGAGGTAATGTTCTTCAGATAATCTGCAAACTCTTCATCTGTTGCATCCCCGTTCTTAAACAGACCCGGTGTTGTCGTATCTTCGTTAAATGCTGCCGGCATCTCTTCCGTGTAAAGGATAAAGTCTGCGGAAAGATCTGCATATTTACCATTCTTATCGCTGACAGTCAATGTATAAGAACCTTTCTCTGCATTCTTGAAGTACAGAGTATCACCGGACACGGTTCCCGTCAGACCTTCTACTGTATAGACAGCATCGTAATCATCCGGCAGGCCTTCCAGTTTAACAGAAGCATTTCCAGATGTGACAGACGCATTTTCTACAGAAAATTCATATGCAAACTTAACCGGTACATATACATCTGCGTCGACTTCGTAAATTCCCTTGCTGGTGTAATAGGTAATTTTGTTGATGGTCTGTCCCATCATGCTCTTGTAATGTTCCGAGGAGGTCGGGCAGTTATGAACGCTTGTCGTAAATCCAGTGCTCCATGCCAGCTCAGACACTCTCCAGATATTCTCCAGATGACGCATTCCGTAATCGTTGCCCTCTTTTGTGCTGACAACAACACCATATACGGTATCTTCGCCTGCTTTGATGGTATCAGTAAGACCATCCAGATCCAGCTGATAATCACCGTATTTGCTGTTAGTGGAGAGCTCTGCCGTTACATTTTCCAGCTTTGCTGCCTCGGTTCCCTGAACAGCACCAAAGGTTACATTGCCGTCTGCATCTACAGATGCTTCTTTGTAATAAGACGGAACCTCATGTAAAGTGTAATATGCATAGCTTGCATTCTCATACAGTGCATCTTTTCCGGTATACGTTGTGGTGGATGTTTGTCCACGGTTGGTAACGGTGATTTCTACAGAATCCTCATCTGTCACTTTCGTGTATTTGCTCAGATCCATATCCTCTGTTACTTTTACCGGGAAGGTGATACCTGTAATATCGCTTCCGTCTGCATTCACATGGTAAGATCCGCCGGAAAGTGAGGCTGTTCTTGTTTTGTTCTTGGTTGCGGAAGTAAACGCATCTACCGGAACATCATTATGAACCTCTGCCTGATAGAACGCTGCATACGGAATATTCATTAATACATACTGGGACTGCAGAGCTTCGATGGCTGCATTCAGATGCTCGGTTGCTTCATCTACGGTTCCCTGGCTCTGTTTTTTCTCCAATGCTTCTTTTGCTTCTGCCAGTTCTGTCTGCATATTATTCCAGGAAGTTTCCGTGTAAAGATCTTTATTCAGTGCATCTGCCTTTGCAATTGCCTCTTCCAGTGCTGCTGTGCTCTCTACCGGATCAGCTCCTACAATGTTCGCTTTGGTTGCTTCAAAAGTGTAGGAAGCATCTGCATAGCCAAGTGCATGAATCGTAATCTTCCAATAACCGGTTCCATCCGTTCCCTCCGGTAAAGTGCAGCGCAGGGAATCGGTAAGGCCAAGCTGGATTCCCATTACTTTATGCATCCAGTTATCTGCTGCGAATTTTGTTCCATACGTTGCTTTTGCATTCGTATAAGTGGAATCATCACCGTAATAAGTCCAGGTTACGGTCTGCAGATTAGCAGCCAGATCGCCGTAATCTCCCGTTAAATCTACGCGAAGGAATTCTCCATAAGAACCATTGGCTTCTTTCACGGTCAGTCCTACGGTCTCAGCATCCGGAGCTGTCTTCAGCGCCTGATCTTTGATTCCGGATTCACTTCCTGTTGTTCCTGCCGAGAAGGAGAAGCTTCCATCTACATTTTTCACTGCTATCTTCAGACCGTTTGTGTTTTCTGTTACATCTGCAACCAGGCCTGTATAGCTCTGCAGTTTATTTTCAGAAAATCCACCGGAAAGTGTTCCGCCGTTTTCTACCACAACATACTTTTTGCAGAAATTTTCGTAATCATCTTCCGAAACTTTTACAGGCACATATTTCAGGCCTTTTACTTCATAATGATCAATCTGGCTTTTGTCGTAAGTTACGGTCTCGCCGTTGGTCAGAACTGCCGTGGTTGCTGCGGTATAATATGCCACATCATAGGTTGTGCCATCTTTCATGTAGATAGTCGCTGCGCACTGGAAGCTTCCTCTGTGCAGTCCATGGTTTGTGGTCGCACGGGTTACAACATCAAAAGCGCCTTTATCACTTTCTTTGCGACTGTCAGTTTCATCCGAACCAGCGTCGCTTCCTGCCGCCTGAACTCCTTCTGCTGCCCAATACTCAGCCCAGGTAAGACCTGCATATACATATTTATATGTTGTTTCTTTCTTCTCATAAGTAAAGGAAAGCGTCTTGTAACCTGTTGCAGTTACTTCGATTTCAAATTTATTTCCTTCTGCAAAAGCGGCAGCTGTCAGATCAAGCGTACCGTCTTCTTTGATCAGAATTATTTTCCGTTTTCCAGTTGCTGCATATTCTTTTCCATTTACTTTTACCGAAGTGATGTTCTTGATATAATCAGCAAAGTCATCTTCTGATGCATTCTCTGCTTTTACAAGCGCCGGAGCACTTCCTTTTTCGTTGTAAGCAGCCGGCATTGCATCTGTATACAGAGTAAAGCTCTGTGTCAGATCTGCATAAACACCTTTTTTATCATGAATCGTCAGAGTATACATTCCTTTTTTCGCATTTGCGGAATAAGAAATGGTATTTCCGTCTACTGCAAATCCATCCAGACCATCTACGGAATATTCTGCATCATAATCAGCCGGAAGTCCGGTTACGGTCATCGTTGTCTTTCCAGCGGAAAGAGAAGCGTCTTCTACGGATACACTTGCCTCAAATTTTGTTGGAACAAAAATATCATTCACTGGAATCGTGTAGATTCCTTTGCTGGTATAATAAGTAACCTTATTGATATGCTGTCCCATCATGCTCTTGTAATGTGCAGAAGAAGTCAGGCATCCATGTACCTGTGTTGTAAATCCAGTTGACCATGCCAGCTCTGTTCCGCGCCAGATATTTTCCACATGACGCATACCATAGTCATTGCCTTCTTTCGTGCTGACAATAACACCATAGATCTGATCGGTTCCAACATCAATCGTGTTCTCCAGTCCGTCGAGATCCAGCTGATAATCTCCATATTTTGATTCAGTCATAAATTCCGGAGATACATTGGTCAGTTCAATTGCAGTTCCAACTGTTTTTCCAAAAGAAAGAGAGCCATCTGCATTTACCGTTGCTTCTTTGTAGTAAGAAGGTACTTCGCTTAATACATAATATGCATAGTCTGAGTTTTCAAATAAGGCGTCTTTTCCAGTGTATGTCTGTGTAGATGTCTGACCACGGTTTGTTACTGTAATACTTACAGAGTCAGAATCTGTTACTTTCTTAAATTTGGAAAGATCCACTCCTGTTACTTTAACCGGGAAGGTAATTCCATTGATTGCACTTCCATCTGCATTGGTATGATAAGAACCACCGGCAAGAGTGGCTGTTCTTGTTTTGCTCTTCGTTGCGGAAGAAAATACATCCACTGGAACAGAGTTGTTTACATCTGCAGCATAAAATTCATCATACGGAATGTTCATCAGAACGTAAGCCACCTGCTCAGTTGGAGTCTCGGTCGGGGTCGCCGTTGGGGTTGCGGTTGGCGTTGCTGTCGGGGTCGCCGTCGGAGTCGGTGCTTTAACAAGGCCTTTTACTGCAGTATTCAGCGCATCTTTCGCGGTATCAACAGCGCTCTGGGATTCTTTTGCAGAAAGAGCAGATTTTGCTGCGGTAAGAGCAGTCTGGACAGCTTTCCAGGAGTCTGCGGTGTAGTCAGCTTCCTTTAATGCTTCGGCATCTGCGATTGCTTTTTCAAGTGCTGTGGTGTCTACTGCTTCTGGAGTCGGGGTTGCTTTTTGGGTTGCTGCAAGAGCCGCGGTTTTTACTGCATTCGAAGTTCTGGTTGCACCCGATACAATATCCCATCCTTCAATGTTTTCAATCGTTGCATCTTTTCCAAGAAGTTTCGTTTTGAATCCTTTGCTGTTTGTAGCTGCTTTTTTAAAATATGTAGCATTTTCTGTATTGTATCCAGAACCAGGTGTTACTGCAATATCAGAAAACTTACCGTCTGCAACTGTGATTTTGACATTAACGTCATATTCATCCCATGCATTCTCATCCTCATCGTCTTCTGCAGTTCTGGTAACATGAGCCGTAGACTCATAAGTGCCATCTGCCAGCACGCCACTTGTAGCATCCGCCAGTGCGGTTCCCGGGAGCAGGCTCATGGTCATGGAAGCTGCCATTACGGCTGCTAATGATTTTTTCTGAAGTTCTTTTCTTTTGATCATAACTTCCTCCTTTTTCCTTTTCCACAGTTTTGCAGGAAAAACAGGGGCAAAACTGTCCTTCATTATTATATTAGTTTTCACTAATCAATAATTGTTTTAACTAACCGTAGATTATTCTACTAATTTTTAATCGTTTTGTCTAACTCTTAACTGATTATTTTTTCTCAAAAGAGGCACAGATTCTGCTTATTGAGTATTTTTACTATTTAATGATCCGATACTGTGAAGTTTGTGGGATGATTTTCGTTCCCACACAGAAAAAATTCCGTAGATATGGAGTTTTCACCGCGAAGAACTCTTTCGTCCATCGCGTTTTACCGCAGAAAGAATGCGGTCCGAAAGGATTCCGATCAGCATTCCGGTGATGACTCCGGCCACGAGAAGCGCCGGCAGATAATAGAACAGTTTGCGGTTCTGCACCACGAGAGCCGCCACGCAGATCTGCGCGACATTGTGCGTCACGCCTCCTGCAATACTTACGCCGGTGATACTAAAGCCCTTGATGTGTTTCAGCAGAAGCATCACAAGAAAGCTCAAAAGCCCGCCGGCAAGGCTGTAAAGGATGGACATTCCATTTCCGAACAGATACCCCATCAGAAGAATGCGGGCGACGGAAATCATCAGGACTTCCCCTGCCGGAAGGAAAAAGAGGCCGACGACTACAACCAGATTGGCAATGCCGAGTTTGATTCCAGGAACACCGAGGTTGATCGGGATCAGTACCTCCACATAACTGAAGATCATGGCAAGTGCCATCAGCATGGCGCATAAGGCAATTTTTCTGCTTGCAGTGCGGCTGTCTCTCATAAATTCCAATTCCTTTCTTCTAAGCTGGTATTATTTTACAATCACATCCGGCGCATCGTCGGCGTCGTCCGTTGTGGATCCGTCACTTTCTACCTCCGCAACCAGCTTATGCGGCAGGCACACGATCGTCTCATTTACCCGGGAAATCGTACCCTGTCTTTTGCAGTAGCCGTCCGGGCAGTCAGCTTCTTCCATATGGACACTTCCGTTTTCGATCACCAGGACATTCGTTCCGTGACCCGTCTGAATTTTCACGGTCTGATTTTCTGCGAGTGAATACGTTCCGTAGACCTCGCCGTCCACCGTGACTTTCATGGTATTTCCATTTTCCGTTTTCGGCAGCCGAAGCGCCAGGGCAAGGATTCCAGCCAGGAGCAGAACGGCGCCTGCCAGAATCAGATCTTTTTTCTTCATATAGTTTTCCTTATTCTGAATCAGATGCCAGCCCATAACAGCAGTGTCAGCAGGAATACAGCACGGAACAGCGTAAAGAGGATTTCATTTCCGTGAAATTCCTTTACCCCGCAGCGGATATTACCTTTCGGACACGTATCAATACATTTCTGGCACTGGAAACAGTCGCCGGAGATCTCCACGTATCCATCGGATGGCAGTTCCACCGCTGACGGGCACTGTCTCGTGCAGGCGCTGCAGCCGCGGATGCAGTTTTCGCGTTTCCGGTGCAGAGTAAAGAACGGCAGGATCGGAAGCAGAGAAAAGACAGCTCCCATTGGGCACAGGAAATGGCAGAAAAAGCGCTCCTCAAAGAACATGCCGACCAGGATCAGCACCAGAAGAACAATGCCTGGAATATAAGAGGAAAGTCGGAAATTTCCCGCATGCAGCATGGAAAAGACATCCCACGGGCTTGTTCCTCTTGCTTTCTGATAAACTCCTGCAAAGCAGCAAAGAGCAATCAGAAGCAGAATGCCGTATTTGACCAGCGCCAGTTTTTTTGCCAGTTCCGGTTTGATGCGTATGGGCTTCTTTTTACGTTTCTTACAGATTATACCATAAATTGCATGCATTGCATCCCCCAGACTTCCAAAAGCGCATGCAAAACCGCAGAAAAATCTTCCGAATACGATCGTAAATGCACAGACAAGGAGCAGAGCCGACACAAACGCGGTCATCTCAATTTTTTCACCCTGTCCAAGCTGCGTAAAAATGTATTTCACTCCGTTAAATGCAGCGGTAAATACTGACGGAAGAAACAGGAAATATAAAAGCTGGATTCCGGCACGCAGGCAGGAAACGATCTGTTTTCTCTTCTTTGCCGGTAATGTGGATAGATCTAAATTTTTCATGTTATTTCTCCGCCTTTTCTATTGCTTCCTGCGCCGCATTTCTGATACCGGTGGAGCTGAATGTTGCTCCGCTGATCGTATCAACATCGGCGGACTGTGCCTCAATAATCTTTGGAATGATCGCCTCCGCGTTTGACAGATACGCACTGTCCTCGCCGTCGGCGGATGTGATGGCAAGATCAGTAATCTGGCCGCCCTCTACGGTTACTTCAACTGCAATGGTGCCGCCGAAGCCGTCAGCTTCACCGTCATACGTACCGTCCACGTACTGCCCTTCTGCTTCTGCTGCTTCACTTGCGGCCGTATCCGCCGTGTTGGATGCAGCTGCTGCGGCCTGCAGATTTTCCTTCTGAAGCTGGGTCGTCTCAAGCTCTGCCGAGAGCCGCGCGATCTGATCCTCTTTGTCTCTTTTATCGAGTACGGTATTGTAGCCGATCAGAACAGCAGCAATGACAGCGACATTCAAAAAACGAACAATCAATTGTCTCATCTGTTTTCCCCTTTATTGCGTTACTTTCGCAGCATCCAGCGCATTCCGGCATGCCTCAAGAATGGCTTTTGAGGAGCAGGTTGCACGGGAAACGGTGTCGATGTTTTCAAGCGTTCCGGTTTCCAGAATCTGAGCGGAAACGCCTCTGATTTTGGAGGTTCCTTCGGATGCGCGGCGGATGTAGGAGGCATTCTGACTGTCTCCGTCACCGGTGATGTTGCTTAACGCTACGATTTTATCGTTTTCAATTGTTACCGTCACAGAAAGCCGATAAGCGGTAAAATCTTCATCTTCATCCGGCTCGCAGACGGCAATCGCTGTGTATTCGCCGTCCTGATAGATCTTTTGTTCCGGAGTTTCCGTCGGGGTTGGTGTTGGCGTCTCAGTTGGCTCCGGGATTTCGGTCGGGGTTGGTGTTTCCGTCGGTGTCGGGGTTGGATTTTTCTTTTCCTCAGTTACGCGTTCTGCCTCTTTTAAAGCTTCCTCGATTGCCGCAAGAATTCCCCTGGAGCTGTAGGTTGCGCCGGAAACGGTGTCAACTTCCAGTGTCTGGTTTTTCACAACGTCCTTTGCTGTCTGTTTTGCGCGTTTTAAGAATGCTTCGTCATCTTCACTCTCGGTCACGAGAATTGCCTTGATCGTCTCATCCTGAATGACAACTGCCGTTGTAATGTCTCCCAGATAGCCCTCGCCGGTTCCGTAGTAAATGCCTTCCTCGTATGGGAATTTTCCTTCCGGAATCGTTGTGGTTCCGCCGCTGCTCGTTCCGTTATCCGGAACGGTCTCGCCGTTTGTTGCCTTCTTCGCATTTTCCAGCGCCTGTTTTACTGCGTTCTGGATGCCGCGGGAGCTGTACGTTGCGCCGGATACGAGATCCACATCGGTTTTCTGTCCGTCTACGATGCGGTCCGCTACGACTTTGGCACGGTTGAAGAATGTCTCGTCATCTTCGTTTTCCAGAATCAGTACCGCTTTGATCGTCTGATCCTGCAGGGCTACCGCCACTTTGATGTCTCCCTGGAAACCGGCGGCCGTTCCGTAATAAATTCCGTCCTGATAAGGAAAACTTCCCTTGGATGCAGACGAGTTGTTATTGTTCTGGCCGTTATTCTGACTGTTGTTTCCGTTGTTTGTATTGCCCTGGCTTCCTCCGTTTGTACTGGAAGACCCGTTCACTGCCGCCTGACTTAAGGCACTCCGCACAGCTTCAATAATACCGCGGGAGCTGTATGTCGCGCCGGAGACCGTATCCACATTCGTACTCTGTGTTGAGATAATCGTCGAAATCAGAGAGGAAGCACTGGAAAGGTAGCTTGGCGTATCGCTGTTTTCCACAATATCAATCGAAGCAATTTTTCCGCCGCTGACAACAACGCAGACTTTCATTGTGCCGCCAAATCCTGTTCCGGTTCCGTAATACGTTCCATCCCGGTAGGCAGCCGGTTCTTCGATTTTAGATACTGTAACGGTTCCGCCGGCAGAGGCTCCGCCGCCTGCCGCTCCTGATGCGGATGCCGGTTCTGAAGTGTCCTCCTGACCGGTCAGTGCATTTTTCACGGCTGCAAGGATACCTTTTGAACTGAAAGTTGCACCGGAAACCGTGTCCACATCCACACTCTGGGATGCGATGATACGGTCGATAACTCCCTTCGCACGGTTCAGGAAAGCTGCGTCCTCGCCGGGAGCGCTTACAATCGAGATCGACTGAATCGTTTTGTCTTTCAATACGACAGAGACTGTAATCGTACCGCCAAAACCTGTTCCGCTTCCTTCGTACGTTCCGTCCGCCAGCTCAAAGCTGCCGGAACCGACGGCTGCGACAAGTTCTGCTTCGGTATCGGTTGTCTTTTTTGTATCGTCCTTCTTTTTTGTATCATCTTTCTTTTCCGCTGCATCGGTATCCTGTTCCGGCTCCGGTGTCACCAGTGCTTCCGGCTGCTCTACGGCGTAAACCGGTGCAGTGTAGCCGTTCAGCGAAATACCGGCACAGGCTGCTACGATAACTGCCGCGAGAGCCGGTGCAAATGCTGTCAGTTTTTTCCATTTTCCCATGATTATGTATCACCGTCTTTCCTGATAATGTTTGTCTCGTGATCGGATGCGAAATCGTCAGCAATTCCTTCGGTTACATACAGAACGCCGTCCTCATCCTCCAGAATGGTGTCAAATTCATCGCTGTGTGCACGCCAGTATTCGGCCGCCTTGTC
>OLOP01001466.1_pt1 | contig 15249 bp, 12 predicted proteins | sample 1672381 | NCBI WGS metagenome assembly OLOP01 (sample SAMEA3136678, study PRJEB25190) | human gut metagenome | biome: human gut; feature: human-associated habitat; material: faeces | place: Austria | collected 2013 | reverse complement strand
CGAACTGGGTCAGGGTGTGCTCCAGCAGGTTGTAGCTGCCGCCGTAGATGGTCTTCTGGGCAACGATGTGGTCACCAGCCTGTGCCAGCGCCTCGATGGTGTAGGTGATGGCTGCGGCACCGGAAGCGGTTGCCAGAGCGGCCACGCCGCCTTCCAGCGCGGCGATGCGCTTCTCGAAGACGTCCTGCGTGGAGTTGGTCAGGCGGCCGTAGATATTGCCCGCGTCAGCCAGACCGAAGCGGTCCGCGGCGTGCTGGCTGTTGCGGAAGACGTAGGAAGTGGTCTGATAAATGGGCACTGCGCGGGAATCGGTGGTGGGGTCGGCCTGCTCCTGACCGACGTGGAGCTGGAGGGTCTCGAATTTATAGTTAGACATGTTATTTACCTCTCTCTTTATACGAATGGTATTATTTTTGCTTACAAAAAATCCCGGTCGCTGCGGTCTCAAGACAGCGTACCGGGCAAGAAGTTCGACATTATGCTTGCAACATTACACTTCGGGACACATTCGTCCACCGGAGGGCAAAGCACAGTAGCTCGTCAGATTTTCTGCCCGGACTGAGTACATTCGCCCACAACGGAAGTTCGCGTGCAGCAGATTTTTCCAGATCAGCGTCATGGTAGTGCCCTCCTTTCTCTGAAATCCCACCAAGTTTGTGGATTGGATGGCTGCATTATATCCCCATTTACCTAGATTGTCAATAGGTTGATGAAAAATTGCTTGGAAAAATTTTGGAGAGGGCAAGGCCGCTGGCGGCGAGGCAGGGCCTTTGTTTGGCACTGCGTAAGGTGGGGCCGGGTAAGCCCGGCGTCATGAAATGCGGAGGGCACTTTTCGTTGACGGAACTCTTTCCCTGTTGTATACTGATGCTATTATCGAAAAAAGAGGGGGGAGCGGCGATGTCCATCGGGCCAAGCCGGCCGCTGGCGCTGGAAAAGCCGGAGACCATTGATCTGAAACAGGCTGCGCGGTATTTCGGCCAGCGGGGCGAACCGGATGCGGCAACGGCCTCTTTATTAGAGAGGTGTGCCGTGCCCATCTTGGCGGCGGCAGCGCCCCACGCCGTCTGGCTGGAAAGCGATGTGGACAGCCTTGCGGAAGCGGGCCTTTTGCAGGGGGAGGATGTGTACCGCCACCTGACCGGCTGTGACCGGGCCATCCTGCTGGCTGTGACCCTTGGCCCCGGCGTGGATGCACAGATCCGCCGGGCCGGGGTGGGGGACATCGCGGCGGGCGTGGCGTCGGATGCGCTGGGTTCCGCGCTGGCAGAGCAGATGGCCGATGCCGCCGAAGCCGAACTGCGCAATGCGGCAGCAGGGCAGGGCCGCTATCTGACCGGCCGCTACTCGCCGGGCTACGGCGATTGGCCCATCACGGTACAGCCGCTGGTGGCGGCGGCGCTGGATACTGCCCGGCGGGCCGGTCTGTGCGTGACGGACACCAACCTCATGACCCCCCGCAAGAGCGTCACCGCGCTGCTGGGCGTCAGCGAACACCCGGTCAAGGGCCATCTCGCAGGGTGCGGCCACTGTGTGCTGCGCACCCGCTGCGAATATCGAAAGAGGGGGATCACCTGTGCAAGCGAATGAACTGTTTACCCAACCGAATACCATCCTGCTGGACGGCGGCATGGGCACCATGCTGCAGGCGGCGGGCCTGAAGCTGGGGGCCAAGCCGGAGGAGCTGAACATCACCGACCCGGCGCTCATCGAGGGCATCCACGCAAAATATGCCGCAGCGGGCAGCCGCATCATCAACGCCAACACCTTCGGCGCATCGGCACACAAGCTGGCGGGCAGCGCCTACACGCTGGAAGAGATCATTGCGGCGGGCATTGCCAACTGCAAGCGGGCTTGCGCCCCCTACGGCGCACTGGCGGCGCTGGACGTCGGCCCGCTGGGGGAGCTGCTGGAGCCCAACGGCACGCTGGCCTTTGAGGACGCTGTGACGGAATTTGGCCGCATCGTCCGGGCCGGTGTGGCGGCGGGGGCTGACCTCATCTTTTTTGAAACGTTTACCGACCTGTACGAGCTGAAAGCGGCTCTGTTGGCGGCCAAGGAGAACAGCACCCTGCCCATTCTGGCCAGCATGAGCTTTGAGGCGGGGGGGCGCACCTTCACCGGCTGTACGGTGGAAAGCTTCGCCGCCACCGCGCGGGGTCTGGGGGCGGATGCCATCGGCATCAACTGCTCGCTGGGCCCCAAGGAGATCTTCCCGATGGCGAAGCGGCTGGCTGAGGCCGTGCCCGGCAGCTTCCCGGTCTTCGTCAAGCCCAACGCGGGTCTGCCCCGCGCCGACGGCTCCGGCTACGACATCACTCCGCAGCTCTATGGGATGCAGATGAAGCCTTACCGGGAGCTGAACCTGTTCGCGGCGGGCGGCTGCTGCGGTACCACGCCGGAGTTCATCCAACTGCTGAACGGTGTCTTTGCCGGCTGCAAGCCCGGCCGCCCCGACCACCCCATGAAGTCGGTCATCTGCTCGCCGGTGAGCTGCGTCAATGTGGACGGCATCACGGTGGTGGGCGAGCGCATCAACCCCACCGGCAAAAAGCGGTTCCAGCAGGCATTGCGCGAGGGCGACATGAACTACATCCTCGAGCAGGCCGTCAGCCAGTCCGAGGCCGGAGCGCAGGTGCTGGACGTCAACGTGGGCGCGCCCGGCGTGGACGAGCCCGCCGTCATGGAGCAGGTGGTGAAGGCGTTGCAGAGCGTCGTCAGCCTGCCCTTGCAGCTGGATTCCTCCCACGCAGACGCCCTCGAGCGGGGCCTGCGGGTCTACAACGGCAAGCCCATCGTCAACTCGGTGAACGGCGAGCCGGAGGTGCTGGAAAAGATCCTGCCGCTGTGCAAAAAGTACGGCGCGGCCGTGGTCGGCCTTGCCATTGACAAGCGGGGCATCCAGCCCAAAGCCGAGGACCGCGTGGCCGTGGCCCGCCGCATCAAGGAAGCTGCGCTGGCCGCCGGCATCCCGCAGGAGGATATCTACATCGACTGCCTGACCCTGACCGCCAGCGCCCAGCAGAAGGATGTGCTGGCCACGGTGCAGGCGCTGGAAGCCTGCAAGAAGGAGCTGGGCGTGCGCACCATCCTGGGCGTGTCCAACATCAGCTTCGGCCTGCCCTGCCGCCCCTACCTGAACACCACCTTCCTCACCATGGCCATGTATGCCGGGCTGGATCTGGCCATCATGAACCCCTCCAGTGAAGAGATGATGGCCGCCGTATATGCCTACAACGTGCTGACCAACCGGGACGCGCAGAGCATGCAGTACATTGAGCGCTACGCAAACCGGGTGCCTGCCTCCACGGCCCTGAAGCAGGCAGCCCAGGCAGCGCCTGCGGCGGCAGCTTCCGACGGGAGCGCTGAAATTTCCGGCCCCTATGCGGCGCTGATCAAGGCGGTGGAAAAGGGCCTGAAGGGCGACGCCGCTGCCCAGACCCGCGCCCTGCTGGCCGAAAAGCAGCCGCTGGAAGTGGTGGACGAAGCCCTGATCCCGGCGCTGGACATCGTGGGTGCCAAATATGAGAAGGGCACCCTCTTCCTGCCGCAGCTGCTGCAGGCTGCCAGCGCTGCCCAGAGCGCCTTTGAGGAGATCAAGACCGCCATTGCCCAGAAGGGCGAGGGCAGCGCCAGCAAGGGCCGCATCGTGCTGGCCACCGTGAAGGGCGACGTGCACGACATCGGCAAGAACATCGTCAAGGTCATTCTGGAAAACTACGGCTTTGAGGTCATCGACCTGGGCCGCGATGTGCCGGTGGAGACCGTGGTGGACACCGTGCGGGAAAAGGATGTGCATCTGGTGGGCCTTTCGGCCCTGATGACCACCACCCTCAAGAGCATGGAAGAGACCATCGCCGCCCTGCATGCAGCCAAACTGGACTGCAAGATCATGGTGGGCGGTGCCGTGCTCACCCCGGAATACGCCGAAAAGATCGGCGCGGACTGGTATGCCAAGGATGCCAAGCGCAGCGCCGACATCGCCAAGGAATTCTTTGGGGTGTGATTCCTGCAAAAACAGAGAAGGAGAAAACTATGAAAAATACGGCTTTCAGCCTGATGACGGCATTGCTGGCAGTGATGAACGAAAGTGAACCGAAAGACCCGTACTATGTGCTGGCGCAGTATTTTTTGTATCACTTCGACCAGCTGCGGGATCTGAACATCTACGACGTGGCGGATGCCTGCTATGTGTCCCGCAGCGGCATCCGGCGGTTCTGCCAGTCCATCGGCTTTGACAACTTTTCCGACCTGAAGGCTGAGGCCGATGAATGGAAGCGCCAATGCAACTACTTCATCGGCTACAGCGTGCGTCCGGACTACAAGGAACACCTTTCCGGCAGCATCGGGGAGATGATGGAGGAGATCAACCGCATTGCCACTCCCGCTGTACTGGATAAGCTGGCCGAAAGTATTCATGCCAGCCGACATGTGGTGCTCTTCACCTCGGATTTTTCCGGCATGGCGGCTCGCAGCTTCCAGCAGTCCATGGTGGTCATGGGCAAGCTGGTGCAGATCGTGTCCGATGCCCACTATACGCTGGATTATCTGAAAGTGCTGACACCGGAGGACCTGCTCATTACAGTTTCAGCCACCGGCAACTTTGCCACCCTGATGGAGCCAATAGTGCAGAAGGCTGCAGCCTATAAGGTGCTGGTGACGGTCAACCACGCCATAAAAATGTGGAAAAGCTACGATCAGGTGATCTACCTGAGCGAAAAGGACAACAGCGGTGCCCGCACGGTGTACTCCCAGTATGGTATGACCTATTTCTTTGATATCCTGTACAGCTACTATGTGAATAAATACCGGGAGACTGACCTGCTGCAGGGTCCAATTTCTGAACTGCCTTTGTCGGATTCTCAAAAAATGCGGGTGCAAAGATGTGCAGAATGACGGGTGAAACCGTGGAACTGCTCAAAAACAAAAGAATAAATTGTTCAACCATCCAAACGGGGTTCGCATCGCGAACCCCATTTTTTGTCGGAGATGTGTTACGATAGTCCTGCAAAGAATTGAACCCGCGGGGGCTTCTGCGACGGCAGAACAGACTGACAAAGATGGAAAGGATCACACTATGTATTACGGACACAACCCCAAATTCCCGGACAACTTCATGTGGGGCGCTTCCAGCGCTGCCTGGCAGGTGGAAGGCGGAGTCGCCGATGGCGGACGCACGCCGGCCATCATCGACCTGAACTCCAAGACCAAGAAGCCGTTTGCGGATAACACCTATGCGGCGGATCACTATCATCACTACAAGGAAGATGTGGCCCTGATGGCAGAGTGCGGTTTCTCCAGCTATCGTTTCTCGCTCAGCTGGTCCCGCATCATCCCTCATGCAGACGGCAAGGTGAACCCCGAAGGCATCGCGTTCTACAATGATCTGATCAATGAGCTGGTGGCCCACAACATCACCCCCATCGTTACCCTGTATCACTACGACCTGCCGGTCTGGGTGGATGAGCTGGGTGGCTGGAAAAGTCGCGACACCGTGGAAAGATTCGAGCACTACTGCCGCGTCTGCTTTGAGAACTTCGGCGACCGGGTCAAATACTGGCTGTCGCTGAACGAGCAGAATATGCAGATCTGCTATGGCAACTGGCTGGGCGTCAGCAAGGGCTGTGACGACTGGTTCAAGGATCAGTGGAAGATCAACCATATCATGAACCTGTGCCATGCCAAGGCTGTCAACGCCTGCCATGAGATGGTGGCGGGCGGCAAGATCGGCCCTGTGCCCGGCTGCGTGCCCATCTACCCGGAGACCTGCCGCCCCGAGGATCAGATCGCTGCTATGAACGCCGAGGAGTTCACCGAGAAGTTCTGGATCGATACCTATGTTTACGGCGAGTACAGCAACTTTATCAAGCACTACTGGAAAGAGAACGACATCGACATCGGAATGCAGCCCGGCGATGCAGAACTGATGAAGAGCGCCAAAATCGATTTCATCGCCGTCAACTGCTACCGCAGCAACGTTGCAAAGTATGCGCCGCATGACGCAAAACAGCAGGATTATCTGCTGAATAAGAACGGCGTCAAGGGCCAGATGGTGTTCCCCGTGGAGCCGGGCCGCTACGCTCTGACCCGCAATCCCTATGTCGAGTACACCGACTGGGATTGGGAGATCGACCCCTCCTGCCTGCGCTATGAGATGCGTTACCTGTGGGATCACTATCACCTGCCCATGATGATCACCGAGAACGGTTACGGCGCCCATGAGACGAAGGACGCCGACGGCCAGGTGCACGATCAGGGCCGCATCGACTACTTGCGGGAGCACATTTATCAGCTGGGCATGGCCATCGAGGACGGCTGCGAGGTCATCGCATACAACCCCTGGTCCTTCACCGATCTGCTGTCCACCGGCAATGGCATGGCAAAGCGTTACGGTCTGGTGTACATCGACACCACCGATGAGGAGCAGAACGCGGCCAAGAGCGTGGAAGAGCTGTCCATGAAACGTATCCGGAAGGATTCCTTCTACTGGTACTCCAAGCTGATCCGTTCCAACGGTCAGGACTGGGGAAAGGAGATGCTGAAATAATGGCAAAGAAGGATTATAAGGCCATGGCGGCCGGCATCATCAAGCAGGCCGGCGGAGCGGACAACATTGTCAGCGCGACCCATTGCATGACCCGTCTGCGCCTTGTACTGCGGGATAGATCCAAGTTTGACACCGATGCCGTCAAGCAGGTGCCCGGCGTGCTGAACGTCATCATCCAGAACGGCGAATATCAGGTGGTCATCGGCCAGGATGTCCCTGACCTGTATGAAGAGGTCGTCAAGATCGACGGCATCCAGGCCGGCGGCAGCGTGCAGGACGATGAGGCCGCAGCCAAGGATCTGGCACAGGATCACGGCAACATCGGCAACGCGATCCTCTCCTTCATCGGCGGCACGTTCGGCCCGGTGATCCCGGTGCTGGTGGCAGGCGGCCTGACTGGTGCGGTGCTGTCCCTGCTGACCAACGTGTTCGGCGTCTCGGTGGAGTCTGGCACCTACACCATCTTCTACGCCATCAACCAGGCGACCTTCTACTTCCTGCCCATCTTCATCGGCTTTGCAGCCGCTGCCCGCCTGAAATCCAATGGTTTCCTGGGCGCATTTCTGGGCGCGATCCTGCTGTACTCCAGCATCAATGGTGCCGAAGGTCTGGATTTCTTCGGCATTCCTGTGCAGGCCATCAGCTATAACTCCACAGTGTTCCCGGTCATCCTGGGCGTGCTGTTCATGAGCGTGGTCTACAAGTTCCTGCAAAAGCATCTCCCGGTCTTTCTCAAGACCATCGTCGTGCCGCTGCTGACCATGCTGATCACGGTGCCTGTCACCCTGATCGTTCTCGGCCCCATCGGCAACACCGTGGGCACCTGGCTGGCAAACGGTGTTTACGCTCTGTACCAGGCAGTTCCCGCGCTGGCCGTCATGGTCATCGGCATCACCACCCCGCTGATGGTTTTCTTTGGCATGAACAACGCCACCTACCCTGTGGTCTTTGCCCTGATGGCAGCTGTCAACTCTGACCCGCTGATCTGCACTGGCATGGCTCCCGCAAACGTGGCCGTTGGTGGTGCCTGCTTGGCCGCATCCCTGCTGTCCAAGAATGTGGAAGAAAAGTCCGTCAGCGTTTCCGCCGGTATCACCGCTCTGTGCGGCATCACCGAGCCGGGCGTCTACGGTGTGCTGTTCCCCAAGACCTACCCGCTGATTGGCGCTATGATCGGTGGCGGCATCGGTGGTCTGTTGGCCGGTATCCTGGGCATGACCCAGTACGTTATCTCCACGCCGGGCTTCATCAGCCTGCCTGCCTACATTGACCCCACCGGTTCCAGTTACAACCTTATCGTCTCGGTCATCGTGATGATTGTGGCTGTGGTCCTGGGATTCGTTGCAACCTACGCACTGGGCAAGCGCGCCGAAGCTAAGAAATAAGCCCCTGCAACAGGAAGAAAAGCAAGATCCCATCTGCAAAAGAAGAACCGCTGCATCACACAAGAGAACGACGCGGCGGTTCTTCTTTTTTCGGCCCTCACAGGGAAGTGCTGTGGTGGGCCGGTACCGTAAAGTGTGGCCGACAAAGCAAATAAAAACACCTTCCATTGGAGCCGTTCTGCTCCAGCGGAGGGTGTTTTACATTATACGCTTTGTTTTTTCTTGGACTTGTTTGCCAGCTTGTCAACGATCCACAAGGCGAGGGCACCCAGTGCAAGGCCCAGCACAAGGCCGCCCAGCACATCGGTGGGGAAGTGCACATACAGGTACAGCCGGGTAAAGGCGATGAAAGCCGCCAGCACCAGCGCGGGGACGCCCAACTTCCGGTTTTGCAGCCAGAGCGCAAAGGCTGCCGCAAAAGCCGAGGCCGTGTGCCCGGAGGGGAAGGCGTGCCCGTGGGGACGCTTGACCAGAATGGTGATCGCCGTGTTCACGTCGCAGGGGCGGGGCCGGGCGAACAGCGGCTTGAGGATGCAGTCCCCGGCCACCAGATACAGTACCAGCGCCGTGGCCATGGCGCACCCGGCCTTGCGGGTGCGGCGGAACAGCAGCAAAAGCAGCGTGAACGCGATCCAGATCTCACCGTGCTCACCGGCGTAGTTGAGAAAGACGGCCAGCGCATCCAGCACCGGGTTGTGGAACTGCTGCAGCCAGTCCAGAAATGCGAATTCAAACGGCATAAAGAACCTCCTGTCTGTTGGTTCTATGGTAACACATCTTCCGGCCCACCACAACCCGGCAGGCAAAAAACAGGAGTGCAGAAATAAGTTACATCTGTTATATTGGAATGTGATATTACAATACGGAAAGCAAAAACGCCCGTTCCGACGGCAAAGGCCGGAACGGGCGCAGGATGCGAGAAAATCAGAGGCCCATTTCGGGCAGGGTGGGGTAGCTGTCGATGGCACCGTGCTTCTGTACGCTCAGGCCGCAGAACCGGTTGGAAAAGTCCAGGTACTCCTTCAGCTTTTTGCAGGACAGCTTTTCCAGCTTGTCCACCGTCACGCCGTCCCGGCTCAGCTGCCACAGGAAGGAGCCGATGAAGCCGTCGCCCGCACCGGTGGTGTCCACGGCCCTGACCTTCTGGCAGGGGGCAAAGGCATGGGCGGCGCGGGTGTAGGCGTAGGCCCCCTTGCTGCCGCAGGTGTACAGCACCAGCTGCACATCCCCGGCAAACAGCTGGGGCAGGGCGGCTTCGATGTCGGCGGTGCCGGTGAGGAACTCCAATTCCTCGTCCGAGACTTTCAGGATGTTGGACAGCGGCAGGAACTGCAGCACGGTCTGGCGCAGCATCTCCCGGTCGGGCCAGAGGGGAAAACGGAGGTTCGGGTCAAAGCTCACGATCGCACCGGCCTCCCGGGCGGCTCCGATGGCGGCCAGATGGGCGTGGCGCATGGGGCTGTCCACCAGCGAGACGCTGCAGAAGTGCAGGGCAAAAGCGTCGCGGAACCAGGCCAGGTCGATCTGCTCCGGGGCATACAGCAGGTCGGCCGAGGGCTTGCGGTAAAAGCTGAAGGTGCGGTTGCCGTCCTCCTCCAGGCTCACGAAGGCAAGGGCGGTGTTGGCCTTGTCGGTGAACACCAGATGGCTCAGGTCGATGCCGCAGGCTTCCAGCTCCCGTGCGATTTTGTGGCCGAAGGGGTCATCGCCCAGCTGGGTGAGAAAGCTGCTGGCACCGCCCAGACGGGCAAAGGCAGCGCAGACATTGGCCGGTGCGCCGCCGGTGCGCGGGCTGAAGGACGGCACCTCGTCAAAGGTGCATCCTACGCGGGACGGGATCATGTCGATCAGCGCTTCGCCGATGGAAAACAGAGTATTGCCGGGCATAGAAAACCTCCAGATCACAAATTGCAGAGTTCACAGGCTGCCCCGGTCAGCTTTACGCTCACGTCGCCGGGGGCAGGGTAGTACCGGGTGCTGAACACCGTGGCTCCCCCGTTCAGGAAAATTTCCAGCGAGGAATTGTCGCCCACCACCCGCAGGCTGCGGCAGGGGGCTGCCAGCCGGGCGCGGCGCACGGTGCGGCCGTCGGCCAGAGCGGGGTCGGTGAAGCGCAGGGTGCAGGTGCAGTCCTGTTCAGTATACACCAGCTGCACCCCCTGCGCAACCGTCAGGCAGAAGTCTCCGGCGGGTGCGGCGGTCAGGTCAAAGCGCGGGGCAAGGAACACTTCCTCGCCGCTGGCGGCATGCAGGGCGGCAGCGCTGCGCTGCGCGTCCAGCTCCGGCACCGGGTTCTGCAGCAGGGTGCCATCCGGCCCGGCCGTCAGCACGCGGGGCACGGTGAAGCAGTGCTGCCAGCCGTAGGCCACGGTGGGCGCGTTGCCGTAGTCGGCGTCCGGCATGCCCATCCAGCCGATCTGGATGCGGCAGCCGTTGCCGTCCACAAAGCTCTGGGGGGCGTAATAATCAAAGCCTGCGTCCAGCTCGTGGAATTCGCTCAGGGTGCAGTCCCCGCGCCAGTCACCGTAGATGGCAAACCAGCCGCAGCCGTAGACGTTCTGGCACTGGATGCCCTGGGGGGACACCGCCAGATACCACTGCCCGTCCAGACAGAACAGGTCCGGGCACTCCCACATGTAGCCGAAGGGCTTCGGGGTGGTCAGGGTGTTGATGTGGGTCCAGCGGAGCTTGTCGGTGCTTTCCAGCACCAGCACTTCGCCCTTGTCCTCCAGCGTGCGGGCACCCAGCACCATGTAGTACCGGCCTTCGTAGGCGAACACCTTGGGGTCCCGCACATGGCAGGTGAGCCCGGCGGGGTAGTCGCGGTTAGTCAGCAGGCACTGCTTGCTGTCGAGGGTCACGCCGTCCTTGCTGACGGCCAGGCAGACGTTGTGCCCGCGGCCCTCTTTGATGTAATCAAAATTGCCGGGGTGCTTGACGTTGCCGGTGTAGTAGAGGTACATGGTGCCATCCTCCACCAGGGCCGAGCCGGAGTAGGCACCGTGGCAGTCAAAAGGCTCGTCCGGATAGAGCATCACCGGCAATTGCTCCCAGTGGAGCAGGTCGGTGCTGACGGCGTGGCCCCAGTGCTTGACCCCGCCGTTCACGTCGAAGGGGCCGTACTGGAAGAATGCGTGGTACTGCCCGCTGTAGACGCACAGACCGTTGGGGTCGTTCAGCCAACCTACCGGCGGCTGCAGGTGGAACCGCTGGCGGTGGGGGTCGGCGGCAACGGTTTCCTTGCCCAGCGACTCCACCAGAGGCACCAGCTTTTTCAGGTCGCGCTGGAGTGCGTTCATACCTTGACCTCCTCAGGGCTCCAGATGACCCAGGTCACGGCGAAGGACACGCCGAAGGAGATGGCCATCATGATGATGTACTGCAGGGGCATGTGCAGGTGCAGCAGGATGCCGAAGATACCGGTGACGCCGGTGCCGGTGGCACCCAGACCCACGATGCTGGCGTACCATGCGCCGCAGGCACCGCCCAGCAGGCCGCCGAGGAAGGGCTTGAAGTAGCGCAGGTTCACGCCGAAGATGGCAGGCTCGGTGATGCCCATGCAGGCGGACAGGGCAGAGGGCAGGGCCATGGACTTGACCTTGGTGTCCTTGCTCTTGAGGGCCACGGCCAGAGCGGCACCGCCCTGTGCCACATTGGCGGCGCTGGCCAGCGGCAGCCAGTAGGTATAGCCGTAGCGGGCCAGCTGGCCCAGGTCGATCAGGGTGTACATGTGGTGGATGCCGGCCACGACGGTGACCGCGTACAGGCCGCCCATGATGAAGGAGCCGACGCCGTAGGGCAGGGTGATGAGGGTCTGCACGCCGGTGATGATGCCGTTTTCCAACTTGGTGAACACGGGGCCGATGGCGGCCAGGGTCAGGTAACCGGTGACGAACACGGAGACCAGCGGGGTGACGAACAGGTCAAACATGGCGGGCACCACCTTGTGCAGCCGCTTTTCGATCTGGCACATGAGCCACACGGCGATGATGACCGGGATGACGTGGCCCTGATAGCCCACCAGCGGCACCGAGTACAGGCCGCCGAACACCGGCTGCATCACGTTGACGCCGTTGGAAACGGTCCAGGCGTTCTGCAGGTCGGGGTGGATCATGATCATGCCGATGACTGCACCCAGATAGGGGTTGCCGCCGAACACCTTGGCGGCGGAGTAGGCGATAAGGATGGGCAGGAAGGTGTAGGCCGTATTGGAGAACAGCTTGGCGAACACATACACCGAGCCGGTGGTGTCGATGTTCAGGAAACCGTTGTTCACCATGAAGTTCAGCGCTTCCATGATGCCCATCAGGAAGCCGGAAGCCACGATGGCGGGGATGATGGGCACAAAGATGTCGCCCAGGGTCTTGATGGCCCGCTGATACCAGGGTGCCTTGGCGGCGGCCGCCTGCTTCACGTCCTCCTTGCTTCCGCCCTCGATGCCGGCCAGCTGGATGAACTCGTCGTATACCTTGTTCACCGTGCCGGTGCCAAAGATGATCTGCAGCTGGCCCTGTGCCTCAAAAACGCCCTTGGCGCCCTCGGCGTTTTCCAGCTCCTGCTTGTTGACCTTTGCGTTGTCTGCGATGACCAGACGCAGGCGGGTGGCGCAGTGTGCGGCCGACACGATGTTGTCTTTTCCGCCGATGCAGTCCAGAACCTGTTGTGCTGCGTGTTTGTAATCCATAGTGCACTTCTCCTTTGCTTGATGCTTTCTCTTTCTGCGCTGCAGGGCAGTTTTGGAATTGACTTGACGCGCGGGGTGTGCTACAATACCGCTTTGTGTATGACAATTTCCGGGAAAAAGGGAAAACCAAGATGAATCTGACAAAGCAGTTCTTTAAATATGTATCGCAGAATATTTTCGGTCTGCTGGGCACGTCCTGCTATATTCTGGCCGATACCTATTTTATCTCGCAGGCGGCGGGCACCGACGGCGTGACCCTGCTCAACCTCTGCCTGCCCATCTACAACTTCATTTTTGCCATCGGTTCCATGATCGGTCTGGGTGCGGCCACCCGCTACGCCATCCTCCGCGCCCAGGGCGAGGAGCGGGCGGCACAGCGGTATTTCTCCAATGCCGTCTTTTGCGCCTGCCTGCTGGCCGTGCCCTTTGTGCTGGTGGGCATCTTCTGCCCCGGCACACTGCTGCGGCTCATGGGCGGCGATGCCGGCATCGTGGCGCTGGGCATCCCCTATGCGCGCATCTTTCTGCTGTTTACGCCCTTTTTCATGTGCAACTACATCGTGTCGGCCTTTGTCCGCAACGACGGTGCACCCTCGCTGGCCATGGTGGCCACGCTGAGCGGCAGCCTGTTCAATGTGGTGTTCGACTACATCTTCATGTTCCCCATGGGGCTGGGGCTGGCCGGTGCGGCACTGGCCACCGCCGTTTCGCCGATGCTCAGCATCGCCATCTGCAGCCGCCACTTCTTCCAAAAAGACAACACGGTGCAGTTCGTGCGGCAGCTGCCCTCGGCAAAGCTGCTGGGGCAGAGCTGCCAGCTGGGCATCTCCGGCTTTGTGGGGGAGATGTCCTCCGGCGTGACCACGACGGTGTTCAACTTCCTGCTGCTGGGTCTGGCCGGGAATGTGGCCGTGGCGGCCTACGGCGTCGTGGCCAACTTTGCGCTGGTGGCCACCGCCATTTTCAACGGTGTGGCCCAGGGTGCCCAGCCGCTGGTGAGCCGCTGCTACGGCCACAGTGACCGGGCCGGAGCCCGGAAGCTGCTCATTCTGGGCAGCTGCACCGCGCTGGCACTGGCGGCCGTGCTGTACGCGGTGGTGTTCGGCATGACCGATACGCTGGTGGGCTGGTTCAACAGTGAAAACTCGGCGCAGATGGCCCGGTTTGCCCACAACGGCATGCGGCTGTACTTCGTGGGCTACTTCTTTGCCGGGTTCAACATCGTGGCGGCGGGCTACCTGAGCGCCACCAACCGCCCGCTGGAAGCCTCGGTCACCTCCATCTGCCGCGGCGTGGCGGCCATTGTGGTCTGCTCGCTGGTGATGAGCGCCCTCTTTGGCATGAACGGCGTGTGGGCGGCCTTCCCGGCATCGGAGCTGCTGACGGCGCTGCTGACCCTGTTTTTGCTGTTGCGGAAGAAAAAGCAGACTGTGTGAGTTCCAGCGGTGAAATATCCGCAAAAAACAGAATGCTTGAGTAGAACGTGCAGACGCCGAGATGTACCGGGTGAAGAACGAGAAAAAGGCAGCGGCAAGATCTTAAATATAAAGTTCCTGCTCGCGCAGAGCTTCTTCGGGCGAAAGCCCGGACTGCGCAGTGTGACCGGCCAGGGCCCGCCATTGTGCGGGGGACTGGCCGGTTTCTTTTTTGAACACCCGGCACAGGTAGTTGGCCCCGGAAAAGCCGCACAGGCTGGCCACCACGTCCAGCGTGTACTCCCGGTGCAGCAGCAGCCGCTGGGCGGCTTCCACCCGCACCCGGGTCAGGTAGCGCCCCGGCGGGATGCCCAGCGCGGCGGTGAAGGTGCGCACCAGATGGCTCTTGGACACCCCCAACCGCTCGCTGAGCTCCTCCACGCCGTACAGGCCCGCGTAGTTGGCCCGGATGTCCGCGATGGCGGCCTGCACCAGCGGCGGCAGGGCGGGGGCGGCGCTGTCGGCGTCGGCCAGCTCACACAACAGGGCAAAGGCCAGCTGGCTGCGCACCCGGCCCGGCAATTCCTGCTCCGAGGCAAGGCGGTCCAGCAGCTCGGCGGCGGCGGGGCAGGTCTCGCCCCGGGCCAGAAAAGGCAGCTCGTGCAGCCCGGCCAGAAACTGGGCGCTGGCCTGCCCGGTGAGCTGGACGCACAGCAGGTGGCAGCTGCCCTCCGGCTCCAGCACCAGCGGGGCGCGGCTCAGCACCAGATGCCCGGCCGGGACGCTCTGGGGCGGCAGCAGCAGCGCAGCCCCGGCGGGCAGGGGCCCGGCGGAGGGCACACTGGCGGTGCACCGCCCGCTGGAAACAAGGCAGACCCACAGCCCGTCGCCGGTCAGGGTGAGAGGTGCGCAGGGCTGCACATCCTGCACCTGCCCGAGCGCGGCCACGGCATTCCAGTCAAACAGCAATATCCGACACCTCAAATCAATAAAATGCTATTTTATATCACAAAATAATCTGTTATTATAATACCAACGAACCGAAGCGCCGTCAAGGGCGCTGCAAACACAAGATTATGGAGGCAAACGATTATGGCTTCGATTAGCTGCCAGCACATCTATAAGATTTACCCGGGCGCTACCGCTCCTTCCGTCACCGACTTCAACCTGGAGATCCAGGATAAGGAATTCATCATCTTCGTCGGCCCCTCCGGCTGC
>OLOP01001462.1_pt1 | contig 15262 bp, 9 predicted proteins | sample 1672381 | NCBI WGS metagenome assembly OLOP01 (sample SAMEA3136678, study PRJEB25190) | human gut metagenome | biome: human gut; feature: human-associated habitat; material: faeces | place: Austria | collected 2013 | reverse complement strand
ACCGACGTAAACGACCTCATCCCGTTTGGAATAGGTGGAACTGTTGGCCAGCACCTCGGTCGTCTTGCCGTTTTCGGTAATCTGCTTGTAGGTCTTGGTCGAGTAGCCCGTGATGCCCGAGGTCTCCACGCGGCTGTCGCCTGCCTCCATCGAACTGTCCGTCTTGGTAACGGTCTCCGGCTTATAGGTCTCGAGCACCTCTGTGCGGGTTGTGACCGTCTTGTCACTCATTTTGGTGCCGACAATAGTCATGATCATCTGACCGTCGGTCTGCTCGGCAAGAATCTTGACCGGATACGCCGTATTGTTGACGAACCGGAAATCCAGATTGCCGTAATCCACGGTTGCGTCCTCGCCGAGCGGTGTGTAGGACACGGTAAACGAATGATTATGCCGTTCGGTCACCTTCAAATCGGCACGCAGCACGGCCATGTACAGCGTCGAGGACGGCTGGCAGACACCGCCGCCGAACTCGTCAATAATCTTGCCGCCCGAGTAGGCGTGCGCCTCCTGATAACCGCGTGCGGCTGTGCGCTCGCCAACCGTGCCATTATAGGAAAACTCGTCGCCCGGATTGAGGATGGTGCCGTTGATGGCTTTAGCCGCCAGACGAATGTTGTTCGTACGCGGTGCGTTGCCCTCGTCGAGATTGGTCGCCGTGCGCGCGAGCGTATCGTGGAACAGCTTCGCCTTGAGCGTCTCTGCCGTGATGGACGGCTGGGTGATCGTCACCGGAATGGTGTAGGTCTCCTGCGAGCCGTCACCGATGATCTCCCTGACCTTGTCAGTGTCGAACGATACGCCTGCCTTTCCGGCGATGATGGTCTTGCCGTCCTTCTTGCTGACGGTGGCATTGACCGGGTCACCGATAATGTCGGCTGCAATCTTGTCAACGTCAATCGCCGGAGCGGCTGTCACATCGGTCGAGACCTCATACGGCTCAAAGTCCATCAGGCGGATCTGATCGGTCAGCGCCTGCTCTACCGCATCCGTGTCAAACTTGACGCCCGGCTTGCCGGAATGCACAATCAGATTGCTGTCCTTCAGCTCCCAGGTCGGATTGACCGGCTCGGTCAGCGCCGTGTCCGCGATTTCGTTGAGCGTGCCGCGCAGGCTTTCCTCGTCTACGGTTGCCGCAATCTGCGCCTCTCTGTGACCGCGCATTGCGCCGATGATATCGTGCACGCGCTCGAGCGGATTGCCGGTGCGGCCTATTTCATAGGCGTTCTCGGCGGACTGGATGCCGTCCACGCTTTTCAGCACCTTATCGACCGGAATATCATAGTTGGAATCGTAAATCGTCACCGTGACATTTTTGCCCTCGTACAGCGGCGCACTCTGGTCCTCAATGGTGTTTGCCGCATCATCGCGGTTCATGCCGCCGACTGTAATCGGTCCGACGGTCACACCCGGAAAAACATTCGGGTAGCAGTACACATAGCCGAATGCACCGGCTGCCGCCACAATGACAACCCCGACGGCAATCTTTACGCCGATAGGAACACGACGTTTCTTCTTCGGCTGCTTCGCTTCCGTCCGGACGGCCTGCGCCGGTTTTTCCGGCTTTGGGGCCTGTTTTTTAATCAAATGCGCTCCTTTCTTCGGTTTATTTGCGCTTTTATCTGCCATGAGTATACCTCTTAACTAATCTATGTCTATGCTTGGAATTGTTTACTGATGTAACGAAAACGTCAAATGCATCGTCTTTCCCCTTTATACTGTATTTCATTTGTCTGATGTTTCCACGCCGAAGCGCGCATGAAATAGAATTTGCTGTGCAAATTCCAAAAAAGAGGAGCATATATCACTCTTTTTTGACATCCGGAGGGAGAAAGTTTCCGAATGGGAACTTTCGGACGACTTTGGAACGGTCTATGGTCCGTTCCTGCTTGTCGGCGAAACCACGGTTTCGCGACAGCCATTCGACAGGTACACTTTTATATTATAGCGCCCTGTATTCATGATAGCAACCACAAATTCGGATAAATTCGGTATATGCCGTCATAATCTGTCGCTTTAACTTGCTATCAGATGTATTTTCTGATATAGTATTATTAGTATGTGTAGAAGTTGTTTTCACAGCCACTGCACACCGCCTGAACGGTATTTTTCCTGCATACTGCGTTGTTTCCCTTTGTAATCCCACGGATTACTGCAGAAAAACGCCTTGTCTGCAGAAAAAATCCTCGTCCATCCGGCGCACTCTGGCTGTAAAAGCAACTTCATATTTTGTGAAAAAGAGGAGTAAATGTAAGTGAAACAATTAGGACTGTTAATTCGACTGATTATCGGCATCATCGCCGGTATCCTCATCGGTATGTGCGGACAGTGGTTCGGCATCGCGGACACTGCGTTCTTCGTTACCATCATCCGCCTGCTGGCAACCTTTACCTCGCTGTTCTCAACCTTCCTGTCATTCATGATCCCGCTGATCATCCTGTCGTTCATCACGGTCGGCATGGCAGAGCTTGGCAAGAAGGCCAACCGTCTGTTCGGTCTGACCCTGCTGCTGGCCTACGGCACAACCGTTATCTCCGGTCTGCTGACCTTCTTCATCGGCAAGGCCGTTCTGCCGGGACTTATTCAGCCCATCACCGGCGATGTACTCGAGAGCAACGCCTTCGAGCCGCTGTTCTCTATCACGGTTGACCCGATCTTCGGCGTTATGACCGCACTTGTGCTCGCGTTCGTGCTCGGCATCGGCATGGCAAACCTCAAGGGCGATTCCCTGCTGAACGTTTTCCGCGATCTGCAGAAGATCGTTACCGGCGTACTCAGCCGCATTATCATTCCGCTGATTCCGATTCACATTGCTGGTCTGTTCGCCAATATCGCAGCCGAGGGCCGTCTGGCGGCTACCGTCAAGATGTTCGCTTCCCTGTATGCCATTATTATTGTGCTGCAGCTGCTGTACATCTTGTCTCAGTTTGGTCTGGCAAGCATTGTCTGCCGCAAGAACCACTTCAAAAGCATGAAGAACGTCGCTCCGGCGTACTTTACCGCACTCGGCACCCAGTCGTCTGCATCGACTATTCCGATTGCACTGAACTGTGCATATAATAACAACATCAACAACGACGTTGCCGACTTTGTCGTTCCGCTGTGCGCTACCATCAACCTCAACGGTGATACCATCTGCCTCGTACTCGGCTCGATGGGTATCATGCTTGCAAGCGGCATGAACCCGACCTTTGCCATGTTTGCTCCGTTTGTATTCATGCTGGGCGTTACCATGGTTGCGGCTCCGGGTGTACCGGGCGGCGGCGTTATGTCGGCACTCGGCCTGATCACCTCGATGCTCGGCTTCACCGACCCGATGCAGCAGCTTATCATTGCCCTGCACTTCTCGCAGGACAGCTTCGGCACTGCTACCAACGTCACCGGCGACCAGGCGATTGCCCTCATCGTGGACAAGGTAGACCGTTCTGCTTCCGAAAAATAACCGAGAAGCTGTTTTCATAACCATCCCTCGGCTATAAAAACAACTTCTACTCTCCTGAAAGGCGGCGATTCCGGTAAATGGATATTCTGCTCGATATTGTGCATTCAGTTGACTACGGCGTTCTCGCGTACATCTCGGAGCACTGGCGCGGTGGTCTGTCCGACACGGTCTGGAAGGTGTTCTCCCTGCTGGGCAGCTATGGTGCTGTCTGGATTACGCTTGCCGTACTGCTGCTGTTCTTCCGGCGAACACGCCGCGCCGGCGCGGCGATGCTGATCGCGCTCGGCGTCGGTTTTCTGCTTGGCAACGTGTTCCTCAAGAACCTTGTCATGCGGCCGCGTCCGTTTGTCACCCACACCGACCTGACGGCGCTGCTCGTTCCGGAGGACCCGTGGTCGTTTCCGTCCGGGCACACGCTCAGCTCGTTTGCGGCAGCTTCGGCGCTGTACTTCTTCCACCATAAGACCGGTTTTCTGGCCTTTCTGCTGGCGGCAGCCATTGCGTTTTCACGGCTGTATGCCAGCGTCCATTACCCGACCGACGTACTGACCGGTGCGGTCATCGGCGTGCTGTGCGGCATCATCGCTGCATGGCTGACCGACCGCGTTACCGACCAGTGCCACACACTCCGGCTGAGAAAGGGCAAAAAATGAATCAATACAAACGCCTTCTCGGCAATACCTTTATCTTCGCGATAGGCACGTTCAGTTCCAAGATTCTCGTTATCCTCATGCTGCGTTTCTACACCGGCATGATGACGCAGGATGAAATGGGTGTCGCCGACCTGATCATCAAGACCACCAGTATTCTATATCCGGTGGTGTCGCTGTCCATCGGACAGGCGGTCATCCGCTACGGACTTGAGCGCAAATATTACAAGCGCAGTGTGTTTACCATTGCGCTTGTGACCGTGCTGTGCGGCTTTATTATCGCACTGCCGTTCCATCCGCTGCTGAGTCTCATCCACTATAACACCTCGGCGGGTGTTACCGGCTCACTGCTTGAGTATCAGTGGATCATCTACCTGTATGTTCTGACCTCGTGCACGCAGAATGTATGCAGCCAGTTCATCCGCGCGCTCGGACACGTCCGCCTGTACGCGATCGACGGCATTTTCCGTACGTTCGTCACCATCATGCTGAACATCCTCTACCTGAAGGTGTTCCGTTGGAACATCCTCGGCTATGTGTTCTCCATCATCTGCTCGGACGCACTTTCCACTGTTTGCCTGTTCATTATCGCCGGTTTGTGGAAGTACGTCAAGCTCAAGCGTCTGGACACACACCTGTGGCGTGGAATGCTGGCGTACTCGCTGCCGCTCGTGCCGGATGCGATTCTCGTGTATATTATCGGCTTCTCGGATCAGGTGTTCCTTGCTTCCATGCAGGATACCGCAGTCAGCGCCATCTACTCGATTGCCTACCGTGTGCCGACACTGATCGCGCTTGTCGCGTCCATCTTTGTTGATGCATGGCAGATATCCATGGTCAACAACAACACCAAGGAGGAGCAGATCACGTTCTTCTCGAACGTCGGCAACACATACTCGTCCATCGTGTTCATCATCGCGTCCGGCGGCGTAATGTGCGCCAAGCTGGCTATGACCGTGCTTGCCGTGCCCAGCTACTATATCGGCTGGACGTTCATCCCGATTCTGGCGATCGGCGCGGGCTTCAACTGCCTGTCCAGCTTCCAGAAAAGCGTGTACCTGCTGGAAAAGAAGACGGTCGCGTCCTTCCTGTCCACGGCGTTCTCCGCGGTTATTAACATTGGTCTGAACGCCCTGCTCATCCCGCGGATGGGCGGCACGGGTGCGGCGCTGGCAACGCTCATCAGCTATGTGGCTCTGTTCCTGTACCGTGCAATCGACAGCCGTCGGTTCATGCCGGTCCGCTGGAAGGTGCCGCGCCTGACGCTGACCGTGATTTTGCTTGCCGTGCAGTCCGTACTCATGCTGCTCGAGCCGCCGCTGTGGCTCGTCTGGCAGATTGCACTGTTCGGCGCGGTTGCGGCACTCAACAGCCGCGAGATGCTGCTCAGTGTCAAAAAGCTGCTGCATCGAGCATAAGTTTATATGCAAAGGGAATGTCTGTGGGGCGTTCCCTTTTTTTGCGCTCCGAAAAGGAGGACGGCAGTCGGGTTATTCTTGCGTTTGTTTCGCAACCTATTCGCAGTTCACAGATAGCGTACTGCTACACATGCGGTTTACTCTCCGCAGGCGCGGCACAAGGTAAATTGCCCGAAGGGCAAAAGAAGCCACTCTTCACTCTGAGGATAATTCTCCATTACTCAACCGAATGGAACGAAAAAAAGACAGACGAAAAATCGTCTGTCTTTTTGCGTTAGATGGAAAAATTAAGCGTTCCGTTATTGACAAGATCCTCGAGCGTGACCGAATCAACATAATTATTGATTGCGTCATACAATCCGCGCCAAAAGCTGAGCGTAATGCATTCATCTACACGAGGACAATCCACCGGCTCGTGTTCCAAACACGCCACCGGCGCAAGAGAGCCTTCGGTAATACGCAGAATATCGCCCACGGTATACTCCGAAGGATGCCGCGCCAGCTGATAGCCGCCCTGTGCGCCTCGCGTCGAGATGACAAAGCCCGCTCTCGACAGCTGCACCACGATCTGCTCCAGATATTTCGCGGAGATCTCCTGCCGCTTGGATATATCGCGCAGCGGAATGTAGCCGCCTGCGTCATGCTGCGCCAGGTCGATCATCAGACGAAGCGCATATCTTCCTTTGGTTGAAATCTTCATAGTTGCAAATTCCCCTTTTCACTAATATACCACAGGTTTACTATGAATTCAAGTCCAAACCGATTTTTTTTACAATTTTTTCAGAATTGCCTCAATATGCTCATTGGCCTGCTCCACTTCCCAGTGCAGCTCGGTTGCGGAAATACGCTCCGCGCCATGGCCGAGAATAATCATCTGCTCCATGCCGTCCGATGTAGCCACACGAACACGGTGCTTGCGCGACAGGTCGTAGGACGCCTGCTCAATGTACATATCCGCGGTTTCGGCCTCCTTGGTGTAGACGATATGGATACCGCCGCGCTGCTCGATCGAGCCGGTGCCGCCTTTGACCTTATAGGCATCGAACACGAGAATAAGATGACACCTGCGCACGCTCTGATAATTGCTCAGCACGTTGACGAGCGCTTCGCGGGCGGCGTTGACATCACGGGCGGCAATGTCGCGCAGCTCGTCCCACGAGAAGATGATGTTGTAGCCGTCCACGAGCAGATAATCGTCCTCACGGATGCGGGTGACGTACAGCTGCTCGAGCGTCGCGGCCTTTTTACGGCTCTGCTGGAAGGCTTCAAAGCCGCGGTTTTTGACCGGACCGTAGGTGCGTTCAAACAAGGCCCGCAGTTCCGCATCGCCGCCGAAGCCGTCTCCGCCGCCTGTGCCGGAGGAACGCACCGGACGGACTTTCTCCGGCTCTTCTTCCTTAGGTTTAAGCACGTTTGAGGTATTCGCATGCGCGTGCTCCGGCACTTCATCCCACTTGACAACATAGCCTGCACCGTGCGAACAGAACACGGAATCCGGCGTATTTTCCACATCGGCGGTCGGGTCGTAGGCGGCTGCCGAGATGACTTCCTCCGCGTTGTGGCAGGGTGCGTAACCGTCCGGTGTGCACGACAGCCGACCGCGTCCCTTGGTGTACGCGGCAACCTCGGTCCAGTAGTTGCGCATGGTGGAAACCGGCGCTGTTCCGGTCAGAATCGAACCGTGAGCACCCTGCTCGGGCGGCTCGAACGTGCCGTTCATTCGCTGAATGTCGGTCATGGCGCGTCCGACGCACTCTTCCGGCAGCTCCAGCCGGAAGACGTAATACGGCTCGAGCAGCAGGCTCTCGGTGCGCATCAGGCCGTTGCGGACGGCGCGGTAGGTCGCCTCGCGGAAGTCACCGCCTTCCGTGTGCTTGACGTGTGCGCGGCCTGCAAGGATGGTTATCTTCACATCCGTGATGGGTGCACCGGTCAGCACACCCAAGTGCGTTTTTTCCGCCAAATGCGTGAGGATCAATCGCTGCCAGTTCAGGTCGAGCACATCGGTCGGACACGCCGTTGACAGCTGAATGCCGCTGCCGCGCTCTGCCGGTTCAAGCAGCAGATGCACCTCAGCGTAATGCCGCAGCGGCTCGAAATGGCCGATGCCGATCACCGGCTCGGTGATGGTCTCGCGGTAGACGATGCTGCCCTCGTCAAAGGTCACATCCACGCCGAAGCGTTCCGCGATAACACTGGTGAGGATTTCCAGCTGCACCTCGCCCATGAGCTGCAAATGGATTTCGCCTAATCGTTCGTTCCACACCACGCGAAGCTGCGGGTCCTCCTCCTCGAGCTGGCGCAGATTGCGCAGCATGACATGCGCATCACACCCTTCCGGCAGGCACACGCGGTACCCGAGAACGGGTTCCAGAACCGGCGGCAGCGCGCCTGCCTCCGCGCCGAGGCCCATGCCCGGACGGGTATGCGTGAGCCCTGTCACGGCGCAGACCATGCCGCTCTCGACACGCTCAGCCGTGCGGAATTTTTCACCCGAGTAGATGCGGATGCCGCTCACCTTTTCCTGCCAGCCGCCGTCCTCGCCGCCCGAAAGCTGCTCGCGCACGGACAGCGCACCGCCGGTGATTTTGAGATATGACAGGCGGTTGCCCTGTGCGTCACGCGCGATTTTGAACACACGCGCACCGAAGTCCGCGCCGTACTGCGGTGCAGGAAGATAGCGTTCCAGACCATCCAGCAGCGCGTCCACGCCGTCCAGTTTGAGCGCCGAGCCGAAGTAGCACGGGAACGCTTTTCGTTCCGCAACCAGCTGTGCAATCTGGCTGTCGTCCACCATTCCTGTCTCGAGGTACTGCTCGAGCAGACCTTCATCGCATACGGCAAGCTCCTCTGCCATTGTGTCCGTCGAAGTGAAGTCCACGCAGCCGCTGTCCAGCCGCGATTTCAGCTCCTGCAGAAGTGCATTTCGGTCTGCGCCGTCCAAATCCATCTTGTTGATGAACAGAAACGTCGGGATTCCCTGCCGCGTCAGCAGCCGCCACAGCGTTTCCGTATGCGCCTGCACGCCGTCCGTGCCGCTGATGACCAGCACCGCACAGTCGAGCACCTGCAGTGTGCGCTCCATCTCCGCCGAAAAGTCAACGTGACCGGGCGTGTCCAGCAGTGTCACCTCGGTGTGCGGCAGGGAGAACTCCGCCTGCTTGGAGAAAATTGTGATGCCGCGCGCGCGCTCGAGCGCAAACGTATCGAGGAACGCATCCTGATGGTCCACGCGGCCTAATTTTTTCAGCGCACCCGCCTGGTACAGCATGGCTTCCGACAGAGTGGTTTTTCCGGCATCAACGTGCGCCGTGATGCCAATACAGATATGTTTCATAGCAAAATTCGCTTTCATGTTCGAGTGATTCTAACTCCTACTATTATCGCAGGTTTTGCGTGATTCTTCAAGGCATAGCATGTATTCTTTCCCGTTATATCGTCATAAACAACAGATATTGGACAAATTTCTTGTGCAGGTTTACAATAGAACCATCAGCAAAGGCGCTGAAACCTACCGACTAAGGGGTTTCAGCACCTTTTTGTTTTCTTGTATTCCAAATCTTAACAGGAGCGATAGATATGCAGTATGAAATTTCCAACCGTATGAGCGATGTGCACGGCTCGGCCATCCGCGAGCTGTTCAAGCTCGGCGCGGACCCGAACATGATCTCGTTCGGCGGCGGCAACCCGTCCGCAGAGACCTTCCCGGTGCCCGAGATTGCGGACATCATCGCAGACGTCATGAAGAACGCACCGGTCTCTGTTCTGCAGTACGGTCTGTCCGAGGGCTACACGCCGCTGCGCGATACGATGAAGGACTACCTCACCCGCACACAGGGTTTTGATTTCGAGAACAATGAGCTGTTCATCCTGTCCGGCGGTCAGCAGTGCGCCGACCTGACCACCAAGGTTCTGGTCAACGAGGGCGATATCATTCTGACCGAGGACCCGGCCTTTGTCGGCTGCCTGAACACATTCCGTTCGTATGGCGCCAAGCTGATTGGCATTCCGATGCAGCAGGATGGCATGGATACGGATGCGCTCGAGGCCGCTCTCAAGGCGCACCCCGAGGCCAAGCTGCTGTACACGATCCCGTCCTTCCAGAACCCGTCCGGCATCACGACTACGCTCGAAAAGCGTAAAAAGGTGTATGAACTCGCGTGCAAGTACGATATCGCCATTCTTGAGGACAACCCGTACGGCGAGCTGCGCTTCTCCGGCGAGGATGTGCCGACCATCAAGTCGATGGACACCGAAGGCCGCGTGCTGTACGCAGGCAGCTTTTCCAAGGTGATGGCTCCGGCGTTCCGACTGGGTTTTCTGGTGTTCAACAAGTCGCTCACTATGCCGCTCACCATCGCCAAGCAGACCACCGATGTGCACTCCAACGTGCTGTTCCAGTATGTCTGCAACGAGTACATGACCAAGTACGATTTTGCCGCGCACCTCGACAAAGCGCGTGACGTATACCGCGCAAAGTGCAATCTCATGCTCGATACCATGCGCCGCACCTTCCATCCGGCGGTCACCTTCTCGCAGCCGGAAGGCGGCCTGTTCGCCATGGCCTTCCTGCCGGACGGTATGGATTCGCAGCCGTTTGTCCGCGAGGCGATTCAGCGCGGTGTGCTCTGCGTGCCTGGCTCAGCGTTCCTGGCAGACGAAAAGCAGGTGTCCAACGCCTTCCGTCTCAACTATTCTACCCCGACCGATGAGCAGATCGTCAAGGGCATCGAAATTCTCGGCAAGCTCACCCACGAATGGATCAAGGAGTAATAAAAATGAAAGTTATGGCATTCAACGCCCGTCCGGACGAACGCGCGTTTTTCGATCACTTCAGTCAGTCGCTTGATATGGACCTTACGCTGCAGAAGGACACGCTGACCCTCGATAATGTTGCGCTGACCTGCGGCTACGACGGCATTTCCTGCACCTGCGACCTGCCTGCGCCGATTCTGGAAAAGCTGGCCGAGAACGGTGTCCGCTATGTGGCCCTGCGCACCATCGGCTACGATAATGTAGACCTGAAAGCTGCAGAGCGTCTCGGCATCCGCGTATCCCACGCCGGATATTCGCCGTATGCGGTTTCCAACTACACGGTTATGCTCATGCTGATGTGCATCCGCAAGGCCGGCTACATCATGTTCCGCTCGCACACCGCAGACTACTCGCTCGGCGCATCCGGTGCGGCCCGCGGCATGGAGATGCAGAACCTGACCGTCGGCGTCATCGGCACCGGCCGTATCGGCAAGGCCGTCATTCACAATCTGTCCGGCTTTGGCTGCCGCATTATCGCGCATGACCCGTACCCGTCCGAGGAAATGAAGCAGATGGGCGTGGAGTACGTTTCGCTCGAATCGCTGTATGCGCAGTCCGATGTCATCACGCTGCACACCTTCCTCAACGACAGCACCTACCACATGATCAATACCGAGGCTATTCAGCAGATGAAGCCGGGTATTGTCATCATCAACTGCGCACGCGGCGCGCTGATCGACACCCGTGCTCTGATCGACGGCATTGAGTCCGGCCGTGTAGGCTCGGTCGGCGTGGACTGCTTTGAGGGTGAGGATAACGTGATCCGCGTCGATCACAATTACAACAGCCGCGTCACCAACCACGATTACATCATCCTGAAATCCTTCCAGAACACTATCGTTACCCCGCATGTTGCGTTCTTCACCGATCAGGCGGTGTTCGATATGGTTCAGTGCTCGCTCGAAAGCCTGCATCAGTTTGAACTCGGTGAAAAAGTTCCTCTCGAGGTACACGCCGCATGACCTGTCGCAGATTTACGCCATCTGTGCAAAATACCGCTCCAAATACGCAGTAAACGCGCGAATGCTCTGCGTGCGGAACCGTCCGAGCGTCTGCACATAGATATAGCGGCGGCACTGTGCGTCCTTGATGTGCAGCAGGCGCACGCCTGCATCCTCGCAGACCTGCCGCCACTCGCCGGACGCGACCAGTGCAACACCCATGCCGCACGACAGCAGTCGGATCTGCAAGGCCGCGCTGTCGCACTCGATAGCGGCGTGCATCTCCATGCCTGCTGATCGAAAAATATGCTCGGAAATCTGCCGGAACGACTGCGAATTGCTCAGCGCGATAAACGGGTCGTCGGCAAGTTCTGTCAGCGATACGCTTTCCCGATTGGCATACCGGTGTCCCTCGGGCACAGCCACACACATCTCCTCATCGTACAGCAGGACGGCGCCTGCAGGCACCTCGTCCCGCGATACCGCGGAATCGAGCAGCAGGTCGCTGCCCTCGGGCGTGCTGCTGATGCGCAGATCCAGATTGCCGTACTCAGCAGAAAACCCCGCGAGTATCTCGCTGATACGCTCCGCGCACGACAGCGCACAGATGCACAGACCGCCTGTCCGGTGCAGGCTCTCCTCAATTTCGCCGCGTGCGTCGCGCTCGGCTTCCAGTATCGTCCGTGCGTACCGCAGCAGGATATCTCCCTGCTCGGTGCGGCGCAATCCCTTTCCCGTTCGCTCGAATAACTCGGCTCCCAGCTCGCTTTCCAGATTCCGTATGGTTTTGGATACAGCGGGCTGCGCCACGTTCAGGCTCTCGGCGGCGCGCGTCATATTTTCGTATTTTGCTACGGCGGCAAACTGCCGAAGCTGGTATAATTCCATTGCGTTCCCCTCCATTCTATGAAAGTACAGGAAAATTTCCCTTATGATTACTCAAATTCTGCTTCAGCAGACGATCATCATGTTTCTTTTGATGATGCTCGGCCTGCTTCTTTCCCGCCGCGGCATGATAACCGAACAGGGCAGCCGTGATCTATCCAACGTGCTGCTGTATGCGGTCATTCCGTGCGTTATCCTGCGCAGCTACATGTCCGAGTTCAGCATGGACAAGCTGCGTGCCATGGGCATTTCGGCTGTTATCGCGGTGATTGCGTTTATCGCGTCCATCGGCGTGGCGTACCTCACCTGCGGTACTCGGCACCGAATCGAAAATTTTGCGGTCGCGTTCGGCAACGCCGGCTTCATCGGCATTCCGCTTGTCACAGCTGTATTCGGCGCGGAGGCGGCGTTCTACGTTGTCTCATACAGCACGCTTGTCAATCTGCTGCAGTGGACGTACGGTATTGTTATTATATCAGGCAAAAAGGAAACCATCAATCTGAAAATGGTGTTCGTCAACCCGGTTTTCATTTCCATGGTAATCGGTCTTATCCTGTTTGTGACCCAGCCGACACTGCCCTCGGTCGTCACCGGCACGATCGGCTACATTGCGGACGCCAATACTGCTCTGGCGATGATTATTCTCGGTTTCTACCTGTCCAAAGTACGCCTGCGCGATCTGTTTGCGAGTGCAAGGCTGTACGTTGTCTCTGCCGTGCGTCTGCTTGTCGTTCCGGCGGTGACGGTGCTCATCTTCCTGCTGTTTCCCTTTGCGCGCGGCGAAATCACGCTGATTACGCTGATCGCAGCGGCAACGCCGGTTGCCAGCAGCACAGCTATCTTCGCGCAGAAGTTCGATCAGGATTACCGGCAGGCGGTGTCGTATGTATGCCTGTCCACCATCCTGTCCGTGGCGACGCTGCCGCTGGTCATGCTGGTGGCAGAGCGATTTCTCTCTTAAAGTTCCAGATATAAAAAGCGGCGTGAACCCTACGTTCACGCCGCTTCTTTGCGTCTATCAGAAAAGATCGTCCCTCGACAGCTTTTAGCCAAGAATTGCCTTATGGAAGGTCTTTTTGCCCTTCTTGATCATGCACTCCTCATTAAAGAAGTCCTTGGCCAGCTGCTGCTTGAAGTCCGCGACCTTCTCACCGTTGAGCGATACGCCGCCGCCCTGCACCAGCTTGCGCGCCTCACCGTTGGAGGACGCGAGGCCGCACTTCACGAGCAGCGTCAGCACACCGATCTGGCCGTCAGTGAAGTCCGCATCGGTCAGCGTGGTGGTCGGCATGTTGGCAGCCGCACCGCCGGAAACGAAGATCTCCTTGGCAGCGGTCTGTGCCTTCTCGGCCTCCTCCTTGCCGTGTACCAGAGCGGTCAGCTCATAAGCAAGGATTTCCTTTGCCTTGTTCAGCTGTGCGCCTTCCCAGCTGTCCATCGCCTCGATCTCCTCAAGCGGCAGGAAGGTCAGCATACGGATGCACTTGAGCACGTCCGCATCGTCCACATTGCGCCAGTACTGGTAGAAGTCATAGGGGCTGGTCTTGGCCGGGTCGAGCCAGAGCGCGCCCTTTTCGGTCTTGCCCATCTTGCGGCCGTCGTGGGTGAGCAGGAGCTGGAAGGTGCAGGCAAACGCATTTTCGCGCTCTTTTCGGCGAATCAGATCCGCGCCGCCGAGCATGTTGCTCCACTGGTCGTTGCCGCCCATCTCCAACCGACAGCCGTATTTCTTGAACAGCTCGAGGAAGTCGTAGGACTGCATGAGCATGTAGGTGAATTCGAGGAAGGAGAGGCCGTTGTCCGTCGCCATGCGCGCCTTGTAGCACTCGGCGGTGAGCATCTTGTTGACGGAGAACATGGAGCCGATGTCGCGCATGAACTCGATGAAGTTCAGGCTGCGCAGCCAGTCGCCGTTGTTGGCGATGATCGCCTTGCCCTCGGAGAAATCGAGGAAGCGGCTCATCTGCTGCTTGATGTGCGCAACGTTGCTGTCGATGGTCTCCACGGTCATCATCTTGCGCATGTCGGTCTTGCCGGAGGGGTCGCCGATCATCGCTGTGCCGCCGCCCATCAGCGCGATGGGGCGGTGACCCGCGCGCTGCATGTGCGCCATCGCCATGATCGGGATGTAGTGGCCGATGTGCAGGGAATCGGCGGTCGGATCGAAGCCGACGTAGAACGTGGTCGGGTTTTTGAGCTGCTCGTAGAGCTCGTCTTCAAAGGTCATCTGCGCGATAAAGCCGCGCTCTTTGAGCAGGTCGAGAACGTGTTGAGCCATGGGGATTTCCTCCTTCGATGTCGGGCAGATGATAAACGGGAGGGGCGGCGCTGCCCACAAAAAAACGCCCTCCCGATTGCAATCGGGAAGGCGTGAAACACGCGGTACCACTTCCGTTCGAGGCTCCATTGCTGAAAGCCCCCTTAGCTGCCCGCAGACACGGGCTGCACGCTGTATCCGGCGTACCGGCGACCGCCTACTGACCCGCAGGGGGCGTTGGGGATCGTGCTCCGGGATGTATTCGGCCTGCCTCTCGCTGCCGCCTCGCACCGACCGGCGGTTCTCTGAAACGAGCGGGCGGGCGTACTTGTTCCCATCCTCGCGTATGGCTGTATTATACGGGGCGGAAAAGCGATTGTCAAGCCCCATTTTGAACGCCTTGCGCTTTTGCGCGAATTGCGATACAATAGGGCGGTAAGAAAACAGCGAGGGTGGAAACGATGATTCATATCGTGTTGGTCGAGCCGGAAATCCCGCAGAATCCCGGCAACATTGCGCGCACGTGCGCGGCGACGGGGAGCGAGCTGCACCTGGTCAAGCCGCTGGGGTACAGCCTGGAGGACAAATATCTGAAGCGCGCGGGGCTGGATTACTGGCCGCTGGTGAAGGTGCACGTGCATGAGAATTTTGCCGAGCTGCTGGCGGCGTATCCGGATGCGCCGTTCTTCTACGCGAGCACGAAAGCGCCGAGGAGCTACGCGCAGGCGGAATATCCGCGGGATGTGTTCCTCGTCTTTGGCCGGGAATCGCGCGGTCTGCCGGAAAACCTGCTGGAACGGGTCTATGACCGCTGCATCCGCATCCCGATGATCGAGGGGGCGCGCAGTCTTAAT
>OLOP01001461.1_pt1 | contig 15264 bp, 10 predicted proteins | sample 1672381 | NCBI WGS metagenome assembly OLOP01 (sample SAMEA3136678, study PRJEB25190) | human gut metagenome | biome: human gut; feature: human-associated habitat; material: faeces | place: Austria | collected 2013 | reverse complement strand
AATATTAATTTGGTTAAAATGAACAACTTAAAATGTTTTTCAAACACGCTCTAGAAATCATATTAGAGGTTCCGTCTGCATCTTCTGTTGAATTAAGCCATGATGTTTCTAACACTGTAAATAATTTACCTCTAGAGGCAACGTACTCGCCTGCCTTTTTCAAACTATTAACCATGTTATCTCCTGCCCAAAATGCATAGCTAGAGGCTCCTAACACATCGTAATCTACATCATCTCTTTCCCATACATCCATTACCTTTTTATATGTTCCTGTATATAATGTGTCTAAATGTAATGCAATTAACGCTTCTGGTGCACATTCTCTAACAGCCTTTGATCCAGCATTTATATAACTGTCAATCAACTCTACTTTTGACTTTTCTTCCCAAATGCTAGAATTTTTACTTTGCATGACTCCCATCATTCCTCGTGAAATCTCATTTCCGATCTGAACCATACCAATGTCTGCGCCAATCTCTTTAAATTTTTTAATAGTTTCCTTAGTATAATTATATACATTTAAACGAAGTTTCTGAGGATTGTCAGCATCTTTTTTCCAGGCTTTTGGGAGATTTTGCACTGATGGTTCTGCCCAGAAGTCCGAGTAATGGAAGCATAGTAGTAATTTCATATTATACTTTGCTGCCTCTTTTGCAATCTTCAAACCGTTTTCTACATCACTTGCTCCACCACCATAAGTTTCTCCATTTTCATTATATGGATCATTCCAGATACGAATACGAATATAATTTACTCCATTATCGCTTAGAACTTTTAGTAAGGACTCTTCCTTTCCATTATTATCATAATATTTTACTCCAGCGTTCTTTAATGCAATATAAGAAGAAATATCCATTCCTCGAATAGTTGAATCTGTCATCTTACTTACTTTCCGAATCGTTACCTTCTGTGACTTTAAGCCCGTATCATCTCCATATTTATAAGGATCACGGCTGGTATCTGTCTGCTTACCCTGTGCATAAGCAAAGATAGCAAGAGAAATCTGTGCATCTCCATCATCATCAACTAACGAATTCCAGCTTCCTGTATAGACTGCATCATCATAAATAATTCCACCTGCATTGTTCTTGTCAATCGTTGCTGATAATAAATTATAAATGTTTTCTGCCTGTGTATACACATTAACGGTATCTTCTTCATTTACACGGGCATACTTTACGCTGGAAACAATGAGCTGTTTCTTCTCTGAACACTCTTCCACAGCATCTCTTAATTCCTTAACGTAAGTATTTGTATTATCGTCTGGATAAAGGTTTACTCCTATATAATCATAGTCTGCCTTTGTCCATTTTAATTTTCCATCAATTATCTCTTTAATAGCAGAAGCTTCTTTCGGAGCTGCGATACTGACTGCATTCTTAATTCCATTGTCTTTTAAATAAGCAGAAATATCTCCCATGGCAACCCAGCCATTCCATCCACCTTCCTCAGTAATTCCAAGGAAATTCCAGTCTACTTCATTACCAATTGTGATAATAGTTGGGATAGCATTTTCTTTTGTAAGTTCTTCTACTACTTCTTTTGTATAGTCTTTTGCCTTATCTACTGCATTCTTTACTGTCCAGCCTTCAGGAAGTTTCTGTGTCCCTGCATAGGTCATCTCATCGGAATATAGTAAAACGAGATTCGTCTGTAATCCTGCTGCTTTTGCTTTCTTTAATGTCTTTATCGCATTATCCAGAGACAGATAGGCATTATCCCCAGTTGGATTCACAGCTGCTTTCACTGAAATTGTATTAATTCCCTGACTTTTCACATAAGTAAAAAGGTTATCTACAGACTGACTCATATAATCTTTATATTGCTTTCCCCATGTAAGGCATTGTTGATAATATGTAAAGTCAGTCCCCAGTATTGTATTATTATTTATTTCTGAAATTTTCTTATATTTTGTTAATGCATTCTTACTTGATTCTGGTGTTTCTACCGTCTTTGTAGCTGCCATACTATATGTGGTTGCCGAATCAGACATAAAAATCATTCCAAACAACATACTGACTGTCATAATCAACGCACATGTTTTAGTTATAACTTTCCTCATCACACTTACTTCCTCTCTGGTTTATTTCACTAAAATATAAAATAACATTATATATACATTTTGGTTATTACAAATTACCCTTTATAATGTCTCTCATATGGTTCCCATGTTTTATCACTGATTATATAACGTGGACGATGTTTAGATTCCAGATAAATTTTGCCAATATATTCCCCAATAACTCCAAGTGAAAGTAATTGAATTCCTCCAAGAAAACAGACAATACAAACAATAGATGCCCATCCAGCAACCGTATTTCCCATAATAGCTGTTATAATCGCCCAGATAATACCTATAAATCCAATAAGACTCACCACACAGCCTGTTCCAGTTATGATGGAAATAGGTCTGACGGATAAGCTAGTTATTCCATCAAAAGCGAGTGCCAGCATTTTGCTTAATGGATAGTGACTTTCTCCTGCAATTCTTTCATGGCGTTCATAATATACTGTTGCATTTTTATATCCTACAAGCGGAACCATTCCCCGTAAAAATATATTTACTTCATGAAAATCTGCAAACCCCTGTAATACTCTTACACTGATCAATCTGTAATCTGCATGATTGTACACGGTTTCTACTCCCATCTTATCAAGCAATTTATAAAAACTTTCTGCTGTAAATCTTTTGAAAAATGTATCTGTATCTCTCTTACTTCTGACGCCATAAACTACTTCTGCACCTGCCAGATATTCATCCACCATTTGTTCCATTGCTGTAATATCATCCTGACCATCACAGTCAATAGAAATTGTAATATCGCAAACATCCTTAGCTTCCATTAAACCTGCAAGTACGGCATTCTGATGTCCTCTGTTTCTACTTTGACTGATTCCAATATAATGTTCATCCTCTTGTGCCAGCTTACAGATAATATCCCATGTCGAATCCTTTGATCCATCATTTACAAATAAAATTCTGCTTTTTGCACTGATTTTCTCCTTTGAAATCATTGTTTGAATCTGCTCCAAAAACATAGGTGCTGTAATCGGTAAAACATCTTTTTCGTTATAGCATGGTATCACTATCCATAAAATTGGTTTTGCTGGATCTAGCTTTTCCTCTTTTGACACATCGTTCATATCTTCCTTTTCTCCTTTTTCCCTTTGTAATTGAATTATATTCCAATTTCTTTCCCAACTGCCTTTAATGCCGCTTCAATCACCTTATCCATATCATAATAGCGATATTCACCTAAACGGCCACCAAAAATCACATTCTGCTCTGCTGCTAATGCACGATATTTCTCTGCTACTTCTTCATTTTTCTTATTATTGACCGGATAATATGGCTCCTCTCCCAGCTTCCATTCGCTCGGATATTCTCTGGAAATTACCGTAACTGGCTGTGTACCATATTCAAAATGCTTGTGCTCAATAATACGGGTATATGGAACTTCACGCTCTGTATAGTTTACCACTGCATTGCCCTGATAATTCTCCATATCCAGCTTCTCTGTTTCAAAACGAACACTTCTATATTCTAATACACCATATTTATAATCAAAATACTGATCAAGCATACCTGTATACACTGTCTTTGCAGCAATATCTGGATTTTCTTTTCTAAACTCATAGTAATCTGTATTCAGCAAAATATCTGAACCTTCTAACATTTTCTCCACGATAACTGTATATCCACCCATAGGAATTCCCTGAAAACGGTCATTGAAATAATTATTATCATAAATAAAACGAAGTGGCAGACGCTTAATAATAAACGACGGAAGTTCCTTACAATCTCTTCCCCATTGTTTCTCTGTATAGCCTTTCACTAATTTCTCATATACGGAACGTCCAACCAACGAAAGTGCCTGTTCTTCTAAATTCTTAGGTTCTGTAATCCCCAATTCTTCAATCTCTGCCTGAATCCTTGCCTTAGCTTCTGCAGGGGTTACAATATTGAACATCTTACTGAATGTATTCATATTAAATGGCAGGTTATACAACTCATCTTTATATCTTGCTACAGGAGAATTAATATAATTATTAAACTCTGCAAACTGATTCACATAATCCCACACTTCTTTATTTGATGTATGGAAAATATGTGCGCCATATTTATGTACATTAATTCCTTCTGTATTTTCACAGTAAATATTCCCTGCAATATGTTCTCTCTTGTCTATCACAAGACATTTCTTTCCTGCCTTTGTCATCTCATGTGCAAAAACAGCGCCAAAAAGACCTGCTCCTACAATTAAATAATCGTATTTTTTCATTTCTCTTCTTCCTTACTTTTTTCTAAAAATTTGTATATTCCCCTCATCATCACTAACACCAATAATGGCAACATCTGAACTAAGTATCTCGAGTTACACTCCCATATACATAAAAATGCTGCCAAGCCCCAAACTGAGGTAACTACAACATTCTCTATCTGTTTTTCCTGAATCCGAATATTCACCAATAAATAGTAAGCAATCCAAAACAGCATAAGTAAATGGTAAGACTGGACATATATCAAATAGACGTTATGATATTTTCCATCTTGACAAAGAATTGATTGTAAAGGATTTTTATAAGCCGGTAATCGAGCGATATAGTCATCGCCTCCCATGCTTCCTAGTCCCCATGTTCTTAATATTTTTACACCAAAGATATGTTTTATAGTTCCTGCAATTCCTCTACTTTTAATACGCTCTTTTATTTTGTAAATATCTGCCTCATTTTTTTCTTTATATGAATCAAACGACTCTGTATAATCTACATCTTCCTGATTATATCCTCCTGAATCATTTAACATCATCATTACCCAATGTGCATATGGAAACTGGTACTGATCTTTCAATTCTGGTCCAATTTTATACTCCCTTAACAAAACACTATTCATTAAAAAAATTGTGATAACTCCTGTCACACAAATTAATGCCACACTCTTTATAAATATTTTCAGATCTCCCTGAATAAAAATATTTATAATAATTGCAATTAATACAAATGCAATTGTCATTTTTAATTTAAAGCCAATTGCTCCCAGGATTGCTCCTAATATTAAAAAGAGCCATCTTTCTTTTCCCTTACCTTCTGATTTAAATTTAGCATACAAATATACTTGCCCAACAACAAGTGGTAAAGAAAGTGTATCTGTATATGCAAACGTTGCATATAGATACAATGGGGCAGCTCCTAAAAGTACTATTCCCGTTAAAGATGCTTTTTTCTTTCCCCATAATTGCCTTAAAGTAATATAAAGTATACTTATTGCTAATTGAACACAGACAAAACTCAATATTATAGAACATGATTGTAAACCTTCTACTGAAATATCAGGTACAATGATAAGAACTATTCTAAAAACTTTTTCTAAAATAAATAATAATAATAAATTGTTAGGATATCTGGCATAGTAAGCATACCTCTCCAGATTATTTGTTTTTGCAATCTGTATAGAATCATTCAAAATTGCTCCATAATCCCACGTAGAATATATACTGGCACGCAAATTCCAAGCAATATATAACATAAATAAAAAAGAAAGAACTCTTAATATAAAATATAACTTTTCCAGTTTGTCTTCATTTAAATATAAGTAGGATTTTCTTCCATACAGAAAAATCACCGCACAACAGCCCACACTAATAAAAACACTTATACTATTTACAATAAATATTTGGTACGCTGCCACCAAAAAAATCCACAAAAAGCTTATAAATGAAATAATTGAAAATACTCCCAAATATTTTCTTCCTATTTTTTCCAATTCTTTTCCCTCATTTCCTTAATTTCCATCTTATTTCCATAATCTAGCTAATTGTTCTTTATTTTAACATAGAACTGCTCCCTTTTCAACCAGACTACTTATCTGACGTCCTTCTTATTTATAATACTTTACTTTCTCTTTCCTTGTCACTATACTCAAACTATGCTATAGTCAAGAAAGACTCCATAACTATTTATTTAAAAGGAAGTATATTATGAAAAATGATTTAAAAATATCTGTAATCATACCCGCATACAATGCGGAAAAGTATCTTACAGCAACATTAGACAGCGTAGTTTCACAAACCATGTCTGACTCTGATTATGAGATTATTATCGTTAATGATGGTTCTTCCGATCACACAGCAGACATTTTGGAAAAATATAAAAATTTATACTCAAATATAACTGTCATCAATAAGGAGAATGGCGGTCCCTCTTCTGCCCGCAATACCGGGCTTGCTACTGCAAATGGCAAATATATTTACTTTTTTGACGCAGATGATCTTCTTATTAACAATGCTCTTGAGGCTATGTTTACCAAGGCAGTGACTGAAAGCGCAGACTTAGTTATCGGAACCTATGATGTGTTGAATACTTACAAGCTTTCTTCCGTTCATACACTCGATGATCTGGTCGCCCTTGATGATATTGATAAATACAATACTGATATTTTATGGACTTTTTCTTTATCAAACAAATTATTTAAACGCGAATTAATTGAAAAGTACACATTACATTTTCCTGATATTTCCTATTCAGAAGATGGGGCTTTTCTTGTTCAGTTTTTATATCGTTGTTCTAAGATTACCGGTCTTAATCAGGTCATCTTCCATTATAGAAGATATAATGAAGAAGATGCCCAGTCCATTACTGCCTCCGTTTCTGAATCGAAAATCAGGGACTATCTCACTGCACATGAAATGATTCTTACCTGTGCAAAGGAAAGTTTTTTACGAAATTTTCCTGAATATACAACAATCGAAGAAGCTATAGCAGATAATGAGGATATCAATAATTATTTAAACACAATCATCCACAAAGAACTGCTTATTTTATTAAATCGTTTTTATGCTAAGTTCTGGACTTTAGATTCTTCTACTGCACAGTTTCTTCTTACTCAAATCAACAGCAAATTAGAGCTATTAAATATGAAGGGACTCTGTGAACTGCGAGCCGCTCTTCCAGAATTGCCATTAACCAGTTTAAGTGCCGACTCTGAAGAAGTTTTAAAACATGCTCGTCTGACAGCCGTTCTCTATGGAGATAACAACACACAGAAAGATTTCCTCTCCTGCCTGAAATCTTTAACAGAACAGAATATGATATTTATCAAGATTATTGTTCCTTCTTCCATGAAGGCTGCAATTCAGTCAAAGAACTTATTACAGAAAAACATTATCTTTACCGACTGTAATTCAAAGAAAGAATTATTCAATGAAGCGTTGTCTACTGCATCCACACCATATATCATTTTCTGCGATGAAAAGATTGTTTATTCCACAGGTGCATTCCGCCATGTGAACAAGCTATTCAGCAGATTATATATAGACTTTATTCCAGAAGCTATCTATCACAAAAATTATGGCAGCCTACAGCCATTAATCTACAGCCATATTGCCGCAGACTTTTTAGCTTCTGATCAATGTGATACATTATGCCTTGGAATGGAGGCTACTTTAGCCAATAAGTTTTTCTCTGTTTCATTTTTGAAAAATAATAATATCAATTTCAACCTTGATATTATAGAATTTCTGAATAAATGTTATCACACAGGTTACTACCTTTATAAATTCAACAAACTTGTCATCTATAATGACAAGGAAGAGTCTTTCCTGAAATATACCGAAACAAAAGAAACACTTCCTCTGTTAAAAGAATATTTTAAAGTAAAACCTGTCACATTAAACAGCCCTGAACTTTTATATAATCCTTTGGAATCCGGGGAGAAATTTCGTCCAATTCCAGAAACGGAAGCGGAAGAACCGTGGACAAAGGAAGTCGAGAAATTAAAGAAGAAAAAATTGCAAAACAAAGTTACTTTTGTCTCCGTCCGCTCCAATGGTGAACTTGAAGGAAACGCTCTGGCACTCTATCCTTACATTAATGGTGAAAAGGAAATCTGTGCATACAAGTTACCGCATGATAATGAAGCTGCTCTTGCAATGTCCGAAGCTGTACTTACAAGCAAAGTTATTGTAACTGACGATTACGTTAAGTACCTGCGATACTTCCCACTCCGTCCAGAGCAACGTGTAGTTCAACTTTGGCATGCCTGTGGTGCATTTAAAAAGTTTGGACAACGTGGAACCAATATCCCTGTTCCTACTGATATCGCTACCCATGCACAATACAATCTGGTATCTGTCAGTGGAGAGAACGTGCGCTCTATTTATGCCGATGCCTTTGACGTCAATTACCAGAAAGTACAGGCTTTAGGAACACCAAGAACGGATGATTATTTTAATAAAAAACTGATTTCTAAAAAGAAACGTCAGATTTACTTAAAACATCCAAAGTTACTTTTTAAATCTGTAATTGTCTATGCCCCTACATTCCGGGACACAGACGGCAATCGAAACGAATTTCATCCGGAGATTGATTTTGATCTTCTCTCAAAATCCCTGCTTCCGAATCAGATTCTGTTAATCTGCCCTCATCCAATAATGGATGCTCCTATTTTGCCACATGAATATCGCAATATATTAGAAGTAAGAGATTTTTCGACAAATGACTATATGCTGATTTCTGATATGTTAATTACTGACTACTCTTCCGTCATCTTTGAGTACGCCTTACTTGGCAAACCAATCGCATTCTTCTGCTATGACCTTTTAAGATATGACAGAGACTTTTATCTGAAATATCCAGATGATCTGCCAGGAGATGTCTTCAAAACACAGGAAGAGCTTACGGAATATCTCAGAAATCCTGAAAAACATATTCTCACAGACAAATATACTACTTTTGTGAAAAAATATATGTCTGCCTGCGATGGTCACAGTTGCGAACGAATCGCACAATTAATTAATTCTTATATGGAGGAGAACTAGTATGAATAAAACTACCATTTCATTTCTCAGCACTCGTGGCAGAGCAATGAATATCGATTTAAAATTAATACAGGACTATCTGGCATCGAACCTTTCTGACATAACTTTGGAATACTATCTGAAAAATACAGCTACGAAAATTCCTGCCACCAACAAACAGTTAGAAACAGCCCGTCTCTCCTTCTGCAATAACACCAGCAATATTATCTGTATGGATCCTTCTATTCCGGTGAAGCTTTCTCCTGCCTTACCGGAAGAACGGCGACTTTTAACGCTAGTCCCTTATAATTATCTTTTTAATGAATACCTAAAGTTTACAGAAAACCCTGAATTAGCACATAAGAAGACCTTCTTTCGTTGTACTCATGTACTGCCAGGTTCTCCTTTTTTCAGTAATTTTCTTAAAAACTTTTATGAATTTGAAAATGCTACTTTTTTAGACGATATGTGTCTCCCTCTTGCCTGGGATATCACAGCTAAAGAATCAAAAGAAAATGTACGAAACAGTTTAGAATACCTTTACCCTGAAGCAAAAGGGAAAAAGATACTGACTATCCTTACGGTAAATCAGACCACTCCAGAGGAAATGACAGAACTCTTTTCTGATTTGAATTTAAAGAAATTTCTGGATGAAATTGGGGATAACTGGTTTTTACTTACCAATAACATCAATCTTCTTGAAATGTCTGGCCGACTTCCTCTTTCCTATGCAAAATGCTTTGGATATATGAAAGGTATATTTGGATTCGACAACCTACTTTATTTTTCCGATATGCTAATTACAAACAGTAGTAAACATGCTTGTACTTTTGCTTCCGCAAAGAAGCCAGTATACTATTTAAATTATGGAAAAAAACATTTCGGCATATACATGAAGCAGTTTTATCCAGATTTATACTTAGAAACAGCAGGCGAATTAACAACGCTCGATTATGAGCAGACAGATTTATCTGAGGAAGAAGAAAGATTTTGTCAGGAATTTGCTTATGATACATTTATTAATCCCTTAGAGCAAATCAAAAACTTATTCAAATAATACCCTTAAGTTAAGAAACGCCAGGGATTCTCATTTTAATTATCCCTGGCATTCCTTATTATATTTATTCTTTTACCAAATGTTTTACAATTACATTATCTAACTTTCCTACCATATAATCAAAAATCACTGCTATTCCTAAAGTAATTAAAAATGCTAAAACAAAGAATGTATATGGAGAATTTTGTGTAAATCCCGTTTTGGTTAATATTATCATTGGGATCCTTTGCAATATATAAATACTAAATACTCTTTTTCCTATCCACTCTAAGACCGTACTTTTTATGGAAATCTTCATGGTAATCATTACAACAGCTAAAGTAAACAGGCAAGCCCAGACAGAATACGCTTTTATTCCATAATTTCTATTTTTGAAGCTAATCCAATATAAAACTGCCATTATTGCTCCCAGTACAATATACACATAATCATTCTTCATAACAATGCACTCAATCTGTTCCTGAAATAATGCAAACCAGCCTCCTAAAGCAAACAAAATTATCGTATTATAGAACCAAGCCGGTTGTCCCACTTTAATTTCCCAATATACAAATGCTATCGATAATATCGTAAAAATCAACATTCCAATATATAAAGAAAACTCCTTGTCAAACCATTTTAAAAAATAGAAAGAAACAAATAACAATATATATAAAACAAAAATGTCAAACATATACCAGTTTGAATTTCCAATGCCAACCCATCCTGTAAAAGAAAGTAATATTGTCTTCCAGTCAAAATGTATCTTCAGAAAAATATTCATTATTTCAAATAATATAACAGCTATATCAAAATTTAGTACTACAATCAGAAAACGCTTTACCGGCAATGTCTTTATATATCCAAATCTTTTTTTCATTATCGACTTTATCATTCCAAATCCTGAATAAAATAAAAACATAGATACAACCATTTGCCCTAAATGTGATTGCAATGATTTATATGGTGTGTCTAACACACCTGTAAGATTTAAATAAGAACTTCCATGACTTAATAAAACTAAGATTACAAAAATTCCTTTAATTACATTTGTCTGTCTAATACTGATATATTCCATGTTAAATGTATCTGATTTTGCAATCTCAGCATTAGATATGATAATCATAAGTAATATAAGTATAAATAAAATCATTTTTCTCCCCTCTTTTCTTTTTCATCCTGTTGAACAGCTTAACGACTATTTGTAAGGTATCTGGCGATTGAATTTTCAAAGATTCTCGCTTAATTTACTAAAACCACAGCTTATATTAGCATTAAACATTTTATTTCGCAATCGAAACAAGATTTTTATAGCATTCTCTTTTTATTTTCCTTTTTACTTCCTCAAAATGTATAATCTTGCTAAATTATTTTTTCTGGTATATAATAAGAAAATATGTCAATTACTAATCGTTACTTGTAATCCTCATTTTTTATAATAAACTAATAATATTTTATGATAAGGATGGACTATATGAAAAAAATATCAGTTATTATTGCTGCTTACAATGCAGAAGAATATCTTTCAGAAACATTAGACAGCATTTTTTTACAAACGATGAATGATTCTGAATATGAAGTTATCATAATTAATGATGGTTCTTCTGACAGTACATTGGATATATTGAATTCCTACAAACAAACATATTCTAACTTAATTATTATCGATAAAGAAAACGGCGGTCCTTCTTCGGCAAGAAATGCAGGTTTAGATATTGCAAAAGGAGAATACGTCTTCTTTTTTGATGCCGATGATATTTTAGAGGGAGATGCTCTGTCTACTATGTATGAGACTGCATCCGAAAAACAGGCAGATTTATTAATTGGAAAATATGACATTTTTAATCGCCATACAACTATTGCAATTCACAATCTTGATGACTTAATTGAACTAGAAGAAATCGATAAATACAATACCGACATTTTATGGACATTTTCTTTGTCTAATAAGCTTTTCCGTAGAGATTTAATTGAAAAGTTCAATCTCCGTCTTCCACCTGTATCTTACTCAGAAGACGGTGCTTTTCTTACTCAGTTTCTATATCGCTCTTCTAAGATTGTTGGATTGGATTATATTATTTTCCATTATCGAAGATATGATGATATGAATTCCATCACAGCTTCTATTTCACCATCTAAAATCAGGGATTATATTACCGCCCATCAGATGATTCTTGCTTCTGCAGAAGAAAGCTTTTTAAGGGATTATCCAGAATATAACACAATCGAAGAAGCCCGCGAACAGAATTCAGATATTCACAACTATTTGAATACAATCATTCAAAAGCAATTACAGATTATGCTGAACCAGTTCTATATTCAGTTCTGGTCATTAGATTCGGACACAGTTCAATTACTTGTAGATGAAATAAATAATAAATTGAAGATTTTGGATATGAGAGTAATTTCTACTCTCAGTCTTTCTTTTCCAGAATTTTCTTTATATGATATCAAGGCATCACAGGAAGATGTCCTTAAAAACGCATTTTTTACTGCCGTTCTCTATGGTGATTTGGAAAATAAAGACAACTTTATAAAGTCTTTAGATTCTCTTGAAAAACAGAATCTCATATTCATGAAAATCGTTGTACCTTCTTCTATGAAGACTGACATAGAAAAAGAGGGGATGTTGCAGGGAAACCTTTTCTTTGAAGACAGCAATTCCAAAGAGGAGTTATTTGTTTCTGCGTTAAATAACACCCAGACACCATATATTACTTTTTGTGACGCTGAAATCACTTATGCCACCGGCATTTTCCGTTTTGCTTACCGCCAGCTTATTAAACAGCAGTATGACTTTATCAGTGAGGGAATTTATCACAAAGAATACGAACAGCCACAGCCATTACTTTTAAGTAAAATAGCATATACCTCTTTAAGAAATGGCCGAAAGAATAATCCATGTCTTTCTATGGATGCCACACTGGCAAATAAATTTTTCTGTGTTGATTTTGTCAGAAAGCTTCATCTTGATTTTGGTAAAGAACTTCCTGAATTAATAAAATTATGTTATATGGAAGGTTACTATCTTTATCGTTTAGATGGTATGCTTCTTTACAATAACAGAGAGACAACCTTTATTGATTACATTGCTACTGAGAAAACTTTACCTTTTATTAAAGAGTATTTAAAAGACAAGCCAATCACCTTAAACAGCCCGGAAATTCTCTATGCACCTGCAGAATCCGGTAAGAAGTTCCGTCTTCTTCCTGATAAGACCGAAGAAGATCAGGCATGGAATAAAAAGGCTGCCTCTTTCCAGAAGAAGCCACTGAAAAATCAGGTTTTGTTTGTCTCCCCTCGTGCAGATGGTCATCTTGAGGGAAATGCCAAAGCTTTATATCCTTTTATCAAAGGTAAAAAAGTAATTTGCGCAAAACGTTTACCTCATGACCCTGAAACGGCTCTTGAAATGACGGAAGTAATTCTCACAAGTAAAGTCATTGTTACTGATGATTATGTGAAATATTTAAGATATTTTCCTTTAAGACCAGAGCAGCGAGTGATTCAGTTATGGCATGCCTGTGGCGCATTTAAAAAGTTTGGACAACGTGGAACGAATATGTCTCTTCCTGAAGACAGAGCAACACATGCGCAGTATAATCTTGTATGCGTAAGTGGAGAAAATCTGCGTTCTATTTACGCAGATGCATTTGATGTAAATTATAATAAAGTAAAGGCATTGGGCTGTCCAAGGACAGATGATTATTTTAATAAACGTCTTATTAACAAAACAAAGCGGAAAATATATTTCCGTCATCCTAGTTTAATTGGAAAGTCTGTTATTGTTTATGCACCTACCTTCCGTGATGTGGGATGTGACCGAAGTGAATTCCATCCAGAGCTTGATTTTGATCGTCTTTCTAAAGATCTGCTTCCAAATCAGATACTTTTAATCTGTCCTCATCCGGTAATGAAGAATGATATTCTTCCAAAAAAATATAAGAATATTCGTGTAATGAGAGATTTTTCAACAAATGATTATATGTTAATCTCTGATATGTTGATTACCGATTATTCTTCCGTTATATTTGAATATGCTTTACTTCGCAAACCGATTGCCTTTTTCTGTTATGACCTGCCAACCTACGACCGTGGATTCTATCTCAATTATCCAGAAGATCTGCCAGGAGATATATACACCAATCAGGATGAGCTTACAGATTATTTAACACATCCTGAAAAGCATATTCTCACCGATAAAATGAATTCTTTTGTCGAAAAGTATATGTCTGCATGTGACGGTCATAGCTGTGAAAGAATTGCTGCTTTAATCAATTCATACATGGAGGGAAAGTAAGATGAGTAAAAATATAATTTCATTTGTAAGCACTCGTGGAAGAGACTTAAATTCAGATTTACAGATTGTAAAAGATGATCTCATGACTGCTCTTCCTGATATGGAATTTCAGTATTATCTTAACAAGACTGCAACAAAAATACCTCTGATTAACACAAAGATGGAAGATGCCCGCAGAACATTCTGTAGCGAAGCGCAAAATATCATTTGCATGGATCCTTCTATCCCAATTAAAATACCAAGTGCCTCTGAAAATGAAACCCGCTTACTTTTAGCTTCTCCTTTTGATTATCAATTCAATATTTTCATGAAATATCTCGAGAATCCGAAGCAGAAAAAGAAACAGACTTTCATACGATGCACCCATGTAATTCCTGGAAGTCCTTTTACAGCGAAACTTTTCAAATCCTTCTATGAATGGGAAGATAACATTACCTTCTTAGATAATATCCCTTTACCTATTTCCTGGGATCTTATGCAGGAAGAAAAACGAGCTGCCGTGAGAAAGCAATTAGAGTTTTACTACCCACAGGCAAAAGGCAAAAAGATCGTATCCATTCTTTTACTCGGTCAAAAACCGGAACCAGAGGAGGGAGAAGATTCTGTAAATCTTTTAGAAGGATTTGACTTAAAGAACTGGATGGACTCTCTAGATGATGACTGGTTTTTAATCACAAACAACTGGGACATGGTAGAAATTTCCTATCAGTTACCCTATAAATATGCCTCAAAATTTGGCTATATCAAAAATAAGATTCCAGTAAATGAAATGATGTATCTCTCTGATATGTTAATTACAAATAGCAGCAAGCACGCTGGAAACTTTGCCATTACAAAAAAACCAATCTACTACCTTGAATATTTGCCAAAGGTTTTTGGTAACTACATGAAGAAGTTCTATCCATCAATGTATTTAAAGGACATGAATGAATTGCCTACAGTTGATTTCAGCACTTTAGAATTGTCTACTGAACAAAAAAAATTCTGTCAGGAATTCTCTTATGCGCCGATGGAGAATCCACTGGAAACAATCAGAGAAATCTTTAACTCCTGATTTGCGCAGCAAAGGAGACGCTTTCAAAGAGAGCCGATACCCTATATTTGTGACTTTAGTCGCTGCAGGTTGAATGTTC
>OLOP01001456.1_pt1 | contig 15299 bp, 18 predicted proteins | sample 1672381 | NCBI WGS metagenome assembly OLOP01 (sample SAMEA3136678, study PRJEB25190) | human gut metagenome | biome: human gut; feature: human-associated habitat; material: faeces | place: Austria | collected 2013 | reverse complement strand
GTCAAGCAGGATGCCGACGCCGCCGCCGATCAGACCGAGGGTGCTGCTGCCACCACCAAAGAGGCCACCTACGACTACATCGACATCACGCCCAAGTCGGAGGCGGTTCTGAGCCAGATCAGCAAGCAGGCCAAGAAGCAGACCCCCGTGAACTACTTCGCCAAGTGCCGCGCCCAGGCCCTGCTCAGCTTGCGCAAGAAAGCATCCGTCATTGTGACCGATGCGCTTAAAGCCAGCGAGCTCGTGGGCACCATTGACGCCACGCTGGACAGCACTAAGAAAGGCGCCATCAACGAGAAAACCCTGCGCAATCTGACGCTGAACTACGGCGGCGATGAGGCCGTTGAGGGCGAGGCAGTCCTGTTCCTGAATAAGAAGGATCTGATTGCCTTTGGCGATGTGCGCGGCACCAACGAGAAAAAGGCTGTCTACGAGATCACCCCGGATTCTGCCAACCCCAACACCGGCATCATCAAGGAGGGCGGCCTGAGTGTGCGCTACTGCCTCAACAAGAACCTGACCGCCTGCGCCGGTACGGCCCAGACCGCCAAGGCACAGCCCACCATGTTCTACGGCGTGCCGCGCTGCCTGAAGCTGGACCTGTTCAGTGACTACGAGATCGCCGTCTCCGATGATTTCGCATTTGACAAGCTGCTGTCCACGATCCGCGGTGACGTGGAGATGGGCGCGGATGTGGTCGTCCCCGGCGGCTTTGTTGCGCTGACTATCCCGGCCAGCGCTTGATCGGAGGCTGTGACCCATGGCTGACAACGACCTGCTGTCCAAAGTGACGGTAGCGCTGCGCCGGTCTGATATGCCGGAGGAGCTGACGCAGGAAGTGAGCGACCTGGTGGATGCGGCCCTGGCTGATCTGAAACAGGCCGGTGTGTCCAACCTGGACACGCAGGACCCGCTGATCCGCCGTGCCGTCATCACCTACTGCCGCGCCAACTTCTGGCCGACCGGCGACTACGATAAGCTGAAAGCCTCCTACGATGAGCAGAAGGCGCAGCTGCGAATGACGACCAACTACACAGACTGGCCCGACGCATGAGCGCTGTGCTGTGATGCACCGCCGGAGTGCCTTGCGCCCTCCGGCGGCATTTTTGTTAGGAGCAACTATGTACTGGACAGAAGAAATCACCCTGATGAAAGACGAACCCGAAAAGAAGCAGGGCGTGCTGGTTCATTCCTACACCCCTGTGCGTAAGGTCTACGGAGAGCGCAAGTCTGTAGGGTGGCGGGAATTTTTTGCGGCAGAAGCGGCAGGCACCACGCTGAGCGCCGTTTTTGTGCTGCACGCTGACGAGTACAACGGAGAGCGCGTGCTGTTGTGGAAGGGCAGCCTGTACAGTGTGCAGCGTGCCTATGAGACCGGAAGCACGGTCGAGCTGACCGTCAGTGACCTGCCCCAGACAAAAGGAGGCCCGCCGTGAGGATGAATCTGGTGTGGAGTGATGAACTTACAGAACAGCTGGCGGGGATGGCAGACCTGGACGCGATTGCTCCGGAAATGCTGACCGCCGCGGCCCCGATTGCAATGGACGCACTGAAACAACGTGTCCGGCAGCACCATAGCAGCCGCGCAGACAAACACCTGGCGGACAGCGTGCGTGCTGGCAAACCAAAAAAGCGCAAGAAGGGCGGCTACGGCCTGGAGGTGAGCTTCAGCGGGTACGATACAGGCCACGGTTCAAGCCCGAAATATAAGGACAAAACCGCCCAGATGCAGAAGGCGGTATCACTGGAATACGGCTCTGCCAAGCAGGCTGCGCAGCCATTTTTGGACCAGGCTGCCAGCAGCTGTGAAAATGCCGTCAGTGCGGCCATGCAGGATGTGCTGCGCAGAAAGGGAAAACTATGACCGGAATCGACGCGGCCCTGGCCGCATTGGAGACCGTATGCAGCAGCGTGTCCTTTGTGAAAAACGAGGACGACCCACTGCCGGACAGCTATGTGGTGCTGAGTGTGCTGGATGATACGCCGGAAATCTACGCCGGTGACCGGGACGAGCAGCAGCATCTAAAGCTGCGTGCTGCCTGGTATGCCAGGGAACTGCCCCAGGTGCGTGCGCGGTGTATGCGCAACGCCCTGAGAAAAGCCGGTTTTATCATTGGCTCTACTGAGTACGGCTATGATAACGAGACAAAACATCATATTGCATACGTTGAGGCGGAGACCGACGACGGCTGCGATTGGAACGAAAGCGAGGAATAAATTATGGCATATATCGGACTGCCTTACTACGGCTACTGCCCTATCACGGTAACGACCAACGATGACGGCACCGAGACGGAAAGCCTGGGCGCAGGCAAAATCACCCGCGCAGTCATCAGCTATGCGGGCGAGAATGACAGCGACAGCAGCGAGCTGTGGGCCGGTGACCGCCGCGAACAGCGTGACAGCGGCTCGCCGTCGGCCAAGCTGACCATTGACCGCAGCTTCCTGAGTCTGGAAGATGAGGCCGAGCTTGGCGGCCACCACTACGACGCCAGCACCAAGACCCTGGAACGCAAGGAGACCGACACGCCCGCCATTGTGCGCGTTGCCTCCCTTGGCAAGCTGAAAACCCCGGAACGAAAGCTGGTCTACCGCCTGATCGGGTATTACCGCGCCAGCTTTGACCCGGTGAGCGACACCCTGAACACGGCCACCAAGAGTGTGTCCTACGGTACCACAAAACTCAACGGCGCTGCCGAGTGCAACTGCGACGGCGACTTTGAGAAAAAGCAGGAATTTGATGACTACGCCAAGGCGCTGGCCGGGCTGAAAGCCTTCCTGAACATCAAGGAGTGATACCATGGCAGAAATTGTATTGCGCGGGCGCAGATACCCTGCCCTGTTCGATTTGCAGAACGTGAAGGAACTTCAGGAGCACTTTGGTGACCTGAAGGTCGTAGCCGAGAAGCTGAACGACCCCGAGGAAGCCGCCTACATCATCTGGCTGCTGGTGCGCGAGGGCGTGGAGCTGGATAACGAGGAACACCACCGGGACAATGAAGCGCCCAGTCTGGCTGTGGTCAAAAAGCTGATTTCCTTTGCCGATTTGCAGGGCAGCTTGGTTGCCAGCGTGGAAGATGCCTTTATGGAGTTTTACGGAAAAAACGGGTCAGGCCGTCAGGCGCTGCAGGTGATGAAGACGATGCTGAGCGAATCTGGGTTGACGATGCCCCCGAGCGGCACTTTGACGGCGACCGAATCATAAATTTCCCCAGGCTGCAATACATCGCGGTGGGGCTGCTGGGCTATACCCGGCGGGAAACGCGGTTTTTGAGCCTGGATGAACTGCTTGCACAGTTTACAGAATACTGCGCTATGAATGGTATTGAACTGCCACAGGAAAGGGGGCTTGCAGATGTCGATGCCTAAAGCAGGTGTCAGCTTGGTCGTGGAAAATGACCAGCAATTCAAGGCGGCACTGAGCGAAGTAAACGCGGGCTTGAAGGTAAATAAGCAGCAGATGCAGCTTGTGACCGAACAGACCCGCGAAATGGACGACCGGCAGGTTGCCTTAAAGCAGCGGTACGAGGCCGCACAGCAGACTTTGCAGAGCTACCGGGATAAAGTGCAGGTGCTGCAGCAGGCCTACGAAAACAGCGCCCGGCGTGAGGGTGAGTCCAGTAAAACGACCATGCAGTGGCGAGCAAGCCTGATCAGCGCCCAGACAGAGGTTGCCAAGCAGGAAAACCTCCTGAAGGAACTGAGCGACCAGCAGGAGCGAACCAACAAGACCACCGCCAGCCTGGCTGATGTGGTAAACGGCCTAGCCAATGCGCTGGGAATCAGTCTGCCGCCCGGCTTGCAGACCGCGGTTGACAAGCTGGACGGCTTCTCGGCCAGCGGCGCAGCTGCCGTCACGGTGGTCGGCGGCCTGGTGGGAGCACTTGCAAGCTCCACGATGGACATGAGCAAGACAGCAGATGATCTGCTGACGCTGTCTACGCAGACGAGCCTGACCACAGACCAGCTGCAGGAGTTTGAGTACGCCAGTGAGCTTGTGGATGTCAGCACGGACACGCTGCGCGGCAGTCTGGTGAAGCTGACCAACAATATGCAGACGGCGGCAACCGGGACAGGCTCTGCAGCCGAGGCGTTTAAAAAACTGCATGTAAAAGTGTCGGACAGCAGCGGGAAGCTCAAGGACAACTATGAGGTGTTTTTGAAAACCATTGACGCCTTGGGTAAGGTGAAAAATGAGACCGAGCGCGATGCGCTGGCGATGGATATCTTTGGCAGGTCGGCAACGGACCTGAACCCACTGATCGAGGCCGGCAGCGGCAGACTGAAAGAGCTTGCGGAGCAGGCACACGAGGTTGGCTACGTTGTCGATAATGAAACGCTGCAGAGCTTTGGTGAGCTGGATGATGCGATGCAGAAGCTGGACAAGCAGGGTGATGCTGTAAAACGCAGCTTCGCAGAGGCGCTGCTGCCCATCATTATAGCGTTTGCCGAGGCCCTGAACGCTATCCCAACGCCAGTGCTGACGGCAGTTATCTCTATTACCAGCATCGCCACAGTAGTGCTGCTTGTGGTGAAGGCCATTAAAGAATTGCAGGGGCCGGCTGGAACCGTGAAAAGCATGATCGGCAGCGTTATGAGCTATATGGATCCGCTGTATATAAAAATCATGCTGATCGTTGCCGGCATTACTGCGCTGGTGGCTGTGATTGCTGTCCTGATCGGCAAAGGAAACGAAATCAACAGCGCCATGAGTGGCATATCCTCGGCTACAACGGGGACAATGCGCGCAGCCAACAGCAAGGTGCCGCAGTATGCCACCGGCACGCGCAGCGCGCGCGGCGGACTGGCTGTTGTGGGTGAGAACGGGCCGGAGCTGGTGGCATTGCGCGGCGGAGAACGCATCTACAACAGCAGCCAGACACGCGGCATGCTGGGCGGCTATGCTATCAATATTGGGAGCATCACCATTGATGCCAAGAATGTGAAAGAGTTCAACGATATTGTAAGTATCGCCAAAAATGAAGCCATGAGCATGAGACAGGGGGCGGTTATGTGAAGACAAATTATTGGAACACAAGGAACTATAAGACAAACAGAACTGGCACCTATGTCTCTACATGCTCATGGTTATTCAGCACAGGATGGGGAAACACGGCGCGGTATATAGCATCGCTCCGAGTACGAGTACCAATCCGGTATGAGGGCTCGAACAGCTACATCCAATTTGATGAGTTTCCGCTGGCTGACAGCAACGGTAACACCTATTACAGTTCGGAAAAAGTTACCGTAACCGGCTACAATAACGGTGATTTTTGGGCGGACTTTAGCAACCTATCGCAGGCCTACAAGAAAAAAATCCTCGCCTATGGCGTATTTGTAAGCGCCTTCCGCGGAGCCTGCTATGTAGGCAGCGACCACAATGATGCACAAATCGAATGTGTAAGCTATCAGGGAAGGGTCACGCCGACTGGTACAACTTTCACCAGCGGCACCGTCGCACGGTACACAAAGTATCGACTGCAGTGGACTACAGACGCCGAGGATGATTTTGAGCGCAGCAACTCGACCTGCAAGATCATCATCACCGATCAGGACGGCGGAAACAGCCAGACCTATACACTTAGCAATGGTGCGACATCCTTTGACCTGGATACTACCGCATGGTCAAGCGGCAGCGGTATTCGATGGCGTGTGCAGGTGGGGGCATACGGATCCGAAACGGTGGCGGAAAGCGCCACCTATTCCCTGTCGCTGGCAGACCCGACTGCCAAGGTCGATGACCTGCGCCCCACCAGCAAGACATATTACGGCTTTGACGCAGTATTCAGCTGGGCGTTCACCGGCAGCATTGCCAGCGGCGCGATCAGCGGTGCATTGCAGCAGGGATCCGCTGTTTTGCAGTACCGGACTGACAACATGGCTGACCCGGCAGATTTTGCAAGCGTCAGCGATGGAACAACCCATGTGAGTGTCAATTGCGGCACATTGCCCATAGGAAGCTACCAGTGGCGCGTTGTCGCCAAGAGCAGCGTTGGAACCACACACACTTCAAGCTGGGTGCAATGCACCAATGTCGAGGTGCCCGTCTCCGTAAAGGGAACAACGCCTGCAGCGGGTGCGTCCGCGCCCAGGGCAGTTACAAACCGCTTTAGCTGGGTGTTCAGCGTTGACAGCGATGACAGACCCGGAGATGTGACGCAGCAGAGCGCGACACTGCACTTTAAGGCGAACAACGAGAGCGACTGGCATGAGGTCGCTGTGGCCGGTTCACAGCAGTATACAGACGTGCCCGCAAACACCTTTGCCGAAGGCGCTACAACACTGGACTGGTATGTTGTGGCGATTGCGAATACAGGCACAAAGGTAACCAGCGACACGATCAACGTGTCCACACTGGACACGCTCAGCAAGCCTGTGGCGGTGAGCCCCGCGGGCGAGTACATGGATGATGCTGTGCAGGGCATCACATTTGTGTGGAAGCATGCCAATATCACCGGCACGGCGCAGACAGGCTGGGAACTGAGTTATTCGGCAGATAGCGGTGCGTCCTACACAGTGCTGGCCAGTGCGAATAATGCGGACAATAGCTATCAAGCGGACGCAGGCACGTTTAGCAGCGGCGTTATCTACTGGCGCGTGCGCACGAAGAATACGGACGGAGCGTTCGGCAGCTATTCCGGCGCGGCCATCTTTGCAATCCGCCGCGCCCCGGTGGCCCCGGTCATCTCCTACTATGACAACAAGCCGCTGGCAAAAATGCGGTGGCAGGCCAAAGAACAGGACGGTTATGAAGTTGCGGTGGACGGCATCAGCCTGGGTGTACGATATGGCACCGGGAAGGAATGGCAGTCTGACGCCGTACTGACGGACGGAAAGCACACCTTACAGGTGCGTATCTACAACACCTATGGGGATGTATCGCCCTGGAGCAGCTGTAAAATCAATGTCCAGAATCAGCCCGGCGCGGCATTGGCTGTCTATGCCGAGGAACGCTGGGGGGAGGTCCTGCTATGCTGGGGCGCCGACAATGGCTATATCCTGCGGGATGGTGAGCTGATTACCAAAGCAGAAGGCGGTACTTATACAGACAGAACCAGTGCAGCGGCACATCAGTACATTGTGCGCGTGTTCGATGCAGAGGGCTACTACACAGACAGCGCCCCGGTATTGGCTGCGCCTAGTGTCCCCTACGCGGCCATTGGGCTGCGGGACGGTACGGACTGGCTGGCGATGAAATACGCCACCAGTTACCAGAATTACAGCAAGGCCGTCAGCCTGGGCGGCAGTTATCAGCAGTATTGGGGCAAGGAACGCCCCGTCTGGCACGATGCGGGGAATCGTGTGGTAACGCACACAATTTCCCACGCCTGCAAGCGAGAGGAAGAGTTGCTGGTGCTGCGCAGCCTGGCCGGTCAGGAAGTAATCTATAAGGACCGAGACGGGCACCTTGCCATAGGTGTGTTCAAGGACTTGCAGGAAAGCCGGGAGCACGGCTGCACGGCGCTGAGCTTCAGCATCACGGAGACACAGCAGGAAGTGGTGAAGTATGACCCGGTATGAGTTTATTGCGATGCGCAGCGGTGCGCCCTATAAAGTGCTGAAAGTCCCTGCGGACACCACGCCGCAGATTCGATTTACCGGCAACGCCGAGGTGAAAAGCACCATCACCCTGACAATAGAGCCTGACGCGGATGTGAACTGGTTGACCGATATGCTCAGTGTTGTTCGGGTCGATAATGCAGATCGAGTTCCGCTGGGGCTATTCAACATTACCACCTGCCCCCGCAATCTGGATGAAAACGGCAGCGAGACGCAGGAGCTGACCGGGTATGACCAGGGCTACTCGCTGCGCAACCTGAGCGTACTGGAACGCAGCCTGACGATTCGGGCCGGGACCCGGTACACCACGGCCATCCGGGAACAGCTGCTGGCGGCAGGTATCAACGTTGTCAGTATCATTGATACCAATGAGGTGCTTATGACGGATCACGCGTGGGAGACCGGCACGACCCGTTATGCGGTGGTATCTGCCCTGCTGGCGGAGATCAATTACCGGGATATCTATTTCGACGGCAGTGGCGTTGCAGTTGCCGAACCGTGGGCACCGGCGTCCATCAATACCCGGACGCACCGCTATGGCGCGGCTGAGACGACCCTGCTGCGTATCCCCATGAGCGTACAGGCGGATACCTTTGATGCCGCCAATGTGTTTGTGGATATCGTGTCCAGTGCAGACCTTGACGCCGAACTGCGGGCCGTGGCCGAGAACGTCAACCCCACCAGCCCGCTGAGCATTATGCGGCGCGGGCGGCGCATTGTGAGCGTGGAGACCGTGGAAGGCATTGCATCGCAGACTGCCCTGGAGACCCATGTAAAAAACAGGATGCTGCTCAGCATGATGGGGGCGGCAAGCTATACGTTTACCACCTGCGGCGACGTGGAGCAGCCTCACAGGCTGAATGACAGCATCCTGATGATGCGGGATGGGATAGGGCTGCTGGAAGAACAGGAATGGGCGCTGGACTGCGTTCCCGGCGGGCAGATGACCCACACAGCAAAGAAGGTGTATTACAACATTGATTGAGAATTATCAGCAGCGCAAAGCACTGGAAGTGACCACGAAAAGCGGTAATATCGCCACGGTGAGCGCGGTTTACAGTGACGGCATTGCGCTGATCCTGCCCGGGGACACGGCTGCGTCAGATAAACACTACCCTTTTAATGCGGCGGTTCAGTTTGTGGCCGGTCAGCGGGTCCATATCGCCAGAGAATCCGGCACGATCATTGTGGAATACCCCATCGGGGGGACCGTGCAGAGCCAGAGCCTGGGAGGGTGATTCATGAGCAAGGTAACGATCTATTCGCCGCCGTCGGCAGCTCAAGTCAAAAACTGTACGGCAGACTTTGACCTGCGCCGTGCGCCGGTGCCGATACATTTAGTGCAGTTCGATAAAACAATACCGATTTTGGCTGTGGCACTGTATAAAGGCGGCACGGCCTACAAGCTGCCCGAGGATGCTGAGGCCAATGTGCGCATGGGCAAGCGCAACAACCTGTACGTTTACAACCCGGTGCTGGGGTGCAATGAGGGACGCACCCTTGTATATGTGGCTGTCACGCCGCAGATGACCACCCAGGACGGCGTGTTCTACCCGATACTGGAAGTCCTGGCAGGTGGCGGTGTGGCGGGAACCTCTCCCCTGCAGCTGGTCATCCAGCGCAATCCTGTACAAGAGGGGGACTTGGAGGATACCAGCGAAGCCCAAACGCTGGCAGACCTTGTGAGCCAGGCAGCTGCCAGCGCGAATGCTGCGGCTGATAGTGCCAGAATCGTGCAGGAAAATAAGGATGCCATTCAGAACGCGAATGAGAACATCGAGGCCATCAAGGCAGCCCCTGCCAACGCCAAGGCCGCTGCGGCCAGTGCAAAAGAGGCCCGCAGCTGGGCCGTGGGCGATACAGCATCCAGACCCGGTGAGGGCATGGACAACGCCAAATACTACGCCGCCCTGGCCCAGCAAGTCAGCCAGGGCGCGGTAGGCTGGTACCCGAACTACGAGGCGCTGTACGCGGCCCACGATACCGGCTACGACGGCAACTGGGCAATTGTGGGCGATACCGATACCATCTGGGTGTGGGACAGCGACACGGGTGTCTGGAAGGACACTGGTGAAAGCAGTAAGTTTGCGAATTATTACGATAAGACCCAAATTGACGCAAATTTCTACGGCAAGACCCAAATCGACGCAAATTTCTACGATAAAACGCAAATCGACGAAAATTTCTACGACAAGACCCAAATCAACGCAAAACTGCCCAAGCCGGTGACGGTTACGGTGGCAGCCAGCGCCTGGACTACCGGTGATTACACGGTGTCCTGGGACGACGGCAGCACGACCAGCTACACCACCTGCGCCACTGTCACGGTGGCAGGGGTGACGGAAGACAGCCGGGTTGTCGTAAGTGACCGCACGAGAGTGACGGATGCGGTGCGGATGGTAGCCGCGCTGGAACCCAAAGCAGGGGTGGTTAAGTTTTATGCGAACAGTGCGCCGATGAGTGCAGCGGTGTTTGTCTTGGAGGTGAGTCAGTAATGGTAAATAATCCGTATAAATATCCGTATGTGCCGATTGGCGGCATTATCGAGTGGGACGGAACAGGGCTGACAGGTGCACCGGATTTGAGCACGCCGGAGAAAGTTGCTGCAGTATATGGGTACGGCACGTGGGAACGGTACGGCACTGACCGGGTGACGGTGGGTGCTGGCGGGGAGTATGCTGCGGGTAGTGCTGGCGGTGAGAAGGAACATACACTGAATATTGCAGAGATGCCGAGCCACAGTCACTCTGCAATATCCACAAGCGGTAAAGAGACTAGCCTAAGACTCTATCCATTCCAAATGCTTCAAAGGGCCGGCGAATTTGTAGATGATAATGTTATTCTACAAGCCGGTGGTTCTCAGCCCCATAATAATATGCAGCCCTATATCGCCGCGTACCGCTACCGCCGTATTGCGTGAAAGGAGAACCACATGAACGCAACAAATAATCCGTATGCTGTCACCCCCCCCCGACAAAACGCTGACGTAAGAGGGCGTTGCTGCTGATGCTAAGGCGGTGGGGAACAAGCTTGCAACTATTCCGGAGATAGAGTATGGGTGCAACTGATGGCCGATAATTTAAGGAGTTTATATTATGAGATTATCCGACGGCGAGGTGCTGCTGCACTGGCCAGTTTTGCAGGATGACGCTGATAAAATTTATAGTCTCTGTAAGGAACTTGGTCTTGTGGAGAAAAATCTCTATAAAACCGAGGGGGTGGAATAAGGTGCACGTTATTAAACTTGATGGCTACAATGCCACCGTAGATAATGGTGAAAAGCTGGAACTCGGTACATTTGACAGCTACGGAGAGGAACAACTTCAAATTGTTAAAGCGCCGGATTGGGCAAATTTAAGCGTAATAGCGACATTCAATCCCCCTAACAGGAAGCCTGTTCAAGCTGTTGTTGATTCCGTTACTGGCATTATTAAAGTTCCAAAGGAAGCTACGGCTGGCTGGTACGGCGTTGGAACGATTGTGTTTATAGGCCTTGCAGACGGCGTACAGCGCATTTCTTCCGATGTTGAATACATTGTAAGGAGACACTCAAATGCAAGCGGTACTGAGCCGGCAGAGCCTACGCCGAGTGTCGTAGAACAGATTCTCACGGAAGCGCAGGACGCAAATGTAAACTCTGCCGAAGCCAAGAAACTCGCCACTGACGCAAAAGACATTGCTCAAAGAGTTAGAACTGATGCTGATAACGGCAAGTTTAACGGTGCAAAGGGTGATACAGGTGCTAAGGGTGACACCGGTGCAGCCGGTAAAGACGGCCTGACACCCCACATTGGTGAAAACGGAAACTGGGGGATTGGGGATACCGACACCGGCATATCGGCCAAGGGTGCAACTGGCCCGCAGGGCGAAAAGGGCGACCCGGGCGCAGATGCAAAGGTTGATGACAGCAGCATCGGGGACAAGCCGTGGAGCAGCAAGCACATCATTGATATGCTCTGCCCGCCGCTGGAAGAAAGCGGCAACCCTGTTGTGTGCTACCCTGTGGCGGGTTATCCGCTGGGCGTGAAAGCGAAGTGGGAACCCATGCAGGAGGGCAGCGGAACGCCGTATCCGGCAGGTGGCGGGAAGAACCTGTTTAATCCCGCATGGATGCCAGAAAAAGAAGTAAACCATGGAGTAACGTGGACAACAGCCACAGATGGCACGGTAACAGCAAACGGAACGGCAGATGGGACTACATACTACAACTCTTCTATTTTTTCGCTTCCTGCAGGTACATACACGATTAGCGCAATGTCGCATTTTCGTGTATCAATTCTCAATAATGATACAGACGATACGATTACCGCACAAAATGTTGGACAGCCATGTACATTTACAGTAGAGAATGACATACAAAATGCCCACTTGTTTTTTGCCACCTCTGGCACACTGGATAATGTTTCGGCAAAACCGCAGATAGAGAAAGGCTCCACTGCAACAGCCTATGCACCTTACGAAAACATCCGTCCCATCAAGGGACGTGACAGCGTGAGGGTCGAACGGTGCGGGGAGAATCTGCTGAATATAAGCCAACTTAAACCAAACGGATATAATCTTGCTGGGAGTAACACTCTGAAACCGAACACTACATACACATTTAAGCCTGCGAGTTGCGGGGGAATTGCTTTTGCGGTTTTTTTAACTGATAACATTGTACCTAATCAAACGACTAAGCAACTCAATCTCACTGGCAACTATATCAACGAAGGCAGTAGCGCAACTTTTACAACTCCAAGCAATGCAGATAGCTATAGCGTTATGTGGCTGGCTGGTGGCAAGAGTGGCATACATCTGGTATACCCTAATGTACAGTTTATGCTTGTGGCTGGCACCACTACTCCCTCCACCTACGCACCATACAACGGGCAGACCAACACCCTGACCCTGCCTGAAACCGTGTATGGCGGTGAGGTGGACGCGGTGACGGGTGAGGGGCAGGAGACGTGGCAAGTCAAATCCCTTGATGGGACAGAAGGTTGGGCAATTAGAGATACATATATCGGTGTATACAACTTACTATCGCCGACAGATAGCGGGAAAGCAATATGTACGCATTTCGACGTTAGAAGAAATTATAGTGGTGATTGTTTATTCATCTCAGATGTAGGCACTGTATACTTAGCACATGCGTTATCTGATAAATATACCGTGGATACATGGCGTGCCTACCTTGCCGCCCAGCACGAAGCAGGAACACCTGTGCAAATTTGCTACAAGCTGGCAACGCCCACTACCTTCACTGCGACAGGCGCACAGCCAATGCCCGCGCTTGCAGGAGTGAACACCGTGCTGACCGACGCCGACAGTGCGACTGTGACGGGACGCGCAGACCCCATTAAGCGGATCATCGATTTGGAAGATGCAGTGGCATCGCAAACCTGAAAGGAGTAATAAAATGGCTATCAAGAGTAAAGCACGGCACGACTTGACACTGCGCAGCATCAAGCGAGAGATTGCAGCAGGACGTGACGTTGCGTTTTGGCTTGACAAAGCATACACGCACTACGACAACGGCCTGCTGACCGAAGATGACATTGCCGAGGTGGAAGCACTGGCACAGGCGTATTATGATGCGGTGGACGGCGCACCTGACGAGGAAGGATGAGAACCTTGAAAAATACTGTAACGAAGGATCAAAATCTGCTGTATGAGGAGAGGTTAAAATGAGACTTTCAAACGGCGAAGTGCTGCTGCGCTGGCCTTTGGCGCAGCACATCATCACGCAGGGGTGGTACTACAACGATGGCAGTTTGCATCAGGCTGTTGACCTGCGCACCCAGATCGGCAATACCAGCACGCAGCCGGTATACGCCGCCGAGGACGGCACCGTGGATCAGACCCAGGACTGGGACGGACACACGCGGACGGGTATGCAGAGCTATGGCAACATGGTGCGTATCAGACACGCTGACTACAAAAGCAAGACCTTGCAGACACGGTACGCCCACCTGTCCAGCTATTTCGTCAAGTACGGCCAGAGGGTCAAAGAGGGCGAGATCATCGGCTATAGCGGCACTACCGGCAACGTGTTCGGCGCGCACCTGCACTTTGAGGTCATCCTGGGCGGAAAGCGCACCAACCCGCTGGTGTGGCTGGACAACGACTTCACCACGGCAAGCGGGCAGGTGTTTACATACCGCCCCGGCGAGCACGCTGTACGGGAGCTGGAGCAGGCCGCCAGCGGCGCGCAGACGGCCCAGAACGGCACCGGCAAGCTGCAGGTCATCACGGTAGGGCCGGTATCGCAGGGCGATGCAGACGCCGTCTTTGCCGTGTGCCAGAGCCGCGGCCTGACGGATGCCGGGCTGTACAAGAGCGAATGGGTCTGAGGTGGTGCCAATGGAGCAGATTATAATCGCGCTCATCACGGCTGGTCTGAGCCTGGTGGGCGTGATGGTAACGAACTACTTCAACAACAAGAGCCTGAGCGACAAGGTCACACACCAGCTGGAGGTTGCGCAGGCCGTAACGGACACCAAGATCGAGGAGCTGACGCGCGAGGTGCGGATGCACAACAACTTTGCGCAGCGCGTACCGGTGATGGAAGAAAAAATTGCTGTCGCAAACCATCGCATTGACGATCTGGAACGGCATGAGGAGAAGGAGAGGAAAATCTGATGCGGGACTTTTTGAAGAATCTGGCGGCACTGATTAAGGTCAAGACCATCGTCACCCTTGTGGTTGTTGCAGTTTTCGCAGTGCTGGCCCTGCGCGGCGGCTTGCAGCCCGACACCGTAATGACGATCGTCACCATGGTGGTGGCGTTCTACTTCGGCACGCAGACGGAGGGCAAGAACGATAAGAAATGACAAAGCGGCAGGCTGCCCGGTGTGGGCGGCCTGCCGCTCTTTGTGTTTGCAGCGAAAGAGAGTGTGTACTAAAGTGTGTACCCAAAAGAAAAAGACACATGAATCTTAACGATTCCATGTGTCTTTTAGAGTGCGCGGTACAGGACTCGAACCTGTGACCTCCTGCACGTCAAGCAGATGCTCTACCAGCTGAGCTAACCGCGCATAGTTGCGCCGCCTGTTGGCGACGCATATTAGTATAGCAGATTGCTTTACAAATTGCAAGCCCTTTTGGCAAAAAAATTCAACTTTTTCAGTCCAGAATGCGCCCATCGGTGGAAATCGTCACGACCTGCCATGGAATGAACTTGCCGGACGCCTGCAACGCACGCTTGGCGGCGTTTTCCAGCCCGCCGCAGCAGGGCACTTCCATCCGCACGATGGTGACTTCCTTAATATCGTTGTTGCGGATGATGGCGGTCAGTTTTTCGCTGTAATCCACATCGTCCAGCTTGGGGCAGCCCACCAGCGTGATATGGCCGCGGATGAACTTTTGATGAAAGTTGGCGTAAGCATAGGCCGTGCAGTCCGCTGCAATCAGCAGTTTGGCCCCATCAAAGTAGGGGGCGTTGACCGGAACCAGTTTGATCTGCACCGGCCATTGGGAAAGCTGAGACCGCAGTGCTGGCATGTCCTCCCCTGCCGGTCCCGGCTTATGCTGCATCTGGCGCATCTGGCTGCCGGGGCAGCCGCCCAGCGGCTTTTGGGCGGCTGCGGCTTTCTGGCGCTTGTTTTCCTCCACAGCCTTTTCATCATAAGCGGCGGCTTCGCGCTCGGTAAAGGTGATGGCACCGGTAGGGCATCCGGGCAGGCAGTCGCCAAAGCCGTCGCAGTAGTCGTCCCGCATCAGCTTGGCCTTGCCGTTCACAAGGCCGATGGCACCCTCGT